>ERZ773131.362-NODE-362-length-39402-cov-4.291738_pt1 | contig 39402 bp, 39 predicted proteins | sample MGYA00511082_ERZ773131 | MGnify/ENA primary metagenome ERZ773131 (study PRJEB29015, sample SAMEA2737813) | human gut metagenome | biome: human gut; feature: human-associated habitat; material: faeces | place: China | collected 2012 ... | reverse complement strand
TCAAGATTCAACCAGTTGATATGTTTAGTCAAACTCCACATGTAGAAAGTGTTACACTACTTGTTCGTAATGATGACTATAAACCTAGACGTCGTTTTGATGATGATAAGCCAAGACGTAGATTTGATGATGATCGTAGATCAAAACGTTTTACAGATGACAAACCAAATCGTAGATATGGTAAATAAAACATGTAAGGATTTCAGGCAGATTAAACTGAAGTCCTTTTCTTATTTATTAGAAAATTATTTCCGAGAATCTTGGCACTTCAATGATGAGAGTTTCAAATATGGATGGCAGTGAACTTGATCCGACTGTAACTATCAATTATGAAGTATTAAAGTTAAAGAAGCGACAGGATTAGTTCTTGTTGCTTTTTGTGTCAATTAAATTACTGAAGTATTCTGTTTTCCCCGATAGAACATCATCATAGAAGTTTTGTTTCCAATCAATATAATCAATAGAAGATTGAACACTATTTAATTTTTCTACTAATGACTTTCGCTTTTCTTCAAGAATGATTTTGCGCTGAACAATTGTGGATTTTCCTTCAAGGCATAACGCAATATATTCTTTCATTTCTCGAATGCTCATATCACAGTTTTTCAAGCAGTTGAGACTGTTGATCCATGCGATATCTCGATCATCAAAGATTCTATGATTGTTCTTATCACGTTTTACATTAGGAACGAGTCCTTCATTACAATAGAATTTTAGTGTTTCATAGGATAACTTGGTTAGTTCGCAAGCTTGTTTCATTGTATACATATAGTCTCCTAAAAAAAAAGTTCTTGACCGGTAGTAACAACCGGTTGATACACTTACATTGTAACATATATAGGAGGACTATGACAATGAATTATGTAACATTAGAGAATGGTGTGAAAATGCCTCAATTAGGATATGGTGTGTATCAAGTCACTAAAGAGGAATGTGAAAGATGTGTTTTAGATGCTTTGAAAGTAGGATATCGGTTGTTTGATACAGCACAATCGTATTTTAATGAAGAGGAAGTTGGAAATGCGATAGTTAAATCAGGGGTTAGTCGTGAAGAAATCTTTTTAACTTCTAAAGTCTGGATTGACCATTATGGGTATGAAGAATGTCGTAAGTCGGTATTGGAATCATTGAGAAAATTAAAAACAGATTATATAGATTTAATGCTTTTACATCAACCATTTTCAGATTATTATGGAGCTTATAGAGCGTTGGAAGATTTGTATGATGAGGGGAAAATCAAAGCCATTGGCATCTCAAATTTTTATCCGGATCGTATGGTAGATCTAGCTAGCTTTACGCGCATAAAACCAATGATAAACCAAATTGAAATTCATCCATATCACCAACAAGTATTCTCGAAAGAATGGCATGATAAATATGGTGTACAATTAGAGGCTTGGGCTCCATTTGGTGAAGGACGAAAAATATGTTTGAGCTTTCTGAATTGAAAGAAATAGGTGACAAATACGGAAAAACCGTTGCTCAAGTCATTTTACGCTGGCACTTACAACGAGGTATTGTAGTGATTCCTAAATCAACACATTTAGAGCGTATGAAAGAAAATTTTAATGTTTTTGATTTTGAACTCGCACAAGAAGATATGGATGCAATTTCTAAGTTGGATAAAAATGAGAGTTCCTTCTTTTCACATCAAGACCCTTCTATAGTAGAGTGGTTTGGAAAATTGATTGAAGAAAGAAAATAAAAATAAGGTGCCAAAGAAAGTGGTAAAATACTTGTTAAGTATCCCTAACTAAAAAAGTTCACAAATTAACTAAATAGATGGTTTTATGTTAACAAATGCGTTATAATGATTGTAGCGCATTCTTTTTATTTTTTAATTCATAATAATATACAAAAAAAGAGATAGGCTTTTTGCGTCTATTTGTGAGTAAAATAACAAGAATCTATGAGGAGGAGTTAAGAAAATGAATAATTTTCCACATTTATTTGAACCAATTGAAATTGGAAAGACAACAGTAAAAAACCGTATTTTTATGCCACCTATTTCAACAAACATGGCCGATAAAGGGTATGTTACAGATGATTTAGTAGCACACTATTCTGCACGTGCAAAAGGTGGAGTTGGACTTATCGTTACTGAAGTTGTAACTGTAGAACCAACGTATGTATATCTTCCAGGAGATATGTCAATTTATGATGATAGTTTTATTCCAGGATGGAAAAAATTGGTGGATGGCGTACACCAATATGGAACTAAAATCTTAGCACAATTGTTCCACCCAGCTTATATGGCATTCCCAGTTCCAGGAACACCTCAATTGATTGCACCAAGTTGTGTGGGTCCTTACTATGCACAAAGTGCACCAAGACCTGCAACAATTGAAGAATTACATACAATCGTTGATCAATTTGGTCAAGCAGCTCACCGTGTTCAGATTGCTGGTGGTGATGGTGTTGAAATTCAATGTGCTCATGCCCACGGATTATTAGGTGGTTTCTTAACACCACTATATAATAAACGTACGGACGAATATGGTGGAAATATTGATGGACGTTTACGCTTATGTTTAGAAGTTATCGCATCTGTTCGTAAATACTGTGGAGACGACTTTATTATTGATGTTCGTATTAGTGGTGATGAATATAGTGAAGGTGGATTGACATTAAATGATCAAATCTATGTTTGTAAACAATTAGAAAAAGCCGGAGTTGACTTTATTCACGTATCTGGTGGTAACACAATCAAACGTGGATCAAGTATGCCTGCACCAGGTACAAGTCCAGCACCTCACGCTCATTCAAGTGAAGAAATCAAAAAGCATGTAAATATCCCAGTTGCCACTGTAGCACGTATTAATGAACCTTGGATGGCTGAAGAATTAATCGCCAATGAAAAATGTGATATGTGTATGATTGGTCGTCCAAACTTATGTGATAGTGAATTTGCGAATAAGGCATTTGAAGGTAAAGTAGACGATATTCGTCCATGTATTGGATGTGGTCGTTGTTTAACAGGTATCATGATGGGTAAACGTATTTCTTGTACAGTAAATCCAAGTGTTGAAGATGATACAATTGCACCTGCGGAAACTAAGAAAAAAGTATTAGTCATTGGTGGTGGTCCTGCTGGTATGGAAGCTGCTTATGTTGCCAAAAAACGTGGACACGAAGTTGTTCTTTGTGAAAAATCGAATGAACTTGGTGGACAATTAAGGCTTGCGGCTGTTCCAATCGCAAAACAAGAATTGTGTAAAGTTATTAAATTTATGATTCGTCGTTTAGATCATGAAGGTGTTGAAGTTCGTTTAAATACAGAAGTCACAAAAGAAATGCTTGAAAATGAATTTAAAGATTACGAAATCGTATGTTCAAGTGGTGCTACACCAAAAGAAATTCCACCATTCAAAGTATTCAAAAATTGGATGACTGCAGACGATGTATTATCTGGAAAGAAATATCCAGGACGTAATATTGTTGTATTAGGTGGTGGAAGTGTTGGATGTGAAACAGCCGATTATTTAGCACCATTAATCAATGACCTATTCCCAATGAATCGTAAGATTACATTATTAGAAATGACAAACAACTTAATGCCTGGTGAAGGTGGAGCTGCAAAATCTAGATTGACTCAAAGATTGATGCAGAAAGGTGTTCGCATCGAATTGAATGCACAAGTAACAAGTGTGGATGAAAATACAATTACGTATGTAAAAGAGGGTGTTGAACACAAAATTACAGAAGCGGATACTTTAATTTTCGCTGTCGGATATGCACCTAAGAAAGTGGAAGTGGAAGCTGAAAATGTACACTATATTGGGGATTGTGAAAAAGTAGGAACTTTAAAAGATGCGATCACAAATGCGCATGAAATCGCAAAAAATATCTAGGAGAAAATATGACAAGTAAATTATTGCAACCAATTCAAGTTGGTAACTTAACTTTTAAAAATAGAATTATGTTTCCCCCTTTGACAACAGGATATGAAGAAAGAGACGGATCGATTGGGCCTCGTTCATTAGCTTTTTATACAAGACTTGCACAAGGTGGATGTTCTTATATCGTTATTGGTGATGTGGCTCCTGTTCGTACGGCAAGTCCTACACCAAAACTATATGATGAATCGCAAATTGAAATGTATAAAAAATTAGCGGATGCCTTACATGAACACGATTGTAAAGTAGCTTTACAATTGTTCCATCCAGAATATGATGTTCAAGGCGTTGGAAAAATGATTATGGAAGCTGGTATTGCTGGTCAATTGGCGGCAAAAGCGAAGGCTGCAAATGATGTAGAAGAGGCTGAAAAACAACAAAAGATCTGTGATGAATTGACAAAGGGTGCATACGCAAAATTACATCATGATATGCAGCACTTTGTGACGGAAGCAAGTGTTGAACAATTAACAGCTATTAAAAATAGTATTGCTGAATGTGCTAGAAAAGCACAAAAAGCAGGTATTGATGCGATTGAAATTCATGGTGACCGTCTACTTGGTTCATTATGTTCTACATTATTAAATCACCGTACAGATAATTATGGTGGTAGCTTAGAAAATCGTACTCGTTATGCATTAGAAGTTTTACAAGCCATCAAAGAAGCAGCTCCATCCATGATGGTCGAATATAAACTTCCAATTATTACAGTCAATCCAGATGGATCTTTACGTGGTAAAGGTGGTTTATTGGAAGATGAAGCGGTTGAGTTCGCAAAAATGTTAGATGCAGCAGGCATTGATATGATTCAAGTGGCTCAAGCTAACCACACAGGAAACATGGGCGATACAATTCCTCCAATGGGTGCGGTTCCTTATAACTGGACTTTAGGTGCTTGTGAAAAAGTAAAAGCCGTTGTTTCTTGTCCTGTGGCAACAGTGGGTCGTGTTGTCAGTGTTGAAGCTGGTGAAAAGATTCTAGAAGATGGTACAGCTGACATGATTGGCTATGGAAGAAGTTTATTAACAGATCCAGATATCGCAAATAAAGTAGACTCAGGTGAATGCATTCGTGAATGCTTGAACTGTAATAAAGGTTGTGTAGATGCCATCCAATCTCGTCGTTACTTAAGCTGTGTTTTAAATGCTGAAAATGGAGATGAAGAAACAATCTTCATTCAACCATGTACAGAAACTAAGAATGTTGCCGTAGTTGGTGCAGGTCTTGCTGGTTTAGAAGCAGCTCGTGTAGCTTATAAACGAGGACATACAGTGACTGTATTTGAAAAATCAGATCGCTTAGGTGGACAAATCAATATTGCTTCAGTTCCACCAAGAAAAGATGAAATCTTACGTTCTGTTCAATACTATGAAAAATACTTGTCCGATAAAGTAGATATTCAATTAAACTATGAACCAACAATGGATGAATTGAATGGATTTGATCATGTTATCTTGGCCATTGGTGCACACAATATGGATCTTCCTATGTCGGTAGAAAATTCAAATGTTGTATCAAGCTGGGATATCTTGAATGGTCAAGAAGTATCTGGTAAATGCGTTGTTTTAGGTGGAGGTTTAGTAGGTGCTGAAACCGCTGAATATTTGGCAAATAAAGGTCTAGAAGTTTCAATTGTAGAAATGATGGATAAAATTGCAGCGCAAGAATCTGAAACTGTATTGCCATTGATGGAAGCTGATTTTGAAAAACACAATGTTCAAAAATTTGTGAATACACGTGTTAGTGAAATTAAAGATAATGTAATCTATGCAGAAAACACAAAAGATGAAACAAATGTTGAAATTACAGCAGATACAATTGTAAATGCATTGGGTTCTAAAAAGAATGTATTTGATGATAGTAAGTTAACTGTTCCATTCACTTATGTAGGTGACTGCAGTGGTGAAAGAACAGCAGATATCGCAAGTGCTATTCGTACAGGATATAAGGCTGCCAATGAAATCTAAGAGGGTGTGAAAACACCTTCTTTTTTTGGTATAAAAATGACCGTGGCTCATAAATATACAAATCATATATAATATATAGCTCAAAACGGTATAAAAATAATGACCATAGCTCATAAATTTTTACATATTTGAAAATTTGTCTATTAAAAATATATTTTTAAAGAACTAGAATGAAATTATAAATGAAAAGGGAGGAAGAGTTATGAATTTTAGTTCTTTACAGAGTAGTGTTCAAAAGTTTGGTATGAATCAAGCTTTGAAGTATTTGGAGAAGGATCCTGAAACCAATATTCCTAAATTAATGAATTTAGTAGATAAGGTTATGCCTGAAGGTTGGTATGGTTCACAGCGAAAGTTGATTCGTGAACAAATCGATGAAAAAGGTGTTTGGTATGACTACATTTTAAAGTTGTATGATTTGGATGCAGATGTTCGGCAGACTGTATTTAAAAACTTTATTTTTAATGCGTCTTTAAATGGTAGTACAAAACAAGAGGAATTGTCAGAAAAATATAATTGTAATATTCCTTGGGCCGTATTATTAGATCCAACATCTGCATGTAATTTGCATTGTACAGGTTGTTGGGCTGCTGAATATGGTCATCAATTAAATTTATCTTTAGATGATATTGATTCGATTATTCGTCAAGGAAAAGAATTAGGTACTTACATGTATATTTATACGGGTGGAGAACCTTTAACACGTAAAAAGGATGTGATTAAAATTTGCGAAATGCATCCAGATTGTGCTTTCTTGTCTTTTACGAATGGTACATTGATTGATGAAGAATTCTGCCAGGATATGTTGCGAGTTAAAAATTTTGTGCCAGCCATTAGTTTGGAAGGTTTTGAAACAGCGAATGATTCTAGACGTGGTGAGGGTTGTTACAATTCTGTAAAGCGTGCTATGGAATTATTAAAGAAACACAAATTGCCTTTTGGAATTAGTACTTGTTATACAAGTGCAAACTATAAAGATATCGCAAGTGATGAATTCTTTGATTTAATGATAGATGCAGGTGCTTTATTCTGCTGGTTCTTCCACTATATGCCTGTAGGAAATGGAGCTGTGAAAGAATTGCTTCCAACACCAGAACAAAGAGCGTATGTTTATCATCAGATTCGTAAGTTCAGAAGTGAAAAACCAATTTTTACTATGGATTTCCAAAATGATGCGCAATATGTAGGTGGATGTATTGCTGGAGGAAGAAGATATCTTCATATCAATGCCAAAGGGGATGTAGAACCATGCGTATTTATTCATTATTCGAACTGTAACATTCACAATACAACATTACTCGATGCACTTAGATCTCCTTTATTCCAAGCTTATCATGATAATCAACCATTTAATGAAAATATGTTAAGACCTTGTCCAATGCTTGAAAATGCAGGTCGCATTCAAGAATTGGTAAAGCAAAGTAAAGCAGTCAATACAGATTATGAATCCCCAGAAGATGTGGATCACTTATTGGAAAAGACGGTTCCATATGCAAAAAACTGGAAGCCAATGGCTGACAAACTTTGGAATGAACAAAAAAAGTAGACAAATAAAAAAAATGAGTATAAAATTTTCAGCTAAGAAGGAGGGATAAAATGAAGAAAAATAATAAGCGTTTTTCGGGAATATCCAAACTTCCAAATGGAAATACTTCAAATAAAATTGTACCTGGATGTATCGTCCTTGAAGGCGGAGCTTTTCGAGGACTCTATACATCAGGGGTATTAGATGCTTTAATGCAGTTTGAAATCAATATGCAGTGTACAGTAGGTACAAGTGCAGGGGCACTAAACGGATTTAACTATGTGGCTGGTCAAATTGGGCGTAGTGCAAGAATTAATTTAGGGTATCGCCACGATTCTCGTTATGTTGGTTTAGAAGCTTTTAAAAACAATAAGGGAATCATTGGCTTTGATTTTTTGATGAAAGGAACTCAATATTTTGATCCATTAAATACACCTCGTTTTATGAATCCAACGCGTGATTTTATTGCGGTATGTACAAATTGTAAAACGGGAAGGCCCGAATATTTTAGTAAAAATAAAACGCAGGATATTTTTAAAGCTGTACAAGCCAGTGCAACCATGCCTTATGTTTCAAAGATGGTTGAAATTGAGGATGGCTTATACTTGGATGGTGGCTGCAGCGATAAGATAGCGTATCAATGGGCGTTGGATCATGATTATGAGAAAATCATTGTGGTTCGTACACGTCAAAAAGAGTATCGAAAGAGTGAAACAAATCCTTTGGTTCAAAAAATGACAAAAAGATTGTATGCAGGCTATTCCGCTTTAGAACAGAAGTTGGAATCGATGAATAGTGACTACAATAGACAGTGTGATGAATTAGTAAGGCTTGAAAATGAGGGAAGAATCTTTACGATTGCCCCAAGTAAGCCTGTGAATGTATCGCGTGTAGAGGGAGATGTGGATAAACTCGCTGATCTTTACTACATGGGATATTTGGATGGGTTGAATCAGATTCAAAGAATCAAAGAATATTTAGAAATTGATTAAGAGGCCATGCCTCTTTTTCGTTTTGTGTTAGAATAAGTGTAGGTGATTTTTATGGTACAAGAAAGACAACAAGAAATCGTAAATGAATTATTAAACTATATGGATACATTAGAAGATGGTAGTGAAGTCAGTACTTGGGATTTAATGGATGAAGTATTTAACTATCAACGCTTTAATGATGGGTATTGTTTTAATGATTTTAAAATTAGCGAAGAAGAATTTATTTCGTTAGATTCATTATTAAAGGAAAGTGCAATGAAAGAGGGATTCTTTATTGATGACTCAATCTATCAAGATGTGATTGGAGCTTTTCCTTTTAGTTTGACATTTGTAGTTAGGAAATAGATATGGAAAAATTAGAAACATTGATTCAAGAATTATATCAAGAAGGAACTCGTGAAAAGAATATGGAGGTTCTTTCGCAGATTCGTAAACTGGCAAAAGAAGAAAAACAATTTATTATTCCTGTCGGTGATGCAAATGGTGAAAAGGTCTATCGAAGATTATCTTTAGATGATGGTCAAGATGTATTTGTAGCTTTTACTACACAGGCTCAAGTGGATTTGGGTCAGGCTACAGAAACATTAAATCAAAGTGTGATGGATGTATTAAATATGGTGCATGATACACAAGGTGTAAGTGGAGTTGTATTAAATCCTTGGAAAGATTCATATTTTTTACCAAAGGTTTTAATTGAAATGATTTTAGACAATAAGAATCTAGAGAGTGAAATCAAAGTAGTAAAAGGAGATATTACTACTTTTGATGGAGATTGTATTGTCAATGCAGCGAATGAATCGCTTTTAGGTGGCGGCGGTGTAGATGGCGCTATTCATAGAGCGGCAGGCCCTAAATTACTTGAAGAGTGTAAATTATTAAATGGCTGTCATACAGGTCAGGCCAAGATTACTAAGGGGTATGATTTAAAGGCAAAGTATGTAATTCATACTGTGGGACCCATTTATTCAGGACAACATGAAGATGAGCATATGTTGAGGGATTGTTATTGGAATAGTTTGAGTTTAGCTCGTAAGTATGATATTCATACAATCGCATTTCCTGCTATTTCATGTGGTGTTTATGGTTATCCAGTAGAAAAGGCAGTGCCACTTGTATTAAAGACGATTGCGGATTGGTTGGATGCGAATAGTGATTATACAATGAAGATCAGTTTGTATTGTTTTGATGAAGAAACGACAAAGGAATATCAGAAATATACATCGTATCAGGGAGAGTAGTCTTCCTGATTTTTTTGTTAACTATTTAGAAAATTTTTCTAAATAGAGTTGAAATAATATTTAAAAGGTATATAATCTATTTAGAAATATTTCTAAATAGGTGGTGATATTTTGTTTGAAAAAACGTTTAAAGCACTAGGTGCTCCAGTCAGAAGAGACATTTTGAGTTTATTAAAAAAAGGCAAGATGTCAGCTGGAGATATCGCAAGTCATTTTGATATGTCTCAGGCAACTGTTTCTTATCACTTATCCTTATTAAAGGATGCAGGTTTGATTTGTGAAGAGAAGGATAAAAATTTTATCTTTTATCAAATTAACGCATCTGTTTTTGAGGAGATGTTGTGTTATTTTAAATCTTTTATTGGAGGGAATGAAGATGTTGAAAAATAAATGGTTTATGTTTAGTTTAGCTTTGTTTGTGATTCCATTCGCTTTGAATCTGGTTTTCTATAGTCAACTACCGGATGTTGTACCAACCCATTTTGATGTGAATGGACAAGTCGATGGTACAATGCCTAAGTTTATGGGGTTGTTTGGCATGTTGTTTTTGTGCTTGGCAATTCATGTATTTACTTGTTTTGTGACGATAAAAGATCCAAAGCGAAATAATATTCCAGATTTTATGATGAATATTTTATTTATGATTTGTCCTGTCGTTTGTATTGTGACAAGTATGACAATTATTTATTTTGGTTTGGGCTATTCTTTTGATGTTAGTTTTGTGATGAATATTCTAGTGGGTGTATTACTAATTGTATTAGGAAATTATTTGCCAAAAGTAAAACGGAATTATGCGGTTGGAATTAAAACATCATGGGCATTGAATAGTGATGAAAACTGGGTGTTGTCAAATCGTGTGGGTGGCTATTGTATGGTCATTGCTGGAATTTTATATATAGTACTTGGATTACTTGGTTATGTGACAATGGGCATTGTTGTGATTCTTGTAGCGACTATTATTCCGTGTATCTATAGTTATATATTATTTAAGCGAGGAATTTAGTTTCCTCGCTTGATTTCGTTTTGAATGCATTTGAATAAGACTTGAATGGTTTCACTAATCATTTTCTTCGTTTGACTATCCATATTCTGAATGGATTTGATCATCTCAATCACATCGATATTCTGTCTGAAATCCTTTGGGTTTTCATAATCTGAAAAGATAGAGTAAATGGTATCAATGACTTGTTTGCGGGTATTGACATCAATGGATTTAAGCCAATTTGATAGTGTGGATTGTGTATGTTTGGATAGTTGATCATTTTGTTCTAGATAAATAAAATCACCGTTTTCAACGCACCACGTAAATGGATCATGTTGAAGGATGGATATGGCATCACTTTGGATGATTTGATAATTATTTGTTTCTTCAAGTAAGAGTCCAATAACACTCGATTGTGGTATGGTCTTAAATACTTTCTTATCGGTTTGATAAGGTGTAAGAAATCCAGGCCCATCATGATTGTAGATACAAAAAATTGAATTTTGCGTATATATACCTGCGTAAAGTGCTAAATTAGCTCCTTTGGAGTGTCCGCCTAAGATGAGTTTGTGTTTTGTCTTATAGTTGTTTACATAGTTTAATGCAGAAATTTGACTGGGAATATTTTCTTGAAAACATAGATTAAAATCTTCTTTCCATCCTACAAAGCTAGCATCGGTTCCGCGAAAGGCAATATAGTCAATTTGGTTGGGTAAATGAAAAGTCATAGCACAGAATTGTTTTTCATTATCTTTGTCAAAATTCGTTTGTAGATGAGAAATGGTAATGGCTTCATAGCGAAGGGAGTGTATGCACTGAAGGAATAATTCTTCGTTTAATTCAGGTACTCGGGTATCAATGCATAAAGTATCAATCTCATTTTCAAATTCAGTTAATAAATGGACTTCGGATTCAATGTCAATGCTTGAGTTTTCAAATTTAATATAGGAGATTTGTGAGAGAATCAAAGAGTCCACATTATTAAATGGGTATTCTTCAAGGGTTAAATTTCCGTATTCTTTAATGTAGTCAATGATGTTTTTCATAGCTTTATTGTAGTTCATAAATACATTTATTGAAATATGTTCATCGTGATTTTTAAAATAATCCAAGTTCGTATACAATAAGGTTAGTGAAGGTGGATTGTTATGTTGATATTTGGGATTTTGAGTATTTGTCTGAGTTTAGACGTATTTGTATGTGCACTAGAACAGGGGGCTTCAATTCGTAATATTCGCTTTTCAAAAGCATTGGTTTATGGATTGATTTTTGCGCTATGCAGTTCGGGTATGTTTTTATTAGGACATGGAATGTCCACATATATTCTTGGACGTCCTTGGGCAACATTGAATAAATATGTTGCGATATTTGTCTTTTTGATTCTTGGAATTGGAATGGTCATTTATAGTTTTAAGCGTGGAAAGTTTGTGGAAAGACTACAAGAGTTTGATACAAAACAAATTATTAAATTGGCTCTTATTGGAGGATTAGACTGTTTCTTTGTCGGAGTTGGCTGTTATTATATGAATCTTCCTTATTTGATGGAGTCTTTAGTTTTATTTTTAATTGTACTTGCTGGCTATATGATTCATTTTTATATTGGATATTATAATGGTGCCGGATATCAAAAGGCTTATTATTTTCTTTGCGGTGTCGTATACTTATTTATGAGCTTATCATTAATTTTTAAATTAATTCGATTGTAGAGGTGATTTCATGACGTTAAATGAAAAGGTGACAATGAAAGATCTTCTGAGCGAGGGATTGTATATTTTGATGCAACAAAAGCCTTTCGAAAAGATCACAATCAAACAGATTTGCGATAAAACAGGTGTTATTCGTGGAACTTTCTATAATCATTTTATGGATAAGTATGAGGCTTTAGAATACTTGATTCATCGTATGTTTTATAAAGGGATTGAGCATGAATCCAATCCTCAAATTATAAAACACATCTTTCAGACTGTAAGTGATAATCGTGATTTCTTTAAGTCTTGTTACAGAATCACAGGACAGAATGGGTTTGAAGATTTAATGAGTAATGTGTTTAAAGAAATATTTAGAAATGTATTTTCTTATTTAGATGTGACTGGGATGGATTCAAGATTTACAGTAGATTTTTTAGTGGATTATTATGCGAATGATTTGTTATACTTTTTAAAGTATTGGATTTCTCGTAATTTTGAGCCGGATGTAGAAACATATTATGCCAAGATCGATATTTTATTTAAAAACAGTATTAAAGAATTAAATATTCGATATATGGATAAATCTTAAATTGACAAATTGTGTATTGTCTAGTAGGATAAAAGCGTATAAAAAGGCAATGAAGAGGGCGAGTACCTTTTAGAAATACTTTAGAGAGCTTTTGGTTGGTGAAAAAAAGCGTAGGACTAATTGGGAATAAAGACTTGGAGCTATTTGTATTTCCTGCATTAAAGGAAGCGCTGTTTATAGACAGTGACTAAGGCTAGACAAAGTGATTTGTCTGGTAAATTAGGGTGGTAACACGAGCACTTCGTCCCTTTGTGGCAAGTGCCTTTTTTTATGGATAAAAGAAAAAGGAGAAAACAATGGAAAAGTTAACGCAACAAGAACAAGTTCGTCGTCAAAAGATGCAAGATTTGATCGACATGGGTATTGATCCATTTGGATCTCGTTATGATCGTACTTCAAATTCGGGTATTATCAAATCATCTTATGAAGACAAGACAAAAGAAGAATTAGATGAGTTACAAGTAACTGTTAAAATTGCAGGTCGTATCATGACGAAGCGTCGTCAGGGTAAGGCTGGTTTTATGAACATCCAGGATCGTGAAGGTCAAATTCAGATTTATGTTCGTAAAGATGAAATTGGTGATGATCAATATGAAATCTTCAAGAAAAATGATATTGGAGATATTGTAGGTATTGAAGGTACTGTTATGAAAACAGATCATGGACAATTGTCTGTTCGTGCTAAAAACTATACACACCTTTCAAAATCACTTCGTCCATTACCAGAAAAATTCCATGGTTTAACAGATGTTGAAGAGCGTTTCCGTCGTCGTTATGTAGACTTGATCATGAATCCAGAAGCTAAGCATATTGCACTAACAAGACCAAAAATTATTCGTGCAATCCAACACTATTTGGATGGTCAAGGTTTAGTGGAAGTTGAAACTCCAGTTATGCAACCAATCTTAGGTGGTGCAAGTGCTAGACCTTTCGTAACGCACCACAACACATTAAATATGGATTTCTATTTGCGTATTGCGACTGAATTACCATTAAAGCGTTTGATCGTTGGTGGTTTAGAAGGTGTTTATGAAATTGGTCGTTTATTCCGTAATGAAGGTATGGATGCGATGCATAACCCTGAATTTACTACAGTTGAAGCTTATGTTGCCTATAGTGATTTACACGGAATGATGGACTTGATTGAAGGATTGTTTGATTCAGTAGCTAATGAAGTATTGGGTACTACAGATATTACTTATCAAGGAACAAAATTATCATTAAAAGCTCCTTTTAAACGTATTCACATGGTGGATGCGATCAAAGAAGCTTGTGGTGTAGATTTCTGGCAAGATATGAGTTATGAAGAAGCTGTGAAATTGGCTGAGGAACATGATATTGAAGTTGAAAAGATCCATAATACAGTTGGACACATTATTAACTTGTTCTTCGAAAAATATGTTGAAGAAACAATTGTACAACCAACATTTGTATATGGTCATCCAACATCCATTTCTCCATTAGCTAAAAAGAATAAGAAGGATCCTAGATTTGCGGATCGTTATGAATTGTTCATTTGTGGACACGAATATGCGAACGCATTCTCTGAATTAAATGATCCAATTGATCAAAGAGAACGTTTCGAAAAACAATTAGAGCTTCGTGAATTAGGTGATGATGAAGCTAACGAAGTAGATACAGATTATGTAGAAGCATTGGAATATGGTCTTCCTCCAACTGGTGGTGTAGGACTTGGAATTGATCGTTTCGTAATGTTGTTGACAGATCAAAGAACAATTCGTGAAGTATTATTATTCCCTCACATGAAGAAACAATAAGAAAAACGCTTTATATAAAGTGTAAAAAGCACGTGAAATGACGTATTTACGCCAAACTTACGCCAAATTAAAAAGAAAAGATAATTGCAAAGTAAAAGACAAGTTTAAATGGGGCTTGTCTTTTTTTATGCTTTTAAATGTGAAGTAAACTTGAATGAGAAACAGTTTTAAAATTCGTATTAAGAAAGACTTAAGGTGATTTTAGATGAAGATAGAAGTTCTATGTGTTATAGACAAAGAAGAAGCATTAAATAACTTCTTAAATTATTTACAAGAAAAAGAAAGTGCAAAAGCAACTAGAGAAAAATATATTCATGATGTTAAAATGTTTTTTTCTTTTTTGGGTGGACAAAAAGAAATTGACAAAAAATGCTTAATTCAGTATAAGAAAACTTTAATTGGTAAATATAAAATAAGCAGTGTAAATTCTATGCTTGCTGCTTTGAATCAATTCTTAATTTGCATGGATGCAGAATATTTAAAAGTTAAACGTGTTAAAGTTCAAAAGCAACCATTTATACAAGAAGAAAAAATGTTAACAGAAAAAGAATATAAACAACTTTTAAAAACGGCCATGGATATTGGAAATGAACAGCTTGCCTTATGTATAGAAACTATTGCGTGTACTGGAATTCGTATTAGTGAATTAAAGTATTTTACTTATGAAAGAATGAAACAGGGGAAAATTGAAGTTTTGAACAAAAATAAATATCGAAGAATCCTTATTCCTAAAACTTTAAAAGTTAAACTTCAGTCTTTTTGTAAACGCAATAAAATAAAACAAGGTCCAATATTCAGAACTAAAAATGGAAATTTAAAAGATAGAAGTAATCTTTGGAGAGAAATGAAAAATTTAGCTAAAAAAGCAAAGATTGAAAGTTCTAAAATCTATCCTCACAATCTGCGTCACCTTTTCGCACGTACATATTATAAAAATACTAAAGATATAACGGGTTTAGCCGATATTCTGGGACATAGTAGTATCAATGTTACAAGAATATATACAGCAACCACCGAAAAATTTTTCCAAAAACAACTGGATAGATTAGGTAATCAAATGGTGGTTTCAAGTACAACATAATATCTATTATGTTGTACGTAATATTAATAATTTGATAAAGATCATGTTTTTGCCATATAAATCTTTTGCATTATTTTACGTGAAAAATCAGCATACATTGATCAAAGATAAGAAAACTCTTTCAAATCTACAAATATATTATACTTCATTTTCGAAGTGCTGTAAAAAAACAACATAATAGATATTATGTTGTATCAAAAGAAAAGAGGTAAGAATGGATTTTACAGTACAGAATTTAATAGATTCAAAACAATTTCCTAGTATGAAACCTTTAAATAGCTTTGGATTGAATCAACCAATCAAAAATGTGAGTATTATTGAGGTAGAAGATGTTGATCGAATTTGTTATGATGGCGAACTTTTATTGACGAGTTTAAAAGTTTATAAAAAGATGAGTGAACAAGCTTTTTTTGCTTGTTTAGATAGACTTTGTCAAAAACAAATTTGTGGTTTCATCGTGAAAAGAAGAATAGAGAGAAAAACAGATGAAAAGTATTATAAAATTTTGGAGACTTTTTGTGATTACCATCAATTAACATTGATTGAGATACCAATAAAGCAGAAATTTTGGGGTTTAGCAAAATACATTATGGGTCATATATTTACACCACAAATGGCTCAACTAAAATATTTTAAATTAACGCATGATAATTTTACGAACATTCTATTAAAAGTTGATAATGGACATGATGTTTCAAAAAAGATTCTTCATTTAATTGAAGATATGATAGAAAATCCTGTGACTTTGTATTACAGCAATCTTTATTGTTTTTCATCCACAGAAGACAATGTTCCTGAACTAATATTTGAAGAAAATCTTAAACCATATAATCCAAATATCATTACAAAATTCAAGTACATGAAACAGATTAAAGATGGTATAAATCAGTACATTGTAAAGATTGATCTGTTAAATAAAATTGAGATTTATCTAATGATTTCAGAAAAAAATAAACCATTAACAACATTGGACTACATGGCTTTGGAAAATGCGATCATTATATTGCAGTATAGTTTCATCGTTAGTTATACGCAAAATGAAATTAAAAAGAAGTATCAGCGTGATTTGGGATATAGTATGTTGAATGGATTGTTAAACGATAAGCAAATGGATGTTTTTTCACATATGATGCAATTGGATGATTCAGCATATTATTGTGTTGTTAGTTTTCATACAATCCCTAAAAATAAAGAACAAGTCTATACCAACGAACAATTGGATGAAGTTGGTATTATTGAAGGCGAAATATCAAAGTTGATTGGTGATATGCGAATCTATCGAAACCTAGATCAAATTGTTTATATTCATGAAATGGCCAAAAAGGAAACAAAGGAAAATTTTAGAAATAAAATGGAAAAACTATATAAATCAGTAGATAAACAAATCAAACATAGAAAGAGTAATGTTGATTTTCAGATAGGAATTGGAAAAATTGTAAAAGGATATCGACACTTAAAAGACTCTTATCTTGATTCTAAAAAAGCAATCGAATCCATCGATATTATTCGTTTAGTTATGGGAAGTAATGATTTATCAGTTGTAGATTGCTCTAAATTAGGTTTTTTCAAAATCTTTGAAAATATGCAAGATAGAGAGCAATTGTTAGAATATGTGCCGGAATCTCTTGTTCTATTGATGAGAAATGATAATCAACATGATGGAGAATTGATAAAGACTTTACAGACATATTTAGATCACAACCAAAGTACAAAGAAAACAGCGGATACAATGTATGTCAATTATCGTACGATTACCTATCGATTAGATAAGATAAAAGATATTACGGGTATTGATTTTGATAATTCTGGAGAAATGTTGGCCATACGTAATGGTCTAATGATTTTAAAACTGGCGAATAAATTGAATTAGGAACCATATTTTATGTATGGTTTCTTTTTAGTACAAAGAATTTATAAAAAATTTAGAAAAAGTTTTCCTTTTTTGTGCATTATGGAATTTTTTTAAAAGACTATAATAAAAATGACAAATGAATACTTCACTTGTCCAAGTTGGATTAGGATATGAAAAGAAATAAAGAAGTACAGGAAAAGCAGACAGGACAACAACCTATTTGGAAGGATTTGTTAGATTTACTAATAAAAATCCTATTTATCTTCTTTTGCATCTATTTAATTTTTACTTTTATTTATGGAGTTGAAAGAACAACAGATGTATCTATGAAACCAGCCATTCGAGATGGTGATCTTGTTTTGTATTATCGACTGGATAAATATTTAGTTTCAGGTGATGTCGTTGTCTTTAAAGAAAATGATCGTGTAATTACTGCAAGAGTTGTTGCGGTAGCTGGTGATACCGTTGACATTACAAAGGATGGTTTAACCATTAATGGAGCTGTACAGGTATCTAAAGATATTTACTTTGATACCACACAGTTTAAAAATGGTGTGGATTTTCCAATCCAAGTTAAAGAAAATCAGGTATTTGTACTTGGAGATAACAGACCAAGCGCATTGGATAGTCGAACATTTGGATGTGTAAACATAGATGATATCCAAGGTAAAGTGATTGCTGTTATACGGACTAGAGGCATATAACCTTTTCCGTTAATCAGATAAATATTATTTCATGAGGAGGAAAGGTTATATGAACATGAGAAAAGTATTTAAACAAATGCTCGCAACCGTTGCTGCGGGTGCCATGTCAATGGCTATGGTCATGCCAGTATTTGCTGAAGACATTAAAACTGCGCAAAAGGAAGCATGGATTTCAAAGACTTACAACACAGAGGTTGCTAAGGCAGAGGCATTTAGTTTTACTGCTACGCAAAAAAATGGAAATGGATTAGTTTCAACAGAGGCTTTACCTACTATGCCAACGATTTCTTTTACTGAAACAGATAAAGGAACTATAACTAATAGAGCAAAAGTTGAATTCCCAACTTATACAGAAGCTGGTAAATATGAATATACAGTAACCGAAAATCAAACAGCAACACCTGCTGTTGCAAATGGTAAGCATGAAAAAATGATTATGTCAAAAGCTGAATATAAAATGGATGTTTATGTAGAGAATACTAGTACTGGATGTCAAATTGCCAATATTATTGCAAACAAAGCTAAAGATGATAAAGGTGAAACTACAACTGCAACTGGCAAGGTAGACATTAGCAATACAGATAAAAATGGATTCAAGTTCACTAACACATATGTTCAAGAAGCTGGTACAGGCGATAAGCCTTCAGATCCAGATGGAGATTATACAAAGTATGGTTCTTTAAATGTTTCTAAAAAAATTGAACTTAATGAGAATGGTGGTACTGCAAGTACAACAGATGAATTTAGTTTCCAAGCAACATTCAATTTCCCTGCGGGTACAGATGCTAGTACTTTAGATGGAGTGAAAGCAAATGATGCACCTATTACATTAACCAAGGGTGCTTATGATTTTACATTACAGAATGGTGGAAATGAAAAATTTACAGGACTTCCTGTCGGAACAACAATGACTGTTACAGAATCTGCAACTCCAAACTATAAAGGTAGTGCTAATGTAACAATCAATGGTGCAAATAAAAGTACTGTTGCAGCAACTAAATATAATGAAGCTATCACAGTATCTAATAAGAAATTAGGTCAAAAGAAAAATGCAGTTGATGTAACCAACACTTATAACAACGTACCTTTAACAGGTATCATTATGAACAACTTACCTTATATTGCTATGATCGTTATTGGTGCTGCTGCATTAGTAGTATACGTACAAAATAAACGTAAAAATTTACAGTAATTCAATTTAAATAAAGATAAGAGGATGTGTACATTGATTACGTAACATCCTCTTTTTGCTAGATTAGAAGGAATCTTATGATGGAAGACTTTGTTAGAAAAATGATTAAAAGTATCGATCGAATTGTGAATTTGATTGCCCTGTTACTTATTTTGGTGGCAATGTCTTTTTCAGGCTATATGTTATGGGATTCCAATCAGATTTATGCTTCGTCAGATGAAAAGAACTATGAAACTTATATTCCAACGGAAAAGCATACAGAATCTTTTAAACAACTTCAAAAAATCAATTCTGAAGTAATCGGATGGATTCGCGTAAATGATACACACATTGATTATCCGTTGGTACAAACAGACAATGATGACACCTATATGAATACAGATGCATTTGGTAAATACAATCTAGCTGGAGCTATTTTCCTGCATGCGGCCAATTCACCAAATTTTACAGACTTTAATAGTCTTATCTATGGACACCATATGGAAAAACATAAGATGTTTGGGGATATTGGTCTATTTACAAGAAAAAAGTATTTTCAATCACACCGGTATGGTAATTTGTATTTTAATGGTAAAAATCATGGTATTGAGTTTTATGCTTTGTTGCAAGTGGATGCATTAAATGAAGTTTTATTCAATGTTTGTCCAAATACGCATGAGGCAAAAATACAGTATCTGAAACAGATTGAAGATAATGCTTTGTATAAAAGAAGCATTACATTAGCTGAAAATGATCATTTGGTCTTATTGAGCACTTGTACAAGTGATATGACCAATGGAAGGAATATTTTGGTAGGTCGTTTAACGGATAAAGTTTATCCACAAAAACAGCCTAAGAAAAATCTGGGAAATGGTGTAGATGCTTTAAAGAAAGTTCCTGTATGGATTTGGATACTATTCATTCTTTTAATTATTTATATATTGCATAGAAAGAAGGGTAAAGATGAAAAATAGGATTTTAGCAAAAATGAATTTATTTATTATTTCATTAATTTTGTTATGCATAACGGCAATTGCACCTGTTTATGCAAACGAGAATTCTTCAATAGTACAAATACCTGTTCAACAGATCTTTGATACAAAATATGCGAATGTTGATAATCAATTTACTTATGTATTAGAACCAGAACATGACACTGATCCAATGCCGGTTAAGAGTCAAAATCATAGATTTATATGGACTATGAAGAAAAATAGTTCCTATACAATTCAAATACCTGTCTTAAATGAGGCTGAATATTCATATAAGATTTATCAAATCATTTCGGAAAAAGAAGGCTATACATATGATAAAAAAAGCTATGTAGTGGATATTCATGCATATTATGATGAAAATAATCAATTAATGACCATAACAATTGTTCGTAATGCAATGGGTGAAAAAACGGATACTATTTTGTTTAAAAATAAATATACCCCAAATAAGGGATCTTTAGATAGAGCAAGAGATTTTGTCAATACAAGTATATATAATGCCAAATTCAGTTATCTAGCTTTGGCAATTGTTTCATTATTGACGTTATTGATGTTATTGATGTTACTCATAAAAAAAGAAGGTGTACACAATGAAAAATAAACATATAAAAAAGTTTTTATATATCGTGTGTTCTTTATTTCTTGTTTTTTCTATGTGTGTTCCTAACTTTAATTTAAATGTGTCTGCATATGAACCACAAAATACACAAACACAAGAGATTTCTGAGACAGAAAATGATTCGGATGTTCCAACTACAGAAACAAATACTCCTGAATCGAATAAAGAAGTCCCTGATCAAATAGCTGTACAAACACTAGAACAAACGCAATCGGATGATTCAACAGATCGAGTAGAGTATGTAGATGAAAAAGGAAAAATAATTGAGGGAGCACCGACAACCATTGAACTTGGAACGATTGCAGAACATAAAGATTTAGCAATTACTGGAAAACATTATGAATTTAAGAGTGCAAGGATAAATGGAAAAGATTGTGTCTATATCGGAAAATATAATGACACTGTATATTACAGCACCGATGGTGTTATTGCGATAAAAATGGAAGAGAATCAAAAATTAACAATGACCTATCAAGAATACTATAACATAACGATTAAGGAAGAAATCCCGAAAGGTGGAGTAGCTGGTACGATTACGACAAAAGCAGGAACGGTAAAGGTAAATACTGCTGAAACGATACGTGTAAATGCTGGAGAAACGTGGAAGTTCACCGTGAAACCAGGAACAGCTAATAAAGTTAGATATAAAATTGGAAGCGTTACAGCAGATGCGTCGTCTACAAGTATTACACGAGTATCCGGAGATGAATATGAAGCCAATTATGAAGCAAATTTTCAGAAAGACGATACAGTAACGATTGCATATGATAAAGAGGGTGTATATCGTGTAACGATAAACAGAACAGCTAGTGATGGAACAGAATATTTAAATGAAGAACATAGTAAGGATGCACTCGATTTTACCTTTACAGAAAGGGATTTAGATGCAGATGGAGCAATTGATATACCTGTAATTCATACGAAAAGAGGATATCGTTTAATAAATATGGCGATAAACGGTACAACGTTAGCAGGAACAACAGATAACAATGTAGAAATTCCAACCGAAAAGGGGACTGGTCATGGAATAACAATGGACGCAAACTGTGGTGACACGTCTTATCTTGTAACCGTAGTAATGGAGGATAGTTTCACTACACATATCGGAGATGAAAAAAATTGTTCTTACGCATATTCTATTAAAATAAAACCAAGAAGAGGAAACTGGCAAGATATAAATTTAAATCTGGTTCCGTATGCAACAGGACAACAAGTTTTAACTGTGAAATTATATACGGGCAGCGGACATAGAAGTGGCGATGGTCTTGATGTGGCAATGTGGAATCCAGATACTAAAAAACTGGATCCAATTCACGATAGTGATACAGTAAATATGGATTCTGTGGGAAGTCTCGCTGAAACACTTCATAAAAGACAAGTAAGAATTTTTTTCGCAAAAAGTAAAAACGGATATTCTTCTCCTGTTGGTGCTTATAAGGTATTTGGGAATGAAGAATCAACAGGTGGAAGAGTAATTGCGGAAACAGGAAAGGTCTATCAGTTATCAGCTACCACAATGGGGGAAACAGGTACTCTTGCAATTTATGATCAGATATGGCAAGAGGCAAAAAATGCTGCACAGGCTGCAGGATATACGGAATATGTAGCATTTGCAGGAGAAAAAACACTCAATACGGATTGGGAAATGTATGTAGTGAGTTTTACAACGACTAAAATAGATTATTATGTACATTATAAATCAGGACTGGAAGATGATTTAGCGGTTAGTAATATTCCGGATAATCAGGAATTATACCATAAAATACCAATGCATTCCTATGGAGATAATCCGTCAACAGCGGCAAATGAAGGAAGAAGTATAGGCGTATCTTTTACAGTTGGAGAAGGCAATGAAGTACCGACTTGTAGCGGATATAAATTTTTGGGATGGAAATTACAGAAAAAAGATGGAACGCTAAGCAGTGAAACGTATCAAAACAATGATGTATTTACTGTTTCGGAGGATAATGTTGAATATGCCGATAATACAAATCTTCCTTTTTGCTCAAGAAATGAAAAAGGATATCAATTCGTTGCACAATGGGAAAAAGTTCAAACAAAAACAGTAAAAGTGAATCACTATTTAAAAAATCCAGATGGTAATCAAGTACTTGAAAAAACAACAGATGGTTCGATTACATTTTCAAAAGATAATGAAACAGTCACGGCTATGGCTAAGCCAGAACCAAATGGAACATTTTTAGGTTATATATTCGATAAAAGTGATGAAAGAAATACATTAGAAAAGACAGTTACAAATGACGGAAGTACAGATGCAATTGTATTGAATTTATACTATAAGCCTACTGTATTAACTGTAAGTAAAAATGTATCTGGATATAATCTTGAGCCGAATAGAGATTTTGAGTTTGTTATTCAAGCAAATCCTCAAGATGGCAAAACAATGAGCGATATTTATGTTCAGAAAAATGATGGTAATGTAGAAAAGTTATCATTTACAAATAATCAGGCAATGTTCACGATGAAGAAAGATGAAACAGTCAATATCAGTTGTTTGCCTACGGACTGGACTTACACAGTTACTGAAAAAGACCCGGGTTCTAATTTTGTTGCTTCCTATGTGATTGATGCTGGTACAAAAATAAATGTTTGTGAAGCAAAGTTTACAATGCCTTCTAGTGGAAGTACTTCAATAAAATATACAAATACATCGACACTATCTCCTCCAGTAACAGGTATGAACATAAACAATAGCGATTGGTCAAAGTTGGGAATTATTGGACTCATATGCTTAATTATTGGTTTTATAATAGTGAGATTTAAGAAAATCAGGAGATAGATTATGCAGCTAACTAATACAACAGACTACGCGATTCGTATAGTCTGTTATCTTGCAAAACAAAAAAATAGGGTTTCTTCAACAGAATTATCTAAAGAATTAGATATACCAGTGAATTATATTCCCAAGATTACTAAGCTTTTGAAGAATAAAGGAATAGTTTATACATTGGAAGGTATGAATGGAGGCTATGGTTTATTAAAAAGAGCGGATGAAATATCTTTATTTGATGTAATATCGAGTACAGAATCCACAATGGCAATCAGTCGTTGCTTGAAAAAAGATGGCTTTTGTTCGAGAAATAAAGATACGACTTGCAAAGTACATAAGATACTTCTCGGTTTACAAAAAATTTTTAATGATCGGTTACAGAACGTTAAAATATCAGATATTGTAGGACCTGGTAAAGATGAATATTATGGACGTTATTATCTTGTATTAAAAGTTGATTTAACCAATTTGCATGCTGAATGTATTTATTCTCATGATGCTTCCATTTTAGAAAGACTAAAAGAAGAAACTTCCTACAAAAATATTATTGAAGGTTATATTTATAAAAATGTTTATAAAGCTGATCAAGAAAAATTACGTTCTTTTCTATCTGAAGATAATTTGGAAAAGGATATAGTCAATGGTGGTGTTGAGGAAGATTGCGGATATAGACGCCTTGTTGATTTAAATAATTATATATGGATGGAAGTTAAAAAATATATTGATTGGGAAAACAAAACAGCACTTTTAACATTTCATAATTCGAAAGTCATCCCAAATACGATGGTGCGATTAGAAAAAGAGCTTGAAATCAAAGAAAAGAATGTAACGAAACAATATTGGAACATGGTTTCTTTGCTTGTAGCCGTATTAAATCACAATAATCTTGTACAAGATGAAAATCAGGATAATATTAGTTTCTATACTCGAAAGGTTTATGAGCAGCTGCAAAAGTATCATCCGGAATATGGCATTAGCAATGAAGAAATAGAAGATGTATCTCATTTAGCACCTATTCATGATATTGGAAAGATTCGAGTGCCAATTGAAATTTTAAATAAAAATGGAAAGTTGACTGTGGATGAAATGGAAGTTGTTAAGCAACATCCTTTGGTAGGAGCAGTAATGACAATGCGTTTTCCAAAAGATATTACAACGGATAAATTAAATAAATATAGTTATGAAATTTGTCGTTATCATCATGAAAGATACGATGGAAATGGGTATCCAGATGGTTTAGTTGGAGAACAGATTCCACTTTGTGCGCAAGTTGTTGGATTGGTTGATGCGTATGATGCATTAGTAAGTGAAAGACCTTATAAGAAAAAGTTAAAACATGAAGAAGCAGTGCGAATGATTGTTAGCGGAGAATGTGGTAAATTTTCAGATCAATTAATTCAATGCTTTTTAGTGGCATCAATGCATAAAAGTTGGATTGAAAAATCAAAGAAATAGGCGATGTTTGTAATGAATGAAAATTCAATAATGATTGCTATTGCTTTATCTTTAGGTGTTTCGTTAGGGACATTAGCTCAAAAACCTATAATTTATGCGAAAGAAAATACAAATTGGCTTAACTAGCAATTTGGTGATATTGTTATAATTCTGCTTTTTATCACTTACACGAATAACCATTCGTTCTTCAAATCCTTTAAACGAGTGATCTTATAGATGTTTTTCAATCTAAGCAGTACGTACTGTAGCTTTTCTGTATTATCCATTCCTTGCGTTTCTCTTTGCATGACAAAAAGAGAATTGTAACGATTTATATATTTTGACGCTACCCCTTTATATTTTTGCAGTCTTTCTTCAATCAATTTGTGAAAACTGTTCACTGTATTTAAATGATTGAATTTATCATATGACTCATGACTGATTAACACTTTCTTAGTACAGTTCTTACTTTCTAAAAGTTCGTTGTAACTGTTAGAACCATCTAGCATTACAAAAGATTTTGATTCAAGACATTCACCAAATCTTAACAGATCTAGAGATAATGGCTTGCCATAATTTAATGTTCTAGCAATTGTATGACCGAATCTCTGTATTGCAGTGATGATACACACCTGCTGATTAGACAAGCCTCTTTTTGTAGCAGGTGTTCCACGATGTTTAGGTTCTACTCCATCAATCTTAGTCCCTTTATGATTGTATGGAGTATACTTTTCATCCATTTCAACTTCATTTCCCACTGTGTATGGGATATTCCTCAGTTCCTAGACTAACCAATAGTTTATGACGCATATTAAAAACATTGCGTTCATTCACATTGATTGTAACAGCTGTTTCTTTAAGAGATACACCATTCAATGTATCCAGGATAAGTTCATTCCATTTAGATTGGTCTTGGTGAGAATAAAAAGTAAGCTGACCGCGGTCTACAACAAAACGTTTTCCGCATGATTTACAACGAAGCATTTGTTTACCAGAGTTGGCAAAACCACTCTTAATTAAATGAGGATGATAACATCCACATTTAGGACAGTATTCAAAATGATACGTATTCATTTTATTGTTTGTATCTAAATAATCAGTGATTTCACGATCAATCTTTTCAATTTGAAAAGCTTGTAAAGCAGCGATAGTATCTTGGTTTAAATATTTTGAAGTTCTTGTCATAAGTGTAGTCTCTTTCGTTTACACCTATACAATAAATCTTAATAGACACCATTAATGTCTAATATATTAACAAGTCACCAATGTATCTGTTAAACCTAAAAATTTAAGCAAAAAATAAAAGTAGGCCGGATTGGATGTACATTATAGGTATAAAGAAAATAAATATTTTTCTAAATAAGACACATTTAATAAATTAGAATATAAAGCTAAAATCAACACTGATATAGCATCTTGTATAAATTGATTTATGCTCACATGTTCCCTTACCATACATACAGGTAAAGTGTACAAGCCTATTTGAAATTAAAGATATCTATATCCTTTTTTGTTAAATGTGACTTTCTAAAGAAAGTCTAAGGGAGAAACACATCCAATATTTATGTGTAGAGTTAAAGGAGAATAAAATCATGAGAAAAATTAATAACTCGCAATTAATGAATGCTCAAACTGTTGAGCTTTTCACTCGTGCACATCAAAGTGTGCTTAATGATGGTCAAGTTGACGAAGCAAACTTAAAAGCTTTGCTTGGATTGACAAAAGATGTTTATGGTAAAGGTTTTTCACAAAATATGGAGTCTGCAGATGATAGATATCATGCTGGATTCTATATTAAGGACTTACCTGAGTCTTTAGCTGATGGAGAATGCCGTAAAAAAGCCAAAGATTTGCATGAATTATTCATCTACAATCATTATGAAATTGATCCAAGTTTAGTGGTTGATTACATCAATAAGTACTTTGACGAATTGAAAAACAATGTGTATACGTATTTGTTACTCGTTAATTTGATTAGTAACACGACGGAATGGCAATTACCAGATTACATGCTCTATCGTTTCAATCAATTTTTTTCAAAATTCGAGGATCTTTAATGAGCTTCAAAACGTTTGAGCAAATGCTGTCGCCTTTTGGCTTAATCATAGGTGGCAGCATTGCCACTATTTTTCTTTTAGTTGAAAAACAACTGAAAAAAATGGGGATAGTGTATTTAAGCGGTCATCAAAATGTGAACCTATTTATTGGGATTGCATTATCTACATGGTTTATTTTGTTTATAAAAAATTTATATGATTATAAACTGAATGGGCGAACAGAGTTTGGTCATAGTGATAATTCATTATCAAAAGATAAGCGTAAGGCAATGTATCCAACTATTCCATCTCGGTATTTATCAAAAAAGCCGGATGACTTTACTTTAGGCAAATATCATCATAAGTATTTTCGTTTACCGATTGATTTAAATGATATTACACATTGTTTGGTTATTGGTGCTCCGGGCAGTTTTAAAAGTTCAACATTATTAAATGCTCTAATTTGGAACTTCAATTTTGCCAAAGAAAAAGATAAATTCACAGTATTTGCGATGGATGTTAAACCTGAATTGGCTCGTAAAAGTGTGGATACTCGTAGTGATCAATGCCATGTATTTAATCCTTCCATAAAAGATGGATGGGGATGGGATGTGTGGTATGAATTAAATTCAGAGTCTACAGACGATGAAATTATTGAACGTGCAGATATGTTAGCTCGCGCAATCATAGTAAATCCTGGCAATGGTCAAAATGAATTTTTTTACATCAGTGCGCAGAATCTTTTAACTTGTTTTCTGAGCTGGGGATTTGTGACAGGACTAGGTTTTACAGAGACGATAATTCAGGTGATTTCAGTTCCATTGAAAGATTTGATTTCAACAGTTTGCTTTGATTCAAATATGGATGGACATGATGCGATAAAGGATCCTCTTAGAGGGTATGATGGGAAGACATCAGACGGAATGCAGGATGTTGAATTAACTCTTCGTCAAGAGCTTAGGATATTTCAAACGCGCTCTGTGCGTTATCAAATGGATGAGAATCCAAAAAAGGCAAGTCCTGCTGATTTGGTGAATGGAATCTCCGTATTTCTGGCAATTCCTGATAGTTTGTTAAAACAGTATTCGGCTATTTTTCGGTTGATTACACAACAGGTGCTTAATTTTCTTTCTTCCATTCCTGAAGAAGAACGAGCTGATCATGACTCACCCTTGATTTGGATGTTGATTGATGAGTTTGGAAGTATCGGTAAGATACCAGATATATTAGATGCTTTGGCACGTCTTAGAAGTCGAAAGGTATCAATATGGTTGGCTGTGCAAGGCTTATCGCAATTAGATATCAGCTACGGTCATGATGGATCGCGTGCAATCGTTGACAATACTGAGACTACATTGGTGTTTAGTTGTAAGGATAAAAGTACTGTTGATATTATCTCAAGTTGGTGTGGTCAGTTTGTTGAAACTAAAGTATCAAAAAACAAGAAACCTGGTCGTATGCTTGGTGGAAGTCAATCATTATCTGAATCTGGGGAGTATCGAAATGTGATGGATGCTGTAGACATCATGAGCTTGCGAAAAAATAAAGAATTGCTAGTTTTTGATTCTGGTAACAGATTCCTGATACAAAAATGCCCATATTGGGCAATACCATTACTAAAAAAGCAAAGTGATGACATAAAAAATAAAAATAGACCGGATTAGCGGTAGATTAAAGCTAGATGAATTTCTAGCTTTTTTCTTTATATAAATCCGAATTGGGAGAAAAAGTTCAATTTATGTGATGTAGGAACTATGTGTGCTGCAAAGAAAAAAGAGTCAATAAAAGTGGATGAAAAGGAGAAGAATGATGAAAAAAAAGAGATTGTTCGTAGAGGGCATTGATAAGGGCTTGGTAGGCATGAATTTAAAAGAAGCAAATGAAACTAAAGTGAAAATGGATAAACCACAACAAATTCAAAAAAACGAACAAATATTTTTAAAACCCAAAAAAACAAGTGAAGAACGAAAAAAAGAAGTTGATGAGTTTGGAAAAATGCTGCAATCTGGTATCAAAGAGTATATCAAATCTGATCGGTACAAAGAAATTTTAGATAATATGGCCAAGTTCCATGAATACAGCGTTAACAATTCCATTGGCATAATGATACAGAAGCCAGATGCAACGCTTGTTGCACCTTATACAAAATGGCAGAGGTTAAATCGACAGGTCAAAAAAGGTGAAAAAGGTATTGTGATACTTTGTCCAGTGAAATACAAAAAGATGATAGAAAAAACAAAATTAGATGAAACTGGAAAGCTTGTTTTGGACAAAAATGGTTTTGAAATCAAAAATAAAACATATCAAGATTGCATTGCTTTCAAAATTGGATTCGTGTTTGACAAAAGCCAGACCGTGCAAATTGAGGGAAAAAAAGAGTTGGTTTTGGAGCCTGTGAATGAGTTAAAAGAAAGTGTTGGTCAATCTTTTAGCGAGTTAATGCATACAATTCAGGATATATCACCAGTTCCTGTTTCTTTTGAAAAGATTCAATCTGGGGTAAAAGGGTACTATGACGATAAACATGTGAAAATTGTTGTTAATCAGGGGATGAGTGAGCTTCAGACTTTAAAGACTCTAATTCATGAAACTGCGCATGCTCGTATTCATGGTTCGCACTGGGAGTCAGACTATAAAAAAATATCGTTTGACGTACGTGAATGTGTTGAATTTCCAAACCTAGGAAAAGTGTATGAAAATGTCTCATTAGAAGAAGCTGTTGATAAACTGGGAAAATTTTCCCATTCTTCTATGCTTCCAGGACTAGATTTTAGACTTCACGATGGTTCAGATTATGCTGACATGGATTATCCACTCGTTGTTGGTGATGAACTTCAGATTGATTCATTGAATTTAATTGAACATTTTAGAGAATCTTTCGAGGTTCAAAAAGCTGTAGTGCAATTAACACCTAAATTTGGAAGTGTTGAATATTTACGTTCTACAAAAGAGATACAAGCAGAGTCAATTGCTTATATAGTTTCTAAACATTTTGGTTTGGATACATCGGATTACTCGTTTGGCTATGTTGGTACATGGATCAAAGATAATAAACAGCTTATGGATAATTTGGACGTAATTAAAGCTACGAGTAATCAAATGATTAATGATATTGAATTGTCACTAAATAAGAAAATTTTATTAGAAAATGGTATTGAAACAAAAGAAGATATGGTTAACAAGATAGATGGATTTATGAAGACATTTGATCCGTTTAATTATGCTGATAACGAGCAATTCATTGGATTTAATCATGATTCTATTTTACGAGATATCAACAATAACGATATTGATTCCATTAAAGATTTTTTGAATCAAATTATCGATGAAGATATGGAATCAGAAATGACAAAAGAAGCAGAAAAATTGATTCAATGTTTAGATGCGTTTGTGGAGGTCATTTTAAAGACTGAAATACAAGATGGAATCAAAATTAATCATGGTATGCGTTAACATGCCAGGAGTTGATAATTTGCTTCTTCATTGTGAAGAAGTTCTCCACGAACAGTGGTCGTCTTATACCGCACCGCGAGAGCACTCGGCAGAGGTCCGAAAGTAGATAACAACGTTATCTACGAGGACATAGATAATAAAAATGTAATAAATAAACATACCAATTGAAAGGTGGTGGAATCATGAAAGTTGGAATACCTGTAATGAAGTGTAGTCTCAATCCTTCAAATACAGTTAACAAAAAAACGGGGAAGAAAAGTCAAACCTGTCCAGTTGATTTGGCTTGGCAGGAGATGAATGATGAGCGTATTGGTCGTGATGAGGATATTGATCATGATATGACACATCTAAATGTGTGGATGGATGGAAAGTCCAGTGATGACGTTGTGCAAATGGTTCAAAATAAAATTGATGAAATTAATAGGGTAAAACATGAGAATGGAAAAAGATCTTTAAGAAAAGATGCAGTATCCGTTATTGAAGTGATTGAAAAACCAAATATTGAATACATGAGTGAATTAGCATATGAAGAAAAAGTTAAATTTTTAAATGACTCACACGAGGTGTTCAAGCAATTAGTTAATGAATGGAATAACAATTGGATAATATTAGAATCTGTACAACATCATGACGAATTTGGTGGATTATCGGCACATAATCATAACCTTATTATGCTCACAACCGTTGATGATAAAGGTTTACCAACAATGAATGCATTCAAAGAAGTAAATTTGAAATTTTATTCTTTTATGAATAAGAATTATCCTAAAATGATGCGAGAACGTGGCTATGAGGTTGAAGATGTTCGTACATACGATATGCTCACCGAAGAGGAAAAAATGGAGCGCAAGTTAAATCCGCAGCAGCATGGTGTTGATTCATATACTTATAAAAAAAGAAAAAAAAAAGAAATGGAGCAGCAACTGGAACAATTGAAAATAAAAAGTGAAGAAATGAATTTAGAACTTAAAAATACGATTCTCGAAATTACAAAAGCACCAGATTTACCATCGTATAATGATATTCAAAACGAAAATCAAACCTTAAAAAAAGAACTTTCCGTAAAAGATAAAATTATTCAAAAATTAAATATTGAAAAAGAGGACTTAAAACAAAGTTTAGAAAAATGGAAAAGGCAGTGTAAGCATATTGCGAACAAGATTGGTAATAAGATGTTGAATGCCATTGGTTTAGATACGAATGTAATTGGAATAAAAAAGGAATTACCTTCAAAAGAAGTTATACAGGTCATTGATGATACTTCACACACTGTTAAATATAATACAAATGATTTACGTGTTATACCTGACACGCAAAATAAGGGGAAGTATTGCATTATTTTGAAGAAAGACAATGGATTCGATGTTGTTGATAACAATTTTGATAATAGGCAATTGGCTGAATATCGAATTAAAGAGATAGTGGATTTAAAAATCGAAATAGATCCGATTCAAGAAACTTTAAAAATGGATATGGATAGATAATAGGTGGCATCTTTGCCACCTTTGTTTTCTCTTAGATTACTTTTCTTGCTTAAAGAGTAAAAATTTCATCCTTTTAAATCCTGAAAATGAAGAAACAAGCAAAAAAGTGAGAAATAGCCTCAATTTTATATTTGACAGGTGTTTCAATATCTATGTTTGCTTGCACTAAAAAAACAGTTTTATTTAATGTTTTGAAAAAAATTTTATAAAAAATAAAAGTAGGACATAAATCAGGCATTATTAATGTGTAAGATGAATTCTTATAAAAAATGATAACCGGTCATCATAAAAGAAAGGAAAACGTATGAAAAAAATCAAAGAAAACGGGCTGCATAGTTTTAATACAGATGTGGCTAAACAGTATGGTGTTGATATTGCAGTACTTTTTCATTTATTAGTATTTTGGATTTTGAATAATGCGAAGAGTAATGTCAATTATCGCGAAGGGAAGTATTGGACGTTTATGAGTGCAAAAGACATTCATAACAGACTAAATTATTTTTCTGAAAGTAAAATCTATCATCTGCTTAATAAGCTTATTGGATTTAATGTGATTATATCTAGCAATTTTAATGCCAATCCATACAATCGCAAGAAATGGTACACGTTGGGCGAGAAAGGTGTTCAAGTTCTAAAAGAGACTTATCATATCGATTTTTTAAATTTGGAAAATGGAATTGATGGAAAGTGTAATTCTACATATCACAAAAGTGAAAAATGTAAGAAAGATATTATAAATAATTTGAATAATAAAGATATTAATAAATCAATCAATGTAGAAACACCAACTTTAAATGATGTTGAACAGTATGTACGACAAGAAAGTTTAGGTATCAATCCCTCGCTGTTTTTCTACCACTATCAATCTAATAATTGGCTAAATATTACAGATTGGCAGGCAAAAGCACGCGAATGGAGTATTCGCGAAAATAAAATGAGAAAGCAGGACGAAAATAAGGAGATAGAGTATGATTTGTCAAAATTCGATTACTAAAAAAGTTTTAGGAGAGAGCCAAATACATTTAGAACAGATGATTTTAGCAATATTCATCATGAATCCAATTATGCTGAATCAATATATTTTAAATGATAATTGGTTTGAGCTAGGACTTCACAAGATTATTTATGAAGCTTTAAAGCAATCAGTTGTCGATAAGCATTTAGATATGTATAAAGTGCAAGCATTGTTAGAAACTTCAAATTTTGATTACTTTAATAAAATTATGGACTCTTATGTTTCAAGCGCATTGTTGGATAAACATCTTTGCGAATTGGAGGAAAACTATAAAATTAGGCAAACGGCAATAATCATGGAACAGTTATCAATGCACCAGATAGACTATCCTACATTTCTTGAAAATATTCGACAAATTGAAGAACAGACTCAATATACTGAAACATTGGTTGAACCTAGTCCAAATGAAATGTTTGACGATATTACCTTATCGAACCAAAGTTTGATATTTAACAGGCTTAGTAATTTGAATTTATTGAAATTAGAAAAAAACACTTTAAATGTGATTGCCGCTCGACCGAGCGTAGGAAAAAGTGGATTGGCTTTGAATATATTTAACGATTTAGCTAGTACGAATGAATACGACTGTGTATATATCAATATGGAGATGCCAGATCGAGACATATATAGACGTTTAGTATCTATGAACACGAAAATTCCAATGTGGCATTTAGAAGGCTTGAAAAAATGTTCGAAAGAGGGTGCTCTAGTAATGGACTGTCTATTATCGTTTAAAGATAAAGACATGAAAGTGATATCGCATCCCATGGAAATCAATAGTATTAGCACGGTGATTCGTAATGAACAAAAAAAAGGAAAGCACGTCATAGTGTTTATTGACTATTTAGGATATATCAAAAGTTCAAAGGAATCGAATGATAGAGAGCGGTTGGGTAAGATTTGTCGGGATCTGCAGATTATGACGAAGGAATATGATTGTACGATATTCCTTCTTGCCCAGATTAATAGGGAAGGTGCTGATAATCCAACCATGAACAATTTAAAGGATACAGGCGAATTAGAACAAAGTGCTCATTCAGTATTGTTGTTATCAGAAATTGGAGATTATGATGTGAACAACGATGTACAATTTATTAAATTGGTTACTGGTAAAAATAGGGAATCTATTAAGAATGGAAAAATGATCATGAAATACCATAAAAAGATTCAACGCTTTGAAGTGAGCACTGAAGAAGAGGCAAAAATGCACAAAGGAGGTAAAATATGAAGGATACTAAAGAGAACGATGTGATGATAAAACAGCAACCCAAAACAAATTCGGTACGTATGTTTGATGGTGATAAAGCCTTAATGGATCAGTTTATGAAGGACGAAAAGAAAACACAGCATATATTGATTCATGAACTGTTGGCTGAGCATAAGCATAAGCTTTTTGTTGAGGGACATCCTGACTTTCAAAATGAAATCGAGGAATTCAACAAAGTAAATGAATGTGCCGCCTCAATGTTTCTGTCTCTGGTCAATCGGTACGGAAATCAAAGTAATGTGATTCGGAATGAATTTCAAAATGAGCTGAAAGCCAATGCACAAACTATTAATTCCTTACACACTCAGATTTCTGAATTAACTAATAAAATTAAGATAATGGAAGATGAATCATTAAAAACAAAGAACCAATTGAGTAATCAAATTGAAGTGAAAGATAATTTAAAATCTCAAAATGAAACTTTGAAAAAAGAGAATGAGGTTCTCAAACGAGAAATTGGAAATCAAACTTCATTCAAGCAGATGTATGAATCCGAGCACCAAGAATATGTGGCACTCTTTGATAAGTTCCAAAAACAAAACGCAGAAATTCAAGAATTTAAAATTCAAATAAATAATATGAAATATAAAATGGAATTAATGCTTCAAAATGAAAAAAATCAACGAGACTTTATGACTAATCTGAAAAAGTGTTTTGATGAGAAATGCAAGGACTATGATGTTTTAAAAATAGAAAATGAATCATTGAAGTCTGAGATGAATAAAAAATCTACGCAAAAAGTGATTCGTGTAGGTGTTAGAAGTTACAAGTAATTACTTTGTAATTACTTGTAACGATATTAATAGGGAGATAGAAAAATATGAAGAATAAAATATTACGCGGAATGATTTGTTCAGTACAACAATCTGAAAATATAGATCTTGAAATGGTTGTAACGATGGTTGTATTGATGTTTTTCAACGAGTTTGAACCATGTAGTTTACTTAGTTTTTATCAAATCCTTTTTCCAAACCTAAAGGGAAAAGCATTGGTATTACAATTTTTGTGCGATATCCAAAGTGAACGATTGCATAAATTAAGATATTACGATTCATGTCATAATGGATGGATCATGGTGCATAAAGATTTACCACATTATTTTATAAATGAAGATGGATTCGTTTGGAGTATTGACTGGATAGAAGTAGATGAAGGAGTACCTAAAGATAATGATTTATATCTAATTCAAGATGAATTTGGAAATATTGGAACAGCTTACTTGAATCCAAGCATATCATCTAAATTCATCAAGTTTACTGCCTATTTTACTGATGTAAAAAAGTGGGCGGATATTAAGCCTATCGGAGTTTGTTATGAGTGTTTCAAATGAAAAGGTTCCTATTTCTGAAAAATTAACGCTTACTCTAGAAGAGGCGGCTGCATATTCGAACATTGGTGTGAATAAGTTACGTGAAATTACGAATGAAGCAGATTGTACGTTTGTTTTATTTGTCGGCAATAAGCGTTTAATTAAACGACAAATATTTGAAAAGTACATCAATGATAAGTGTACATACTCAATTTAATATTTTGATAGCTGCTGAAAAGATGATTGTGGTTTATAATTAGGTTGCAATTATCTTTTCTTTATATGTAGGAGGTAAATGATGAACAGAAGAAAAGATAATAAAGGTGTCGTCTTGAAAGACGGCGAATGCCAAAGGAAAAATGGTACATATGATTATAGATATGTAACTAGAGATGGGAAAAGACATGCAATCTATGCTAAAACTTTAAAAGAGTTACGGGAAAAAGAAAAACAGTTAGTTATTGATACGGACGCTGGTTTAAAGACCACTAATAAGAGAAAAACAGTAAATGATATTTATCATTTATATGTAGAACTAAAAAAAGGGGTAAAAGATAATACAATGCGGAATTATTGTTACATGTATGAACGTTTTGTTGCACCAGATTTTGGTAAAATGAGAGTATGTGATTTAAAAAAGTCTGATGTTCGTAGATTTTATAATTACCTAGCTGACGAAAGAAACATTAAAGTGAGATCAATTGAAAATATACATACTGTTTTATACCAAGTTTTAGAACTTGCTGTTGAAGAAGGATATCTTCGTACCAATGTATCTGCTAATTGTGTGGGGGATCTAAAAAAGTCACATAATCATGAACAAACAAAAAAGTTTGCGTTAACTATGGATGAGCAATTGTTGTTTGAACACTTTTTGGAAAACAGTCAGCAGTACAATCATTGGCAACCTATCTTTATCGTGATGTTATACACAGGAATGCGTGTAGGAGAAGTAACTGGGTTACGATGGAATGATATCGATTTTGACAACAATGTAATCAATGTCAATCATACATTGGTTTATTATAAACATAAAGTAGATGGATGTCATTTTGGTGTTAATACACCCAAGACACCAAATTCTTATAGAAGTATTCCAATGGTTAAAAAGGTTAGAGATGCCTTAAAAAAGCAAAGAGAATATATGGATGCGTTGGAAGACAGTGGTGTAAGTCTAAATAAAGTCATTGATGGTTATACAAATTTTGTGTTTATTAATCGTTTTGGCAATGTTCAAAATCAAGCGGTTTTGAATAAAGCACTTTATCGTATCATGAGAGATTGCAATGATGATATGCTAGAAAAAAGTTTTAATTCTAAAGGTGAAGTAATTTTATTGCCAAGATTTTCATGTCATAACTTAAGACATACATTTGCGACGCGTTTGATTGAAAAAGGTACAAATTTAAAAGTAACACAAGATGTTTTGGGCCATACTGATATACGCACAACAATGAATATTTATGTGGATGCAACGAATGATTTAAAAAAACAAGAGATGAAGAAATTTGAAACATTGATGGATTTTGAGTAGTAAATATTTTTACGCCATACTTACGCCACAAGTTACGCCAAATTTATAAAAGTTATGTAGGAATATAAAGGGATATGTGTTATAAAACTCAATCTTGGAATGAAAATAAAGGGTTATAAAGATAAATAAAGAAATATATAAATTACAGAAAAGAAGTTCCTCACATGAAGAACTTAGGGGATTCTAACAAAAAAGCTGAAGCTAAAAAACCAGTGGAGGCTGCACCTGTAAAGGTTGATTTCTCGAATGTAAAAATTGAACCAATCTTCACAGATATGGTAGATTTTGAAACATTCAGTAAGTCAGATTTCCGTGCTGTTAAAGTCCTAGCTTGTGAAGCTGTAGAAAAATCTAAGAAGCTATTAAAGTTCACTTTGGATGATGGCCAACGTAAAGATCGCGTTATTTTAAGCGGAATTCACGAATATTATGAACCAGAAGAATTGGTTGGAAAGACTGCAATTGCGATTGTAAACTTACCACCAAGAAAAATGATGGGTATTAATTCTGAAGGTATGTTGATCTCAGCTGTACATGAAGAAGATGGTCATGAATGCTTGAATTTATTGATGGTTGATGACAAGATTCCTGCAGGAGCTAAGCTTTACTAGGATTAAAAAAATTAGTAATTTTTGGTGGTAAATTTACGCATTTACGCCAAACTTACGCCAAAAAATTAAGAAGAAAAAGATGGTTACACTAGTAAAGTGAAGCATTTTGTATTGAATTAAACAAAGAGCAACTCTCTGATGAAGGGGGTTGCTCATTTTTGTTATTAAATTAATGAAGAAAATATAGCAACTAATATAATACCGCACAGATAATATGACACCCTTTTTAATGTTGATGGGTTACTGATATCATTGAACTTTTAACGTTTGATTTTAAATGACACCTTTTTTAATGTGTCTTTCAAAATATAGGTGAAAAATACGCTATACATGTGTTTTGAATATAGTAATTATGTGTTATTGATGTTAAACGCAGTAAAATATAACATATTGGTATTATAAAAGTTGCTGTTTCCAAAAAATAGCGTCGAAAAATAGACGGTTGTCATAAAAAAAGTTGTCACGTTGACACTAATGACATTAAAAAAGTTGCTATATCGATAAAAAGGCGGCTTAACTGGCAGTTAGTATTATAAAAGTTGTCATTATGCCTAAATAGACATTAATAAAGTTGCTATATTCGCTATAAATAGTTCTAAATGCGATTGGTTATCATGGGAAGAAGACACCAACAGACAAGTAGATTTTCTAATCAAGCAGTTACATTTAAAAGGAACGGAAAAAATACTTGATCTTGCATGTGGATTTGGTCGGCACTCACTGGAGTTTGCCAGACGTGGGTATGATGTTACCGCTATTGATATTACACTGGCGTACATAGATTATGCAAACGAGCAGGCAAAAAAAGAAAATTTGAATGCAAAGTTCATTTGTCAGGACATTCGCACGATCACATTTGATAAGGAATTTGATGTTGTGCTGAATATGGCGGATGGAGCAATAGGATATTTTGAAGACGATGGGGAAAATCATAAGATTTTTTCTGTCATTGCGAAAGCATTAAAAAATGGTGGAAAGCACTTTATGGATATCATGAATGGAAGCTATGCCCAAACACATTTCCCTTGCAAGTTATGGGATGCAGGAGAAAAGGGACTTACATTATCTGCTTTTGAATGGGAGAAGGATAGAAAAACGCTGATATATGGGCAGGTAGACTATATGTATGGAGAAGCACTTTATAAGCCTGAAATGAAAGAAGGAAATCCTATAAGGTTATATAGTTTGGATGAAATCACGGAGATATTCTGTAAATTAGGACTTCGTATTTGTAACAGCTTTGCTGATTTCAGTGGAAAGCCGAGTTCTGATAATGATATTCAATTGATGGTTTATTCCATACGAGAATAAAAATAGAGTAGACGAATTATTTAGCAATCTTCATCAAATCTTTATTTTTTTCTGTTAGGTTATATTTCAGTAAGAAATGA
>ERZ773131.343-NODE-343-length-40841-cov-44.103810_pt1 | contig 40841 bp, 48 predicted proteins | sample MGYA00511082_ERZ773131 | MGnify/ENA primary metagenome ERZ773131 (study PRJEB29015, sample SAMEA2737813) | human gut metagenome | biome: human gut; feature: human-associated habitat; material: faeces | place: China | collected 2012 ... | reverse complement strand
CGCTCGTTTGCTCAGGAGTTCCACAAAGGCAGGAGCCAGCTGGACCATCTGCATACTGGTCACATCGTCGGAGCCATCGGCCATCTTGTTCTTGGTCATTTCCACCAGACCAGTGCCCTCGATGAGCAGCTCCAGCAGCTTGGTCCCCACGTGCATCTGCTCGTCAGTTTTCCAGCTGGACCAGTTGTCGCCACCCAGCATCCCTTTGGATATCATATCGGCCTCGACTACCTGCATGAAAGCCTTCTTGTACACGTGGCCTACTCGCTTGTCCAGCTGGTCCGCTACGTTCTTCTTGAAGTATGCTGCTTCCTGCTCACGGATACGACCGAAGCGGGCCTCATCCTCAAGGGCCTTGCCTAACTGTGAGGACACCTGCTGGATGGTGGCCTTTGAGGCGTCTGTGAGCGTCCCTAAGACGACCTTAATGGTCAGCAGTGCGATAGCCTCACTGGACACACCGCGCTTCTCTTTGAGCACCTCAGCGCCCATACCAAGGGCCAACTCTGAGGCGACGCCGTGCTTAATCGGGTAGTATGCGCGAGGCTTCTTACCACGTGCGTTTGCCTGCTCCTCCTTCCAGTCGTTAATACGCTTGGTCAGCTGCGGGTGCAACGTTAGGACCAGCGGCTTAGCAGCCACGTTGTCGGCGAACTCACCTGCTTTGACCTGACGTTCCAGCATCTTCAGGAAACGCTGTTCACCCAGCTCGTACGCCTCGTGCTCAAGTGCCAGCTGTTCACGTGCCAGCTTGTCCCCGTAGTACTCGCTGAGGATGTTGTACGGAATAGCGGCTAGTTCAATCTCTGAGAAGTCATTACGTGCAATGTTTAATGCGTTCATTGTGTGCCTCTTTGTGAATAAAGTTTATCTATCGGTGCCTCTTGCGGGAGACACCTAAGATACACCTTGCTAACCCATAAGTCTACCCTGAAGGTAATTGTCGATTGGCAACGGCTTGCCCATTTGTATCGCTAGGCCGGGTCCCATTTGCCATGCCAGAACGCGCTCCTCGATACTCGCTAGGTCTAACTTTAGGGCGTCTACGTGGTACTTCTCGCGCTCACGTTCACGCTCCTTACGCCACCGAGCGTGTGCCTTACGGCGTGCTCGACGTTCCTTATTGGCCTTACGGCGTGCGATGCGCAGCTCCCCGTTCGGGTCCCGCTTAGCCTTGTTGCGCTTGCAGCGTTCAATCATCTTGTCGTGCGCTATCTGCTCAATCTCAGCAAGTAGCTCCTCAGGGTCCAGCGAGAAAGGCTCACGGTCCCGGTCCGCTGAGAATGACACCGGGTCGGTAATCACTGGCTTGCCGTCCTTGGTGAACATGATGTTGCCGCTGTGCATATCAAAGGACGCAATCCCGTAGAAGAACTTGCGAATCATTTGGCACGTCTCAATGAAAGGTAGGTCCTTCTCGTGGTGCTCCTCTGGCTCTTCGTCGGTCTCCACAAAGTAGTTAGCAAGGTCTGCATAATGCTCGTGCGTCTCGTTCTCCCGGCGGCGGCACGGTTCCAGCTCATCAAGTACCACCGTGTAGCATCCAGAGTGACGCGCTACGTGATAGACGTTAGGAATCCCTGCCCGGCCTTGGTGCATCCGGCAGAAAGCCACGTAGGCGGCCCCTGAGTCCTCTTTCTTAAAGCCAACCTTAATGACCTTGCCCGGCAGTAGCTCGTGCTTAAACGCTGCGCTGAAGTGACCATTACCCAGCAGGTTAAATCCGGCATCTTTGGCCTTAATCTTCAGGGTTTGCCAATAGTCCTGACGTTCCAGACCCCAATAGCTATCCGTATCGTCACCATCGGACGTCTCAGCGTTCACAATGTCCGCCATGAGTGCTACCAGCAGCGGCTGGCGCTTGTCGAGTTCACAGATTGGCAGGTTACGGATGACGTCTAAGCGTTCTTGCATATCGGTGTAGTTCATTTGGTTGTTTCCTTATGGTAGGTGTGTGTATGTTAGTTGGTTGCTACTCGTTTCCAGCCCACTGGTGACCGTATGAAACCCTCAGGTATCCTCTCAGGGTGATAAAGCTCCGTGTACACTTGCTGCATTACCCATTTACGCTGCCTAGCTGGCAATCTACCAGCCCTTGCCGCAAGTATTCTCCTTGTCCTCTTCTCCCCGGACCCGTATGCCATCACCATCCGTGCAATCTTGAAGGCTTTCTTCAGGTTAGTGCGTTGCGACATAGAATACCCCCACTTTGTTTGCCTTAAAGCGGCCATTAGGTAGCCGCACAGTAAAGCGAGGCAACACGCCCCACTTCATGTAACTGAATGATGCTTTGTGCACCTTGAGGCCCTTACGAAAGTCCCGCACAAAGTACAGGACAATCAGAGCATACACGTTAATTACGAACAGGGTTACCATACATCACCTTGCGTGAACGATAGGTCTGGGCCAGCTGGGCCATGTAGTAGCCGAACCAGTCGGCTTTTGCTTCGGGTATGCCAGCAGTGCACTCGCAGGCTGTCTTAAAGGCGCTGCGATATTCCTGCATGTCCTGCTGGGTGAGACCATACTTAATCATTGCAGTCATCCTCGTCGTCTTCTTCCGGTTCTTCCCACCAGACAATCCCAGAGTCATTCGATACATCGTTGTACAGTGCCTCATAGATTCGAGCCTGACAGATTCGGCTTACGTCCTTGGTGTCTGGGATGAGTCCTGAGTCGTCGAACTCGTGGTCGATACCATCGGCGGCCATCACTGCGAAAATCTCACTGTAATAGCGCGGAACCTGCCCGTCTACCACCTCGTGCAGTGCATCAGACCAATCATCATCCTCGGTGAGCTCGTCCTGTTGAATGCGCTCGTTGAACAGCTCAACAGTTGCAGCCAGAAGGTCGTAGTATGCGTTAGCGTTGCGTTCCATGGTGTATATCCTCAATGTGGTTAAGGGTTAGTGGTTATCATCGTGGCTACTCTCAGGGTGACAGGACGTACCTTGCCAGAGACCTGAATGTAACCACTAGTTAAACACTATTATCATGGCGTACATATCAGCGACTAATCCATATTGTTAAAGAGCGGTACTGCGTGTTACTGCTTGCTTACTACGTTACTACTTGTTCATCGTTGAGTCAACCATTTTCGTATGTCCGGTTGATGACTACTTGAGACCCTTCAGCATCTTCCCGGTAACTCGAAGTATTCCCGGTAGTTGGTAGCGTTGTGTCTCTCAACTGGTAGCCATTAGACCATAGCCGTTACCTAATGTCAATACCCTAAGTTAAACTTTATGTAGACCTGTAGTGATAGTGATCTTTATGGTGATGGTCTCATAGTAATACTTTAAGTGTCTCCCTATAGTGATACCTAATTGGTTGGTGTATTGACAATGACTACCGATAGTCTTATAGTAATGGCTCACCGATACCTTTTGTCCCGCTCTCAGTGTCTCAGGGACTGCTAAACGAGATACTTAAGTGTTTACTCTATGTGACCTACTGACAGTCACTGCTAAACGTTAGTCAAACGGTGAACCTAAGGATATGTGTCATTGGATGTCCTCAGGTCTAACCTCAGGTGGTTACCTCAGGTGGATACTTAAAGAGGGCCAACAGATAGGGGACACAGAGACATCAACATATAGTCACCCAAGGTCACCCACACCACAACATATAGTATCACCCAAGGTTTCCCACCAGTCCCACCTAAGGTTAAACCGAAGGTTTAGGGTGGCCCATGGTTACTTTGGGTGAACTGAGAGGGTACCGGGGGGATAACCAAAAGTTTAAACTGTGAGATGTGCACTCAGAACTTTGTGTAAAATTCTTAAAGGTAACCTCAGGTAGTCCTCAGGTCAGTGCATAGACCCGTAGGTAGACCCAGTGAATCACCTAAGGTTAACTTTAAGTATTGACTATAGAGGGATGGAGTGGTGTATGCTGATAAGCATCACTACGGAATCCCTAGCGCGTCAGAAAGACCCTAATCGCTACAAGTGAGTAGAGAGCACACGAGAGTCTCCAGTCCACTGAGTTGCTGCTGAGTAACCAGTGAAGCCCCAAGGGCACCAGCAAGTACCAGCAGAAATCGCCAAGTAGTCCTATGGCGCAGTAAGGTTAACAGTAAGCGCATAGGTCCTCCTTGTGTCAGCTCTTAGTGTCTTGTAGTTAGAGGGTGATATTATCATCACTACCCTCTCTCATAGAGGAGACCTGTAGTGCATAACTATATGAATGAAACTTTAAGTAGTCTTATAGTAAGTCTTTAGGGGTCTCTCCCTATAGTGCTACCTAATTCCAAGTGTCTGTTATACCTGAAGTTTTCCTGAAGTGGCCTTCCGTGGCCTAATGAATCCTTATGCACAATCCTTGCATAATCACCATGCGATGAACATAGAGTCATCCCCGTCGTCTTCCCATCGGATGTCCACACCATTGCTGCTGGTGGCCTTGAACTGGGAGACGTTACTCAGGGGCTTCTCCATGTGGTGCTCCAAGAACTCCAGAAGTACCTCAGACTCTATCTTCACAGCGTCCTGCTGCATCGTAGCACGTAGGAACTCGACACCTAATGCTAACGCATCAAGTCGGTCATCGTGTGCCACAGCGCCCTTCTCACGGCTCATACGGGTCATCTGGTAGAACAGGCTGTACTTCAGAGCGTGCTTACCGTCTGCATCACGTGCCGTCTGGTAGTCCTGTCGGATTACCTCATCACGGATGACCAAGCGGTGACTTGCCAGTACAGGCTCAAGGGTATCGCAAATGCGGACCTCTTTCATGCCACGAGCACGAATCTCTTCGAGCTGCGCTGGGTGATGCTTCAGGAGCACAGGCTGGAACACGTTACCGAACATACCGTCACCGAAGTTACTCTCGAAGACCACAGTCTGCACCTGCCACTGTTTGGCTTTCTTAGCGAGGAACTCAAGGGACTTCTCTTCGTACCCACGAGTACCGCCAGCATCCATCAGGTAGATGTAACCGTTGAGGGTGTACAGTACGCACCAGCCAGTCTCATCCTTACCGCGTCCACTTGGGTCAATGACCAGAATCTTACCCTGATACGCACCAGTGTTACTGGAGGCTGTATGGAAGGAGTAAATCTCGTCACCCTTCATGCCCACGTTAGGAAGCTCCTCATTGCGGTTCTGACGGTTCGGGAGCCACTGGTAATGCATTGGGGCCTTGTCCGCCTGTAGACCGCACACGATAGCGTCACGGAGGCGTAGCGGGTACTTCTCGGCGTCACTGAGGTTCGGGTTGAGCATGAACTGAAGCGTATAGCCAGCCTTGCCGTATTCCACCTCACGTTCCTGAAGGTCCATAGAGTCGAATCGCACCGGGTCAGTAGGTTGACTGCTGAGACCCTCCTTGTCCTCATCGTACTCGCTACGGAGCATCGGAGCCAGTCGGTCGCCATAGTACAGGTCTTCCTCTTTGGAGCGAGGATACTGTGCAGGCCAGATAATCGTCGAGTACCCACGGTTGTCCTCAAGTTCCTTGTAGAGCGTCATCTCAGTCTGAGGGGTGCCCAGATAGATAACACGGCTAGTCGGTAGAGGTTTCAACAGTGCGGCGAACTCCTGAACCAACGTCCAGAGTTTCTCTCGGGCACCTTGGGTCGCAGAGTTACCGGGAATCTCCACGTCATCCGCAATGATGATATCAGCACGGCTACCAGTTAGCTGACCCGTAATACCCACAGACTTAACTGACGGGCTGTGGTCCGGCTTGGCAGGGCCTACATCAAAGCTAATCACGGAGTCACGCTGACCGGGGCGAGGCTTAAGCTCACTAAGGAAAGGCAACAAGTCGATGATGTTCTTGATGAAGATGGAGTTGGCGTCCGCACGTTCCTTTGAGGCCGAGACAATCAGTATCTTTAACTGAGGGTCACGCCACAAGGTCCACACTACGAACGCACACGTGATGAACGACTTCCCAATACCACGGAAAGCCTGAAGGATAAACTTCTTGTTCTTTGGGTTCGCCAGACACTTGGCCATGTCGATTTGACACTTGGTTGGTTCCGGCAGGTTCAGGGCCTTCCAGAGCACGAAGAGAAAGGCGACAAAGTCACCCTTCAGTTGCGCAATGATTAAGGCGTTCTTGGCTTGCTGAGAGTTACTCAATGTTCACCTCCTTTCCGCTGTAGCTTGCGAATAGTGTCCTGTAGGGCCTTCTCTTTGAGGTCGGCCTTCTGGGTTATTGCGATAAGACTTCGAGCAGTTGCTTCGTGTAGTTCGACGGAACCATCAACGAGGCATCGACCGTCTGGTCCTGCGGTGACACTGGTAGGTTTGACTCTGACGCGCAGCCGCTTATTGTCGCTACGCAAATCAGCAATAACCCTATCAGTGCTGCCCTCCAGCCCCTCAAGGTCTGCTTGGTACTTAGCCGATACTGCGTCAATCGCTTTCTGAGTTTCAGCTCTAGCCGTTTGCTTCTTAACGTACTCATTCTGTACTTCCTCCTTCCATTTAGCGTCCGTAGATTGCGAACCCAAGTGCCACCCGAAGGCAAACACCATGATAGCCACAAGATACGGGACGATTCTCTTTGTGAACTCCAGCATAATGCCTCCCGTTGTTTCTCAGATTTCACGTAGGAACGCCTAGCGTAGTGCAATGACATCCATAAAGGCACTACATATAGTAGTACCTTGAGTATATCACTGTAGGGTGAACTTATCGTCATCTGTCAGACCATCGGCACCCACCTTGGAGTTATAAGCCTCCAGACCCTCAGCCAGTCCGCCCAAGATGTTGACATCCGGGGTCAGCTTAGAGATTTGGAACTTGTGGCGCTCAAGCAGTTTACCAATGGCGTTGTACAGCTGAGGCGTGCGCTTGGCGTCATCTCTCAGGTCATTGAGCATCTGCTGAGCCATCTCAGTGTCCAACATTTCGAGGAACTTAATCAGGTCCATTTGTTACTCCTTATTAGCTTTCTTCCAGTCAATGATTTTGTCGACTACCTTGGCACCAATCTGAACCACTGTGTAGGCGATTGCCGCGACGTAGAACCACTCGTTGAGTGAGAGGCCCCAGAAGAGCCTCGCTACACCATCGGCCCCAGCAACCCCCGCAATGGGAGCCGCCTTGATAACTTCGTTGTTGAAGTCTAGGGATAACATGATACCTCCGTGTTACAAGAAGTTTACGATAACGTCGTCAAGGATAACCTCTGCACCGTCACGAACACGTAGCGATATCTCAGCGGATACAGCACCTACTGGGGCAACGCCTCGGCAGAACAGGCCACCTTGCTGCCACGCCCCAACAGTGTTCGAGAAGTTAGACGTCGAGCCCGCATCGATAGTGGTACCGTTCTCTGACTTAAAGGTTACTGTCAGGTTACCCGGTGTTGAGCCGGATGCCGCCTTATTGACCTTGTAGGCCACGAATGATGCGAACTCCTCTCCAGAAGACACTCTGACATTCTGGGTAAGGAACACACTCTTACCATCCAGAGAGGTAACCTTAACTGCCTTACCACCGCTGTTGGTATCATCCGTGACGATTGTAGCCGTCTGTGCTGGGTCGCCACCAACGTTAAGCGCCCATCCAGCCAAGTCCTGCTCGAACCCGTTATTGTAGAATCGGTTAAGCGAGCGGTGGACTGGAATGTTACCAGCCCCCGATTCAATGTCGTATGTACACGCTATGGTCTTAACGATACCCTCGCCTTCACAGAATGTTCGCACCTTCTCTGGGTTATTCACATGGAACATATAGAGGTTACCGGGGAACTTGACGGCAATGAAGATTGCGCGAGCTTTCGCCCCAACAAGCACAAGCGGTCTGGTCTGAGAAGATGGGCCGTTACACACGAGCGTTGAGGACTGTAGGATGAAGCGTGCTCCGATTCCAGTCACCTCGACGTAGCGCATCCAAGAACTTTTACCGGGGTTCTCGTTGTTCCCCATGCCGTCGATGAGCAGTGAAGCACCATTCCCAGAGATAACAACCGGGGTATTGAGCACACTTGTGCCAGACATGCCTACACTGAAGTTTGCACACGCAATGATGAACTTAGCCCCGTTCGAGTCGGAGAACTGAGTGTCGCTGAAGGTTATGGACTCGCCGGAGTCAATCAGCCCAGCAGGGGCGTTGAACACAGAGGTGATTCCGGTAGAAATCATGCAGTCAGATACCTTGTAGCGCCAAGACGAGTCAGTACATTTGATGCAGTTGTCGAACTTGTAGACGCTGCACCCACGGATTATACACTGACCGTTGTACTCGGTTCCGGTGGTCATCCCACGGTTACCCCAAGTCCACCCATCGACGCCAGCCTTAAGCCCACCCACAAGCTCGATGGACTCCATGTAGTTGGTCGTGTTTCGATACATTGGGGTCGGATAGGAGCCAGTGGCGTGAATCCACAATGCAGTCGGCCCAGTGAACTCTGAGGCGTCGATTGTAGCGCGGCCACCTGAAGTGAACAGTGAGAACTTCGCTAGGTTAACCTCAAGAGGGGTTGTACCCGTAAGCGGATACACCTTGCCAGCTGTAAGGCGAACACCAACAAGAAGCGTGTTGGCTATCGTAAAGGAATTGCGCAGCTTCTCCTCAAGAGTGGTCCCAGCCTGCATGTCCACGTTTATGAAGCCTTGCGAATCCTTGAACACATACAGGTCGTCAATCGCTTCTTGGATAGTGCGCCCATCCCTGAGCACACCAATGGTTGAGCCTTTCGGCTGATTCAGTTTGTCTAACATGCGGTTCTCCTTATGGTTTAACTTTCGCCCTGAAGCGGTAGTTTGAGTTGTTGTCCGACTTGGTGGAGACCAGTAGGTTGAACGTAGACGCATCATTTGACGTTACCTCCACGGACACTTGATAGACCTGCTGGGGGTCTGCTGAGGTGCTATTAACGTCGCCATAACCTACAACGTTTGACCTGCTATCCACTCGAACGATTGTCGCACGAGCTGCACCGCCCTCGCGGGAAAGTAACACAGTGAGGACTGCACCATTGTGACCACCGTTATCAGTATTGCGGATAGTCAAGTGGATATCGAACATGTCGTTATCGTAGGTGCTTACACCCCCACAGCTCAGACCCAATACAGCCGGACTAACGTTTACCTTACCGTACACCGTAGGCATCGCACCGATGTATGGTCTACCATCGTATATGCGAGAGACCCCCTCGTTGACGGTATCCTCCCACCCTTGAGAGTTTACAACGCGGATAACTGAAGGGCGAACCGCACCTGAGATTAGGCCAACAGTATAACCCGTGAGTCGACTGTCGCTAATCTCAAGACGACCCGCGTTGGGACCTGCCATCCTGAAGAAGTAATCTGGAGAAGGTGTCGTGATAGATCCCCCTTGGTCATCAGCGCCAGCAGAGCTGTTCACCCCAATCATCTTGAGGGTGGATGATTCAAGGTAAATCTGAGCACTTGCCGCTCCCGGTTCAGCCGTTCTTGCAGAACGCCTAATATCCACGTTAATGAGGGTCACTGAGGAGTTACTGATACGGAACCCATAGCCGAAAGCACGGTCACACAGTTCGTTGACTACCTGAATAGAAGTTGCACCATAGAAGTTCCAGTTGTCACCTTCATTCCACTCGTTTCGACAGTTAGTGAAAGTATTGGAGTTAGCACCAGTTTCAAGCTGAACACCGTGGGACTTGTTGGCATTGATAGTGCACCCAATGTGGTTTCCGTCTACTGTGTTGTAAATACCAACGTTGTTCTGATTGATGTTACAGAACTGGAATGGCCCCCCTATGTACGCTCCACGCTTGTTGCCTACTCTATCGAACCTGTAGAACCCACATTTGAAGAACCCTACCCCTATTGTACCTCCAGACTGTGACGGAATTGCTGGAGACTTACGGTCGAGTCCATCAAATAGTATACCCTCAGCAGTGCACGAAGTATTCCACAGGAACATATTGCTTGCTCCAGCCACTTTACGGATAATCGTGCTACCTGTGCCGAACGAGGAACTGCTGTAGACGTTGTATGGCTTATAGGCACACGTACCAAGCAGTTTCACCCTAGTCGGTATAACAACATCTTTTACATGATATAGCCCTGGAGGGACTATTACTTGACGTGACCCGGTGGCGAGTGCTTTTCTGAATGCCTCAGAGTTGTCATTAGTGCCTGTGTAGTTAAGGGCGGCGACTCTCTCAGTAGGCGTCATAAAGTCCAAAACGTTAACCCCCGAGTATAGGTTGTCCAGTGCAATCTGTACGTTCAACCCGTTGGCTGTACCGATCTGAGAAGCACCAGTAGGTCCTGCTAGAGAGTCGGCCAGCGGTAGCGTAGTCTCTGCGGTAGTGCACACAACTAAGTCCCCGGCAGTAAGCGGTTTCGCTAACGTGATTGTCTTGGACCCTAAGTCATACTCGTAGTGCCACCCACGATATTGACGGCTACCGTTAATCTCGATGTACGGAACAGCAAGGACCGGACCCTCTTTGGTAATCACAAAGGAGGTCTCACCACCAACTGCGGACCCTTGGTTGTACACCCAGAGAACGCCGCGAATCGCTGTGGTATCATCTCCCCAGTTCTGTAGGTAATCCTCCATGTCTTTCTGGAGGTCCTTAACTTCACTTAGAATACCACCAGCCTCGCCTAATGTGGTGTCCAGCTGGTTCTTGTTGACCGCGTCGGTACCCGTCTCTCCGGGAGCCAGTCGAACAATCTTACGGTTACGGGCGTCTAGGTTTCCAGCGTCATCCTCCGGCATTGCCAGAAGTGCTGCATCACGTGCTTCTTCGGCGATGTGTGAAGATTGTAGCTGTGAGACGTTAAGGTCATTGGCACGTAATACAGAACCATCACTAAAGTCCACCACTCGCTCTGAAGCAGATGTGAACCGTCGAATCTCTACACGGTCGAAACCAGTTGTTGCTACCAGCAGTTTGACTCTGGTCTTTGACACGTAGCGGTACTCAGTGATGTTACTCAGCAGTCTGCGGTTGTCGTCAGACACCAGTGACACACGGACAAATTTACGTGACAGGTAGTCGAACGGGATGTCGAACTCAGTGGACCCTGTGGGGTACTGGATGACTGTTTTAATCTCTTGGTCCATCGTGACCTCCTTTAGTTGAATGAGAAGGGAAACCGAACTGGTCTCCCTATAGTGCTACCTAATTAGTTGGGTTTAGGCTGCTGTTTGATGGTTACTCCATTAGCCTCGTAGATTTTCATGATGAGCTGTTGAGTCAGCGGGTCGTTCGGAACAAGCTCCTTGGTGGAGTTCATTAGGCCAGTCATGTAGTCACGCTCAGTCGGCTTGTTAGGTGCTGTAACAACACCATAAGCGTTCTTAGCGGTAGCAATGACGTTCCCTACGTAACCCAGAGCCGGGACCTGAGACCCTAGGTTACCCGCAAGGTTGCTCGACTCGGCCCGACCTTTTGACGCTCCGTCTTTCTTCTGGAACTGTTCCTCCTTGGGTAAGATGGTAGAGCGCAGCATGTTGGCGTCTTGGAACCCAGCGGCACCCGCAATCATTGAGACGATGGACAGCGGGGCACCAGTGTGGGAGCTTCGAGTCAACGCTGCGTAGCCCAGCATGGTCGGGTTCAAGGCTTTCTTCAGGTAGTCCTTACGTTGAGACTCTTGGAGACCGTAAGCCTTCACGTGGGCCTGCATCGCAAAGTAAGTCCCGGCGATACCGAGTGACAGGATGTGGGTCAACGCCATGTCGATAGCGCGGTTGTTCTTGTAGCCCTCATAGAAGGACCGAATGAACTTAGCGTTAAGCGACTTGATGGTGAAGTTCTTGAACTGCATAGCCATCTTGACACCAGCACCATACGCCTTGGAATCCTGCTGGGACACCTTGTGGGGCCGAAGCATGGTCTCGTCGGCGACCTTATCGGCAAGACGCCACAGGTCCATCGCTCTCGGGTCCTGACTGAAAGCCTTCTTGTCCTTGATGGTGAACTGGCCGTTTGCATCACGAGTCGCATGGTCAACAAAGAGTTGCTTGATACCCTTCCACTGCTCAGGACTGATAGAGGCAGCTTTGAGGAAGTTCTCTTTGCCAAACTTGGAACCCTTTCCGCCTAGGGCCGCACCAGCCACATCACCGAGCACACCCTGACGGGCAGTGTCCAAAATGTAGTTGGCTGTACCGTTCAGCATCTTGGTCCAAGGAGAACGGGCCGACAGCTCCTGAGTGCCGAACTTAATGGTACCAATGACTGACGCCATGGCCCCACTGGTATCGGAAGCCTCACGGATTCGCTGCACGATGTCCTCACGTCCCGGACGGATTAACTGGTCGAGTTCCTTACCGAACAGCGCCCCATGGAGTTCACGAAGTTCACTACCCGACACCGGAGAGGTTCTGGTGGCGAGGTCACGTAACGTTGGGATACCGTGCAGCATCGCCTTAACGTTACCCTTGGCCAACATCCCAGCAATCTCTGTGAGGTTCTGCGGACCCATGTAGAAGTTCTTAGCGAAGAACGCTAGGTCATTCAAGGAGCGCATAGCCGTCTCAAAGGCTGTATCGTTGTTACGGCGAGCACGGCCAGTGAGAATCTTAACGGTGTCCTTCAGCGCTTCCACTTCACCCTTCAGTTGCCCCTTACGTTCGGCCCGCTTGTCTAACGCCATGATTTCGTCCTTGAGCTGCTTCGTGGTCTTCCCACTACCACCCATGATGGAGATATCACCGTTAACTCGGCGGTCGTACGCTGGGATAATCCGTGCCATGTCGAAGTCCCTCAGGTCGTTGACGCTGAAGGTGGAGCCATCCGGTAAGGTAACAGGGAGGTCGCTGTCGAACATGTTACGGGCTTCGAGGAACGAGTTGTTCTCAATACCGACAAGACCAGTGATGTTCTCATCAATGATGCTGGACGCTGTGAAGTCCTCAGTATGGCTGATACCGTACGCCTTATCCATAGCGTGCTTCTGGACCACCTCAGGTGTCACTTGGTCTACCGACTTGTAGCCGTTGAGTTCCATTAGGTACTCGTCGACACGTGCCTTGACCTCAGGACGCACTCGGTAACTGGTGAGCCAGCTCTGAGCGATTGCCTGTTGGAGTCCTTCAGGTCCACCCAGCTTCTGCATCATCAGCTCCTTAGCGCCCCTGTCATACACGTTAGGAACGTAGGTACCCTTGTGTCGACTACCGGGGAAGATGCTCACGGCGTTAGCGTTACCGAAGATGCCCGGCTGTTCCATCAGTTCACGCTTGGTGTCGAAGTGCTCTTTCAGCAGGTCCATCACCTCACGCTCACCTTTGGTCAAATCAGCCTGTAACTCTGGGCGCTCAATCGCCAAGGCGGCACGCTTGTAGACTTCCTGACGGATAGCTCTACGTGACATCTTCTGCTCACCCACGGAGAACTCTGGGTCCTTCATGGCACGGTCAACAGCGTCATACAGCTGGTTATACATCCGCTGGTCAGTCGCGTGGAGACGCTCGTGGATGTCCGAAGCGGTAGCACCGAACTTACCACTAGACCCTGATTGCATCCCTGTAGGTGAGCGCACGAGGTCCTGAGCGATTGCACGAACTCCAGCATCCTTGGAACCTAAGGTCTTCAGGCCAATCTCAGTGAACCCACCGAGCTTGATACCGGGAGCTGCACGCTCTGGGTCAATCTCTGCGAAGTCGCGCTGAGTCCTTGGGTTAAGCGGGTTGGTGTCACTCAGGATGGAACCATTGGCCAGAACCGCCGCGCCCTCTTCGGTTGGGTGGTCGGCAAACGGAACACCTCTGTGGTTCTGCTCGAACGAGAAGTTCTCTGAAGGTAGTGTCGAGGTATCGTGACCACCAGTATTTATGGCAGTCTCTCGGGCTTCAATACGGAGTGCTGGGCCAGCGAACTCATTTACGGAGTCCACTCCACGAGCCTTACGAATGCCAGCGGCCACAGCGTCGCTAATGGCAGACATGCCAGCACCGAACAGTAACCCACCAAGTGCCGCATCAGCGTAGTGAGCTTCGCCACCAGCGACTGACGTACGGATACCTTCAGAGGCAACACTGAGCGCTCCAGCCTGTGCACCTACTCGCAGGGCCTTATTGACCACCTTGAGTCCCTTCCCGGCCACACCGACAAGAGGAACATAGCTGAGTGGGTCTACACCAGCACCAACGATACCAGCAGCGAGTTTCGCACCAGTACCAGCCTCAGCTGCCCGTTGGTCAGCCTCGAAGTTATCCTTGGCCAGCTTGATGAGTGCATCCCAGTTCTCTCCGTCACCACCAGTCACCACACCGTAGTAACTCGGAGGTAGACCGGAGTCGCGCAGCTTCTGTAGGTCTTCCTTGGAGGGGACATAGGAGTTCCAGCGAGTCGGGGTCATCGTGTCCTTGAACACATCGTACCCATCATCAGCCCGCGCAGCACGGAAGGCCACACCTAATGTGGAGTTCTGAATCTGAGCATCAGCAGCGTCACCGAACCCGAAGAAGGTAGACCGAGCGTTATACTCATCGAGAGTCGTCCCGGTCTTCTCCCAGAAGTCCTTAGCGTACGGCGTGTTGGGCGCTTCCTGCGCTACACCTTCAACGTCGAACCCATGGGACTCCGGCAGTTCGGTACCTACCTTACCAGCCTTGGAGATGCCCTTGAAGGCATCCTCTGCGGGAATCCCTTTACCCTTTGGGGTGATGCCACCGAACGCCTCCAGTGCGCCTGAGTTCGGACTCTTGGCCACATCCAGCAGCTTGCGCATGTAGTTACGACCTTCCTCAGAGATAGACCCGAAGTCGCCCTTATCGTACGCCTGAAGCTGGGGAGCACCCGCTGGGCCTTCCCCTTGGTTATACGCTAGGGCGGCTTTCAGCTCATCCCCATTGTACTTCTTAACGAGGCTCGCAAGCAGCTTAGCGCCAGCGTCAATGGCTAACTCAGGGTTGTAGCGCCCATCGTCGTCACCATCGGTCACGTTAAGGCCCATCGCTCGGGCCGTGTTGCGGGTGAACTGCATGATGCCCTTAGGGCCAGTCTTAGAGACGGCCTTAGGGTTGAAGGATGATTCGTTAAACGATAACTTACGCAGGAGGTCATAGCTAACTCCGTGAGAGTCTGCTGCCTTCTGGAAGATACCATCGTAGTCGCTGGGTGCGTTTTTATTGTAACCTGACATATGTCTCTCCTTTACGAATTTTGTAGATTGTCTTCTTGTCAACTCCAAGCTCTTTCGCCAAAGAGTAACCACTCGCCGAACTCTCTAGGATATACTTCACATCATCATCGGTGAGCTTTCGGCAAGGGTGCCGACCCTTAGTGTTCATGTCTAACATATTTTCACGCTGAGACCCTGTTGTTAAGTGCTCTGGATTGCAGCACCAAGGGTTGTCACAGGAGTGTAATACCACCTCTCCCGGTTTAGCACCAGCGACTACACGGTGCGCTCTTAAGGACTTACCGCCGACTTTAATGTAGCGATATCCTTTGGCCCCAGAGTTAGGCATCCAGCATCCACCCTCCGTTAACGTCGAGGAGTCTCTTAGTCTAGTCAGTAAGTCCTTCATGTTGTCTCCTTAATGGTTATTGGTCACCACCTCCATAGATGAACTTCGGAGTGGCTTTACGTTTCGCACGGACACGCTCACCAGCGGCCTTACGGGCCTGAGTGGCTGCGGAGATAGGTGCACGCTTGGTTGCTTCCTTCAGTGCCTTCTCTTCGGCTTCCTTGGCCAGTCGCTGCTGCTGTTCCTGATAGGTTCGAGTCAGTAGCTCCTTGTCGTAGCGGATGCGTACAGTACCAGTGGTGTCCATCATGTAGATAGAGTCGCCCTGCTGGTACATCGTCAACTGCTTGTTGGTCACCCAAGGGTTAGCCGCGATGATTCCCTTACGGGCTTCTTCGAGGATGTCTCGGCCCTGCTCCCAGCTCTTAGGGTCATCACTGACCTGTAGGATGTTCTTCGGGATAATACCAATGGTATCACCATCCACGTCATCACCTTTGAATGTCACAGTGGATTCCTTGAGGAACTTGTCGACCTGCTGCATCGCCATGTCGCTGTTACCTGTACGGTACTTGACGCTGTCGTAAATCTTACGGGCCATGCCATCCAGACTAGCCGGAATGCGGGACAGCTCGGGAGACTCTGAGTTGTTCTTCAGAGACGCCCACGCTTTATCATCCTCGTACTGCATCTCTTTGGTGAGACTGCGGCGGGAACGGTCAGCGTCGATGAGAATCTGTGGGTCAATGCCCTGCTTGTCCATCATGTCCATCGTCAGGAACAAGTCAGCCTTGTCAGGATACAGCGCAGCGAAGAGGTCCGGGTCGGTGTTACGCATGGTGCGCAATTTGTTCAACGCCGTGGTGTCCTCTGGCAACTTACCGTTAATCACGGCGGCAGACCATTCAGACCCAGCATCGGTGACCATCTGGCCCACAACGGTACGGAAGGCTCCACCCTCTGAGTCTGCCCGGAGGTAGCTCAGCTTCATGCGGTCCTTCTGCTGCTCCGTGAGCTGCATCTGGTCAATCTCAGCCAGCTTACCGTTAGCGTAGTTCACCATGTCACTGTGAGTGAACTCGCCAGTGTTCTCGTTAGTCGGCATATCCTTGTAGCTGGTGGACACGTACTGACCGTTGATACGCTTGGTAAACTGCTGGTCGATTACCTGATTCTTGTTGATGGTCTTCTGCCGCTTGTCCATCTCCTTGGCTTTCGCTTGGGCCTCCTGACGGAAACGGGCCTGCATTTGCTCCTCAGCCTGAATCAAACGCTCACGCTCTGGGGTCATCTGCTCACCGGGCTGTAGACGGTCAAGTTCCGCTTTGGCACCCTGAAGCATCTCCCAGCCCTTGCTGGTGTCGTCTTGGTTCAACGCGCTGGTAATCCCGAGGCGGAAACCTTCAGACAACTTAGCGTCATTGTCGAACTGAGTAGACTGGGCCTTGACCATCAGGGCGTTCCACTGCTCCTCTCCCATAAGCTCCTTATAGGTCGAGGTCTTCCCGTTGAGGGTCACCGGACGGTCTGCAAGACTCTGGAGGAAGTTGGTAGCACCCGGACGCTGGATGACGTCGTTAAGGGACCCGATGATGACCTGCTGCGCCTGAGCGTCGCTAGGGATACTCCCAGTCTTAAGCGCATTGTCAATGTAGCGCTGGAAGAACTCACCGGACTCTGGACGAGCCAGAACGGCTGGGTCTTTGAGTACGCCTGACAGCTCCACCTTCGATGCCAGTATGGCTCCCTTCTGGGCTTGCTCACTCAGGAACGTATCGTGCTTACCGTACAGCGAGATGTTGCGCTCGGTGATGTTCGCGTTGAACCCTCTCTGGAACTCAGAGTCCTCAGGGTTAATCATGAACTGTTCAGCGAACTCATTGGCACCTTCGGCCAACCGTTTGTGGCGATACTCTTCCATCTCAGCACGAGTACGGAACTCACCGTTCTGAACGCGCTGTGCCACTTCGTCGTCAATGAGGAACGCTGCGTTACGTCCAGTCTTGAACCGTAGGGCCTCCATAGCGTACGGGTCATCCTGATACAGCAGGGTCCCGTTCTTGATTGCCTCGCGGCGCTGCTCTGGGGTCAACTTACGGATAATCTCGTCGGACCGCTCATCGGCCTTGTCCCGTTGACGCTTGTCGTAGGCATCCGCTGCCTCACCCATAGCAGTACCAAACTTCGCCAAGGACTGCACGAGGTTGGACTGGCGGAAGCCTTCCTGCTGGATGGTAACCGGGCGATACTGCATGGACGCTGAGCCACCACGGATACGGGTAGACCCGGCCTGTGGCAGTTGGCTTAATGCTTGTTCTAATTTACTGGCCATTACTTACCTCCTACCTTAGTGCCTTGGGCCTTACTTATTGGTGCCTTGGTGCCCTTACTGTCGAATGCGCCAGAAGCATACGCTGAGGCACCCTGTGAGGTCATCAGCGCCAGCGGGTCAAGCACCTGTTCCAGCTTAGACTTACCTTTGCCCTCAGCCTTCTGCATGGACTTAACTTGGTCAATAGTCGACTCAGAGTTACCCAGCTGCTGAGCGAACAGTGACGCATAGTCTCGACGGTAGTTATCGGTGACCGCGTTGGCCTCCCTAATTAACTTGCCCTCCTCGATTCGACTGATACGGTCCATGCTGGCACCCTCAAGGTTTCCCTCTCCGATTGCTGCACGGATTGTACCCATAGCCTGAACCTTATCGAGATTCTTAGCGGTCAGGTCCGCACTGGCTTCTTCCAGCTTCTGCTTCTGCTCAAGGCTGGCGTTAGCGTTCTGAATGTTTGACTCTTTAATCATCTGGGCAGACTGTCGACGCATCTGGTCATTCTGAAGGCCAATCATCTTGGCTTCATTACGCGACTGACCGATGGCCTGCACCGCCGTCATTGCGATAGGAATAGCTGCCATCCAGCACATAGTTACCTCCTCGTTATGGTGAACAGTTGGAACTTCCCACCCTGAGTGTACTCCTCGTGGAATACAGCGCCGATGGACTTAAGGAACCGCTTGTGGGGACCGTTACCGACCCACACGAAGTTCCACAGGGATGGATAAACATTTAATAACATGTCCCTGTACTCCATGATTCTCTCACGGAACTCCAGTTTACCAGCCCTGTCGAGTCTCCACACTTGGTCACTCGTGACGAACCAGCACTGGTCTCCGCAATGTCCACCTATAGCCAAAGGAAAACCATCGTGGTCTAACGTGACACACTCAGTAACCGCTGGGAATGATGGTTCTATACCCATGGCCTGCGCCTCAAGTACGTCATGGTAGGCCGGGATGAATAACTCGAAGTCATTACTTACAGTGTTTCTTATGTACATGCTTTAAGTCCCCCTTAGTGTGGTCTCCCTATAGTGCTACCTAATTGAGCAACACCACAGGGAGACGTTCAGTTAAATACCGTTAGCTCGTCTCATGTAGTTACCCTCCCAGCCGCACCCAATGATTGACACTGGGGAAGCATTGAAGGAACTCAAGGACACCTTCTGATACAGTGCGTTACCTGTCACCGGGAAACGGTACTGACCAGTGGTCGTGGCCTTCTGGCCCAGACGTAGACCAGTAGAACCTACTCGGGCGTTGACCAGATAGGTGAACTCACGGTTGCCATTCTCGACACTCACAGTGAACGCGCCAGTGTCCTGATAGTTCACCCAAGCTCTGCGCAGCTGTAGGCGACCAGAGTCCTCAGTGGACGTTGTGCCGTCGTTCTGCTCCTGCTTGATGAGGAACCGACTGAACACATACTGGAAGTCGTACAGGAACCCGATGACAATGTCCTTACCTGAGATGTCACCGCTAATGCGGATGTCCGGGGTTGAATCCCAAGAGGAACCCGTAGGCTCGTACTCGGTGATTTTACCGTCACTCTCGCAGATTGCCACGGTACCCTTAGAGAACGACGCACCGTAGATGTCCTTGACGTTCACTACCGTCTGGTTCGTCTCAATGTCATACGCAGTCTCTGAGATGTGGTATGAACGCTTGGAGTCCACGTGGAATCGGTAAGGCTCGAACGGAAAGTCCGTAGAGTTCTTCTTAAAGTCCACCGCAGCTATCCACACGTTGTAGGCATTACGCATCAGCATGTACATCGTCGAGTTGATACAGTTTGCGGCCATCACCTCCACACCGTCCCCGAAGTCCCAGTGAGACCACGACTGTTGGCGGATGTTCTCATCCATGTAGAGGAACTTGTAGATGAACACCTTGCTGGGGGCGCCCTTGGTCAGTACACACGCGAAGTTCTCCGTACCAGACCCGTTGATGCTATACACACCGTTCGGGATGTAGTTCGGTACGTGAGCCGTCATGTCCTCAGCGTTCTTCACAGAGCTTACATCCTGTACCGCGTAGTACCGCATGATGGACGTGAATGAGCTGCGAGGTGCTGCATAGTAGATATTCCTACCTATACCATAAGGACGCGCACGGTCTGACACGTCGAACTGAGTGGTCAGGTCCAGCTGTGCAGTCTTAGCGGATAACACACCGTTGGCCGACAGGACGAACTGTGCCTCATCAGACCACAGTAGAAGCTCCTCAGCGAAGCTCACAGCGTACTTCAGGACAGACACTCGGTTATGGCTCACGGCAACATCCAGTGGGTCATCGTCCGTGTAGTTGGCCACTGACGGCGGGTAGAACTCGAAGTATTTGCTGGTACGGGACATCACAATGTTCTCCCCAGAGATGAACCCTAAGCGGTTCCTGAAGAAGAACACGTCAGTTATCGTCGAGTTCACAAATGATGGCTGAGGGTTGGTATCCTCGTCGCCAGCACGTCGGTCCTTCCAATCGTGATACCCGAGGTCGAAGTTACCGTCAGCTGCGCGAACCAGTGTCCAAGGCATAGTGGTGTAATCCAGCCCTATCGAGATGTTCCATCCAACAGTTTCCTTCCAGACCTTCTGACTCTTGTCGTACTTAACGTAATACTGGTCGGCGGTCTTAGATGTGTCCCCAACAATCTTCACCATGTACCCATCCGGTGCGTTCAGAGGTAACTTAGAGAAGCTCTGGACGTAATGAGTGACTGGGTTAATCAGCTGGTCTGCGTAGCCATCCTTTGTCTCGAATATGTCAATGGTGGTATTAGCAGGAGCAACGCAATGAATGAATCCTGTTCCCACGTTGAACGTCCACGTAGGGTGCGCCGTTCTGAGAAGAGTCGCTAGGGCCTCAGCGATAGCCTGTGCGTCCACCTTAGGTGGGTCTTCCTTAGCGTTATCGCCCGGAGGGAGCTGGTGGCTGACCCACACGCCGTTAATGTTCACTTCGAGCTTGCGACCATACTGCCCACCGCGAACGTTAATGAGGGCGTCCACGTTATCCCTGAAGGTCCCACCATTGGTGAGGTTCTGACTCTCACGGACCTGTCTGGTACGGTTCACGATGAACGTGTAGTCAGCCACGGTGACCATCCGCAAGTTATCCTTAGGGTTATTGACGGTCACGTATGAGCGGTCTCCTCGGACCTGATACTCATAGCCGGACAGGTCGAATACCCGAACGTCATTCCCTGTGAACACAGCGTAATACTGCTCGTATTCGTCACGGTTGATGAGGTGGATGTAGGGGTCTTCCCCAAGATACCCACGGCCTCCCAAGGACTTGATGAACACCATAGGTGGTCGCTTCTGGAGACCCTCAGTCTCGGAGGACCAACCGTTGACCTGAAGTGAACCCTGCTCTGGGTACCGTAGGATTTCAGGCTGTTGGCTAATGCCTCCCTTGAGGTTCTTGATTGATTGTGATACGAGAGCCATTTGGTCCTCCTTAAGTTTACTGTTAGCGTCCGATGAGACCCTGTACGTATGCGTCACCGTCAAGCATGTTGTATTGCCCGAAGTCCATCTCGTACTCGTTGCACGCCATACGTGCTTCCATCTCTTCCTGTGCCAGCGAGTTCTCTACGTCCTCCGCTCCGAAGAACCGAGAGTTGAACTGGCGGCTGGCCTTGGTGACAATCCACTGGCGGAAACACTCAGGCATCTCATCGTAGTCCTGAAGGGTAATCAGGGTCACGGTGATTGGCCCAGAGAAGGTGTCAGTCCCCGTGGACTTATCGTACACCCAGCCACCACGGTTAACGTACTGGCCACCAAGGATTGACAGGTAGGCTGGCCGGAACGGGATAAGCCCAGTGCTGGCATCCGGGGTCAATGTGGCCGACTCATTGATGTTGAAGGCCCAACCTTTAGACTGAATCTGGCGGTTAATCCTGTTGAGGATACGACGAGCGTTCGCTACGTCTGCGCTACCATCTTCGTCAAGGGTTGTCACCGGGGATTCACCGATAGCTGCGAGCATCTCGTTGACTGCATCCAGCTCAGCGGCAGACCCAAAGTAAGCGTCTTGCATGTTCATAATGTAAGCTCCTAACGAAAAAAACCCCTCAGAGACCGTGAGTGGTCCCCAAGGGGTTTGGCTTATTAGTTAGTCACGACCAGCTTAAAGGTCTTCCTTTCAGACCCGTCAAAGCTGACAGTCACCAGAGTTTCGCCTACAGCGATTCCTTTGAAGTACAGCGTGTTGGTCCGGCGAGTGTGGCTGGCAATCCCTGAAGTACCATAAGTTACCTCAAGGGTTGACCAATCCGTTACCTCGTCCAGCCCATCAAGTGTCACCTTAAGTGAATCACCAGCAATAGCCACAGTCTGTACCTCATACTCAGGTGGAGTTACCACCCGAGCACTAAAGGTATTTACGCTTAGGCCGCCGTGAAAACCAGCGCACCCGCAGATTCAGGACGCAGACCACCGTGACCCATCGCGTACTTAGCGATAATCTGGTCAGCCTGATACTCAGCGCGGCGAGCACGTTCCAGAGCGAGGTCTTTCAGCTTAACGGTACCGACAGCGGAACGGTGCTGGAACAGGCCCACAACGTTCTCTTTGTTGACTTTACCGCCAGTTGCCGGGAAGGCGTGCTTCTGGTTGGTCGCTTCTGCGCCTTCATCCGGGCGGTCATCACCAGCACCACCAGCGGTCAGGTGCGGAACCTCGACGACTTCGAAGCCCATCACGTTACGGATAGAACCACGCTCAGGGTCAATCAGAGCCGCATAGTTCGCAGCGTTAGGCATCAGAGCCGCCAGAATCGCAGAGTACACGTCCGGGGTGGTGTAGAACGTACGGTCGTTAGCCGGGACGTAGTTCTTGGTCAGAGCCGCACGAGCAATGGTCAGCTGCGCGATAACCGCTTGGCCCAGTTTAACCGGGTCAGTCAGGTCAGCTTTGGTGCCAACTTCCAGCAGGGACGGCTTGCCCAGACCAGCGATGTTCTCGTTGACGGAATCCGCGAGGTTAACCAGACCTGCCAGCTCAGCCAGTACTGCACCATCAGCTGCCATCGCCAGAGATTCACCAATCTGAGAGGTGTACTCGGAGCGCACGTCATAGTGGTTCATCGCGTCTTCGATGTCGTAAATCAGCACGTCCGCAGTCAGCAGGCCATCAATGTTAATGGTCTTCTCGGTGTGCTTGATGTCTTTACGTTTGTCATCCAGAGACTCGCCCGGTTGCAGGTAAGCAGCCTTGGTGCGACCAATCACAGGGAACTGTGCGGACTTACCGGAGCTGATTTGACGCTGCATGTGGCGGTTGGTGGTCACAGAGGTACGAGCGAATGCGGTCAGGACTTCACCGCCGAATACTTTCAGGAATAGCGCCAGCTTGTCTGCTGCGGATTGACCTTTACCTTGGTTAGTACCGAGCTGCTGTCCACCTTGCATGTTAGCCATGTTGAATCTCCTTATGTTGTTTACGAATAGAATTAGTCATTACGCTGACCAAACGGGCCTATCGTTGCCAAGCTGTTGAGGTACTACTTGAAACGAGGTGATACTCATTGTGTAACTCGAAGGGAGTCTAGGCCTCACCCATAATCTCCTAGTCTATCTGATAGCACAGTCTCGCACCTGACGAATGGTCGCCGTTATTGCGAGGTTGTCAGTCTCCCTATAGTGCTACCTAATTAAAACTTAGAGTCGATAACCTTCTGTTCCACCTCACGACGATACTTAGAGTCGGTGCGGTAACGTGGGTCAGACATAGCTTTAATCATCTCAGCCTGAGACTCGAAGCCTTCAGCTTTACGGGCCACAGGTTTCGCTGGGGTTGCACGCTTGGCAATGGAGCGTTCAGCTTTCTTACCAAAGGTTTTATCACGAGACTGTCCCGCTAGGTTCAGAATCGTCTTCATGGTGACTACGTCACGAGACTCAAAAGCCTTGATGAGCGCCTCAGCACCCTCAGGGTTATTGGTCTTCATGTGACCGTAGACCTGTTGGAAGCGCTCGCGGCCACCCACGAAGTCCATCACTTTCTCGACGTACTGGTTGACCAGAGCTTCCTGACCACGAATGTACGCATCAACGAACGCCTTACTGTAGCCAGCCTCGGCCAACTCTCGGTAAGACTCCTCGGACAGACTGTCTTCGTTCTGGTACTCCTGCTGAATACGGGTCACAGCATCCTGTGAGAGACCGCGTTCGATTGCAGTAGCAACCATGTCGTTAAAGCCAGCTTCGTGTTCTTCCAGCTGCTGAGAGGCTTCGTTGATGTCAGCCGGAGTTTCACCAATCGGCTTGAACTCTTCAGGTTCACCATCGTCGGTTACTTCCTCCAGCTGACTCTCTTCGTCGCTCTGCTGTTCTTCCTCTTCGGCAACCTCTTCTTCAGGGTCGTCACCGTCAGCTGAGATGCGGACCTGCATACGGCCCTCTTCAGGTTCACCGAACGGGTCCACATCGGAACCATACGGGTCATCACTGTTGGTGTTCAGCTCGATTGCATCATCGCCATCACGGGCAGCAACATCAAGAGCCAACATGTTTTCTTGGTGCTCCTCAGGTGTGCTACCAGTCAGTACAGCACTGTTGACACCGAAGGATGCGTATACGTCTGCGTTAGATTCGCCAGCCATTTCAATCTCCTTAAAGTTAAGACTAAGAGGGAAACCAATCGGTCTCCCTATAGTGCTACCTAATTACATGCCCGGTTGCATACCGACTGAATCAGCCGCTGCGGCCATCGCTTCAGGACTTGCAGTAGCCTGTGCGGCCATCCCCTGACCCAACGCTGCGGCCCCTTGCTGTGTAGCAATCTGAGCGCCTTGCTGTGCCATAAGGGCATTCTTCTGCTCCTGAGTGAGAAGCATACCAGCAGTGTCGAGTCCGATAGCGTTAGCGATACGTAACTTGAGGTTAGCCAAGTTGAGGTCATCATCACCCTCGAGTGCCTTAAGGGCAGACCATGCGTTAATGCACCGCTCCAGCTTGTCAAGGTCCTGACCACGTCCGATAGCCTCAAGGCCAGTGCTGATAGTTGGCTCGACGGCCTCTTTAGGTAACTCCGGGATTTGCTGCGTGGCTTGTAGTTGCTTCAAGAGCACTCTTACCAGAGGCAGCTGGAGTTCCTGCGAGAGAATCGAGTAGACACCACCTAGGGTATCTTCCAGCTCTGACGCCACGTACCGAATCTCTTCGGCTGTGACGCGCTCGCCTGTACGTTGTACCGCACTGTTGAGCATAAAGGCATACGAGAGGCGAGCCTCAATGGTGTCGCTAACGTTCTTCGCTACGGTAAAGTCACCGGACTTCTCCAGCTGGAGGAACTCAATGTCCTGCTTACGGCCCGGTACGAACGCACCAGACTGTGCTGCCGTGAGTCGGCGAACCTGAGTGATACCTGCCGGGTCTACCAGACCGATGACCTTCGCGGTAATCATGGCCATCTTCACGATGGACTCTTGGAGGTTCTCTAAGGACTTGAGGTCTCCCAGATACTCTTCCACGTAGGAACGACCATAGGATTCACCGTCGATGCGGACCATGCGGACCGGAATGTACGGACACTCTTCGAGCGGGTATTCAGCTTCACTGCCCGGAACCACCTCTTCGGCAACCTCCTCGTACTTCGAGTAGCCGTCCCCTGCTTCGTTAAGGTACACGTGGGTGTAGACGTCAATCTCAGCGTCTTCCTTCTGCTCACCTTGGGCTGCTTCCACTTGGCTGCGGACATCCTCAGGGAGAGCGTTGAACGCAATCTTGTCGAGGGTGACAATCTGGAGTACGTTACCGAAAGCGTCTCGCTGGACCACATACGAGTTCAGTCGATAGAGCTTCATCGGGGTATAACCCTCCGGCTCCGGTAAGTACAGCAGCGCATTCCCGGCCACACACAGTTGCTTCAGGCACTCAAAGAGAGTCACCCGGTAACTGTTGGACTCGATGTAGTTCATGATGATGCGCTCTACCATTGAGAGGCCCTCATCGACCTTAGCGAGACCCTCAGCGTCACCCAGAAGGTTCTTCGCTTCGTATTCACTAATGGTCAACTTCATCCATGACTGCATCGGGAACAGGGCCAGCATCAGCTTGGACGCTAGGTTGTTCAGACCGCGAGCACCTACGGATTGCCACGGAGTCGTGTAATCGGTTGAGGCGTTATCGGAGTCCTTAGGGAACAGCGAGGGAATCGTGTACTGCGCACATGACTCTGCTCGTGTCTCGTAAGGCTGTCGGTCGTTCTTCAGACGGTCGTATACCGCCTTGGCTCCCTCCTCTGCGAAGCCTTCGAGTTTAACTTCTGCCATTTGTTAGCCCTCCCCGTAGCCAATCATAAGTTAATCCCACCGCCAGAGCTGCGGGAAACTGAGAGGGACTTCTTGCCGGAGGCGCGAGTTTTCTTCTTGCCGGACTCAGTGTCTGCTGAAGATTCAACGTCCTCCACGACCTCTTTCGGTGCTTCCTGAGGTGCGGCCACAGGTGTCTCAGCGGCTGTTTGCACGTTGGGTGCATCTGCTGCCAGACCAACGGCCTTGAGTGGTGCCTTGACTACCTTGGAGATAGCCTTCTTGATTTTCTTGAACAGTCCCATGTTAGCCTCCTAAAGCTGACTTACGGATTTTACTGACGGACCCTGTAGGTTCGGTCGTCTTGGCCACCTTGAGTGACTTACGCCCTGACACCTCAGGAGTGGTGCTGTTTGAGTCCTCGTCTCCACCGTACTGGACACCCTTAGGCTCCTCCGTCAGTGGTGCTGGCTCAGGGACAGTCGTTGTGTCGACCTTAGGTGCTTTCATCTTAGGTGAGAAACACATAATCAATCTCCTTCTTTGAGTGCACGCTGACGGCCCTCCATCTCGTCAAGGACACGAGAAGCCATGTAGTGACCATACAGTACACCGGAGATGAACTCCTCACTGTGGCCAGCCTCACGCAGCTTACGGACCTCTGACTGATACAGGAAGTCAGCATTGAAGCGAGACTGTAGGTACTCCTTGACAGCTCGCGGTACGTCAGGAAGGTCATTAGGATTGTTAAGGATGTGCTCTATAGGTTTTAACATTTGAGTCTCCTCTTTAAGTAATCTTTAAGTAATAATCATAATGGGCACTTCCCTATAGTGCTACCTAATTAGTGCCCATGAGTTTATCACTCTGCTTTGTGCTCGACTATCTGCTTGATAATCAAGGCCAACATCCAGAGACCACGAGCGATTAAGCCCATGGTCAGGACGATAAGAATCAGCTGCCCGGTTGCCATAGAGTAATCTCCCCAGTCTCGATGTTGTACTCATCAGAACGGAGGATGCGAGCCATCTGGCCCTGCTTGATTACTTCCGCTTCGGTCATCCCTGCTTTGGCCCCAATGGACTTAATGCAGTCCCAGAGCGTCTCTCCCGGCTCAGGAGCGCGTTTCACCCACTTGGTTACCTCTTGGCCCTTGTTCTTACCGGACTTCAGCACGGACGTTACAGGCTCCACAATGAAGGGTTCCTTGAGGAAGTCCTCAGCGGTATCGCCCCATCCGGGAATACCACCGTAACCATCGGTGATGTCACCCTTAATAGTCTGGAAGAGATGCCAGTAGTCGGCTGTCTCCCGAGTCTGCACTAGGATGTTACCAGTGGTACACCACAGGAAGTCACAATCCGGGATGGTCTTAAAGTCCTTATCGCAGGAGACCAGTACGGCCTTCTCGTAGTGATACGGGAGAGGATTGGACCCGATGATGCCCATAACGTCATCGCCTTCGAGCTGCGGCTCAAGGACGCACGTGTAGGTCTCAAAGACGTACTCAAGGAACTCGAAGTAACCCACAGGCTTCTTGACGACTGCTCGGTTCTCTTTATACGTTGGGTCCACCAGCAGCTTGCGCCAGTTGACACGGTCGGTGAACGCTAGGACAACGTCGGCATTCTTCCATGCCTTCTTGCGCCCCTTGTAGGACTCGATGGAGTTCTCCAGAATCTCGCGGGCCTTAGCGTGGTCACAGCAACGGTGCCAAATCTCCTCCTCCCAAGAGGCATCGAACTCAGCGGCACTCATGGCTTGGAATACCAGCCAGTCACCGTCCATCACAAGGACACCCTTGGCAATCTTCTTGGTTGCCCGGTAGTCGCTGAAGGATAACAATGTGTGCTTGCTCACAGGCAACCTCCATGGGTCTTAAGGAATTTCACTCCGGCACTGGTGATTTCCCAAGCGCCACCGTTGCGACCACTCATGGTCAGACACGAAATGTGACCACGGCTCGCAGCCTCAGCGACTAACGCAGCGTTGTTGCGCACGTAGTTCGACTGGAAGGACTTAGGGCAGCCCTTTAGGGCCGCCAGAACTTTAAGATACTCACTCACTTGGTCACCCTCACGATTGCCGGAGAGAAGCGCGTAAGTTTCTTCTCGTTAAACGAAAGGTCGTCATGTGCCTCTTTGACCATTGAGCGCAGACCGTGTCGGATGCAGTACGCAGCCGCTTCATCAGGTCCACCGTTGAGTGCTGCCTCAAGGAAGCCCAGCTTGAAGTTGTCAACCTTCTCACCATTGGCGACCATCCGTGCAACACGCAGAACGGTCTCGCTTAGGTTCTTCTCGGACTCACTATCGATAACGCTGGTCACATCGAAAGTAACCTTGAAACGCTTGGTAATAGCCATGGTTAAATCTCCTCTTCATCTGGTTCATTATGTTCTCTGATTAGTTTGCGGATGTCAGACATTGCCGACCCGTGGAGGTTTGGTGAGTAGCGGGACTCTTCATGCCCACTCCACCACGCAGAATACATGAGGTCCTTAACCTCCTGTTCACTATACGTTTTCATAAAGCACCTCTTAGTGACATACGGCCCAGTTAGGACCCATCTTACCTTCTGTATCCAGACGGCAACGGAACTTAAAGTGTTCCCCAACGTTACGCATAGCTTGCTGCGCTATGTCAATCACCTGCTGTGCAATCTCTGGGGTCCGGCAGGCCACTTGTATTTCATCGTGAACCCACGCCATGTAGGCGAAGTCGCCATCCCATCCGTGCTTCAAGCCCGCTTTAAGAAGCAACTCTTCAGTCTCGACAATCCACAGCTTACAAATGAGCGCACCCGCTGACTGAAGCAACGTGTTGAGCGCGGCATGTGGTGACCGAACGTGTACCTTTCTTCCATCCAGTCCCTTAATCCAGCGTCGTTTCCACTTGACCTTCTGCTCTCCGGCGACCCATCGGGATGACTCAACGAGGGTCTGCTGGATTCCTTCACGCAACGCTGCGATTGCTGGGGTGTTCTCAAGGAATTTCTTCTTGAGTTCCTTTCCGCGTTCTTTACCTGCTCCCACAATCTGTCCAATCTTTTCGTCTCCAGCACCATAGAGGAAACCGTAGATAAAGGTCTTCGCGTTGTCACGAGTCGGCAACTCAGCGGCCTGCTGGTTTACCGTGTGGATGTCCCCGTTAAGAATAACGTCTGCATAAGCTCCCCCGTCGTACTTGGACATGAAGTGAGCGAGACACCGCAACTCCAGACCACTGGCGTCGATACCAGCTTGTACCCAAGGTAGACCAGTGAGGCCGTCAAGGTGATGCTCAGCGCCAAAAGCAGCCCTGCAAGGCTCGCCGTAAGGACTTCGAACACCCGGCACTTGTCCGAGGTTCGGGAAGCTGTGAGTCGCTCGGCCCGTAACGGCACCATTAGGATTGACTGAACCATGAATTTTACCATCCTCTTGAACGTAACGTAGCCACGCCTTGTCGCCCTCAGCCGCCTGACCGATACGCTTCTGTATCATCAGGTACTCTTTGATGAGGTCGATACAGCGCTGCTTCTCAGGGTCTTCCACACGTACATGCTCAAGGACCTCGTCGTCTACCTTAGGTGCACCCTTGTCGGTGAACTCTGTCGGTACCCATCCGGCTTCCTTCAGCTTGAGCGCAATGTGGTCTCGGCTACTTGGGTTGAACACAACGTGCTCTACAGGTGTGTACGGAGCGCCCTCTACGTAATCCCGAGTGTCCAGCTCGCAGGGTTCACGACCCTCACGCTGAGCTTTGTTCTTGGGTTTCTTGTAGATGGCACCCTGCTTCGGGTACTTCACTCGTGGGTATTTACCCAGAGGCTTCCCGGTGCGCGGGTGCAGGAATAACTCAGTGCCGCCCTTAGGTTGGTACCAAGTTCCGAAAGTGTCGGTGAGCGTCTGAAGGAGTTCAGAACGACGACCAGCGAGTTCAACGTAGAGTTCCTCAATGGCCTTGGTGTTGAACGGGAAGCCGTTGCGCTCCTGCTTAGCGAGTAACCAAGCGGCTCGGTGTTCCAGCCAGACGGCCTCACAGGAATACTTCCAGAATGTCACAGCGTCGTGCATCCACCAGTTATCCCCACAGCCATCCTCAGGTGGGAAGTAATGCTTGTCACTCAATAGCTTCTCAAGGAGAGCCTTGGTAACCACAACGTCCTGAACGTTATAGTCCATCATCGGCTCATTGAAGCTAATCCACTCGGCACCGTCCACATAGTCCTCCCCCTGTTCCTCAAGGAGCTTCTTGAAGTCATCCTTATACTCACCCTTCATCTCGCCTAAGCGGTAACCCCACGCCTCCAGAGCGTGAGACCCAAAGCGCTTACCGGGTAACTTACCGGAACGCAGCAGGGCCATGTCGGAGTCCTTAATGTTCGCAAACAGCAAACGACTAAGAACCAACGTGTCCACTACGTTCTCACGCGGTAGGTGGAACTCTCGGTTTAACTGGAGCTTGGCCAGCTTGGTTAACACTGGGGCATCGTACTTGTGACCGTTGTGGAATACGATGAGACCACCACGAGCCACCTCAGCTTCCAACGCATCGAGATACGCTGAGAAGTCCCAAGGTCGATACGATACGTACTCGTCCGTACTGTAGTCATAGATGACCCCACAGTGGAACTGAGTGACTTTCTCTAAGAGGTTGTTCGCCTCGATATCGGTTACTAACATAGTGGTCTCCTGTTGCTTAACGACGCCCGATGAAATACTCACGTGGACGCACGGTTAACTTACTTTTCTCGATGGCAAAGCTCCCATTCACTACGTCAGCACCAATCCGGCTGATACCGCGAACATGTGACACCTGAGCATACTTGTCGCCGACACTGCGGATATAGACTGTGCCACCAATGTGCCCATCCTCCCAAGTTGCCAACTCGCCAGCCTTTATAGGGGCCTTGTAGTCACTCCACTTTGGCTCAGGCTTCTGCCATCCCTTATGCGGGTCATGTGTCCATCCTAAGTTGTACAAGATGTTAACGGCAGCAACCTGTCTGGACTCGTGAATCTTAACGGCTTCCAGCTCTTTGGTCAGCTTCTCGATGTCTGCACGGATTTCTTCAGGTTTACGCATGGTTATGTCCTCTCAATATGTTGTGTATGATAATCATAAAGGCCACTACATATAGTAATGACCTTGAGTTTATCACTTAGCTTCTGACGCTGCGGCCAGACATAAGGACGTTTCACCGACCTCTTTGGTCAGGAGTGCCTCCCGAACTTTGTCCTCACCGATGGCCACAGTAGCCGCTACAGCCACGGACGCCAGCAGTCGAGCTGCCTGTGTGTCGTCGAGGGTCACACGCTGAGTGTGCGCACGGTTATCGCTCTTAGCCTTCCAGTGGTAGACCAGAGTTACCTTGTCGTTGCGGACGTTGATGTGAACCTTGCGGCCCCACTGGTCTACAGTGTCGGACATCTGAATGGTATTGCCGGGGAATTTAGCTTTGGTAGTCATTAGAAGAACTCCTTAAGTTTCTGAGCTTTAAGTGCAACTTTCGCTGCCTCTGCTGTTGCATCCAGAGATGCCTGACGTGCCTTGTCGGCTGCTTTAGCCAGCTTAGCGGCTGCTTCTGCTTCCACCTTGGACGCTTTGTCCAGTGCCTTGGCTTCACGGATGTACAGTGCGATGACCAGACGGCCTAAAGTTTCAATAAGTTTAAACATGATGGTTCTCCTATTTACGGTTAAAATCTCTGTACATTCTCATACGGAATGCTTCGAGTGTTGGACAGCAGTGCTCGCAGGAGCACCACTCGTCATGGCTAGTAGTCGTCTTCTTCGTGGCCTTCCCGGCCAGTATCTCCCTCTCCTTCTCCGCCAGTGTAGCTAGACGGTTCAAGGAGTCCGGTCTTTTCGTTGTACTCCATGTACCCCGCAATGCCAACGCCAATACCATTAAAGCGACACTTGAGAATACGAAGGAGGACAAGATTAGGCATGTCCCCTTGCTGATTACGCTCAAGGGCAATGATAGTATCAGAGAGTTGGCGCAGAGACCCAGACCCACGCAGGTCAGTAATGGAAACAGCACGTCCTTCTTCATGGGCTTTACCTTTCTCCGGGTTCTTCAGGTGGCAAATAACAATAAGTACCACTCCGGTTGACTTAGCGAACCCTTTCAGCTTGGTCATGAGTCGGTCAATCATCTTGCGCTCATCGGATTCCTCCGAGGCTGACACTACGATTGAGATGTGGTCCAGAATGATTACGTCACAGTTCAACCCTGTGCGCATGTAGTGCAGCTTGGCCAGCAGTCGGTCAACCTCAGCCTCCGCAAAGGAGTCGTAAAGATGGAACTGGTCGGAGCCATACAACTCATCGAACCACTCATCGTACGTGCCGTCTTCTATCAGCTTCTGCTTGAACTCCCGAGGCTGCTGCCGTAAGCGGATACCGTTGGCAATCCCTAGGACATCCTCCATGGTCTCCTCTACTGACTCCTCAAGCATCGCCATGCCTACCCTCAGCCCTTGCCCTCTGGCGAACCCTAGGGCCTGCTGGCGAACGAACGTCGACTTACCCATTCCTGACCCAGAAGTGACCATGATGACTTCGCCACCACGTGCACCCAAGGTTCGGTCATTCAGTCCCGGACATCCTGAGAAAAGGTATCCTACGCTCTGTTCGCTGGTCATAGCCTCCCGCACTCGGTCCTTCATGGACATCGCACCGATGACACCATCGGGTACCCAAGGTGCAGCGTTCCATATCTGGTCGAGAACCTCCTTGCCCTTACCTTTGAGTAAACACTCGTTGGCATCCTTCTCGGTCAGCACCGCTACGTGTACCTTACCGGGAGGGAGAACCTGAGCGGCTTCCTCAACGGCTGCACGACCGGGGTCATCCATGTCGAACATCAGGATAATCTGGTCGAAGCTATCGAAATACTCATAGTTTGCACTACAGGTTTTCTTAGCGGCTGACGCACCGTGACCGAGAGAAACCACAGGCCACTTACAATCCTGAAGTTGCATCACGGTTAACATGTCGATTTCACCCTCGGTGATGACAATCTTCTTGCCACCGTTCCATAGGTGCTTACCGAACAGTGCGTCCCCTTTGTGAGACCCTCGGGTAGAGAAGTTCTTCTCCTTGTCCCGCAGCTTCTGAGAGACTATGGAGCCATTCTGGTCACGATAGTCGGCCACCTGATAGGCAGTCCCTCTGACCTTGGCGACCCAATAGCCAGCCTTCTGGCATGTCGCCTTTGAGATACCACGAGCCGTCAGGTCAGTGTACCGACCGTCACTCTCGCCGAATACCAATAAGCCTGAACCTTGTGTACTCATCCCGTAATTCCCTCCTTTGGGTCTTCTCGATGATAACTTTTCGGTACGTTCCTCTGAGCCGGGAACCCGGTGTTGACACACGAAGCAATACTCGTGCCCGTCAGAGTACACTGAGTTACCATCAGAAGAACCACAGTTTTCGCACGGAGCGTGGAACAGGAAGATACTCTCCTGACCATCTTCTTGAGAGTCACCGTAACTCATGGCAGCCACACTCGAAGTGCGCCGATGACGAATGCCGATGCGTACACGTATAGTGGCCACGTATCTACTAAATGTTGCTTTAAGTTTTCCATAAGTCACCTCAGTTAAGGTAGGAGTACATAATGGTGGCACCAAGCACCATCGCTGACGCAGTGGCCACAACGAGAACGATGATATCTATAATACGGTCTTTGCTCATAAAGTAATCTCCTCTAGCGACAACAGGGAAACGTAATTGTCTCCCTGTAGTGCTACCTAATGTTTACCCACGGTCAGAAGTGACCAGTTCACCTGTACGCACCCAACGTTGCAGGTCGAAGCTCGGACACGCCTTCGGTGCTACATCATGATGCGCCATAATGACAGCCTTTGGGTAGGTCCCCTTCAGCTCGTGCAGTAACCCCTTCAGTGCGCTCATCTGCTGAGGTGTGAAGTTTGCTTCAGGGTTACCCTTGGCGTCGATACCTCCAACCAGACACACGCCTACAGAAGTCGAGTTGTACCCCTTGACGTGTGAACCAACAGCATCTTGGTCACGACCAGCCTCTACGGTACCGTCACGACGGATGATGAAGTGATAGCCTACATCCAGCCAGCCCTGCTCTTTGTGCCACTGACGAATCTCACGAACACCTACGTCCATGGTTGCCTTGGTTGCGGAACAGTGAACGAAAATCTGAGAGGTCTCCTGTCGCTTAGTGAATTGAACCTTGGCCATACTTACTTTGCTCCTTTCTTCTGCTTGAACTTGCCGAACGGTACATCACGCTTCGGCTCCTTCAGCCAGTCTACGGGAATCAATTTGTCGGCAAACAAGATGTTATGCTTCTCGCACCACTCAGCGTAACTGGTGGGCGACCCTTTGTAAATCTTAGTGCGACTCGAAGAGAACACTAACCGGATGTCTAACTCCGGGTATTGCTCACGAATCAATAGGTGCTTCTTGCGGTCCTCGGCTTCCCAGAGACCCTTAGTCTCCACGAAGATGCCGTTAGGAAGCAAGAAGTCTGGAGTGTAAAGGTGGTCACTCGCAGGAATAACGTAAGGGATGCGCCACAATTCGTAGTCGAACGTGACGCCCTTTGATTCTAACTGCTTGGACACCTTGTCCTCAAGGCCAGACCGGAAGGCACCCACCTTCCGAATCCCTTTGGCTCCGTAGCCAGCCATTAGAAGTCATCGTCTTCTTCGGCTTCACCTTCGTCCTCTTCCTCACCAGACCAGTATTCCGGGTCTTCCTGAGGTTTACGGCTGCGAGGTTCGTCCGCTTCGTAACCGCCTTCTACGGCTTCGTCAGCCCAGTCGTCTTCGCCACCACCAAAGGTAGCCAGTTCGACCAGCATCACGCCTTCCAGCTGCAATTTAACGGAAGCGCCAGCTACCGCAGACCAGCCGTACGGTACCAGCGAGAAGCGAATCTTCACTTTGGAGCCGCCACCAATAATCGGAACGTCTTGGATACGCTTGCCCTTAGCGTCGACTACGCCCAGAACAATCTTCTTGGTCTCGCCAGTCTTCTTGTCCTCGTACGAACCGTAGCACTTGAAATTGAACGTGGTGGTGCCATCACCGTTGTCGAAGAACGGCATATCGCCTTCATACGGCTTCAGGGGTTTCTTACCCTTCTGAACCTTCGGAGGGTTCGCTTCGTGCGCTTCCAGACGGGCCGCGTAGTTTTCCTCATGGGTCTTAACGATGAGGTCTACCAGCTCCTGACAGTCTTCGTTCTTGAACGTTACGGATGCTTTGTAGGTACCGCGTGGGTTCTCGAAACCCTCACCGCCGAAGTCTGGTTTGTTCAGGTACGCATACGGTTCGCAGGTACCAACTTTAGTCGTGATGATTTTCTTCTTAGCGAATGCCATGGTGTATCTCCTTTAAGTTTAAACAGTAAGAGGGACAGTCTGTGTCCCTATAGTGCTACCTAATGACTATCTGGGCGTACCCGAGTCACTTGGCCTAACTCTTCGTACTCCGCCTCGGCAACCTCGAGGGCCTCCTCAAGAGACCCAGCGTGTACCGGGAGTTCATACGATGCGTTAGCTGTCTCGACCGTTACGACGAACTTTTGCATCTTCTCGCTCCTTCCACATGTTATACAGGGTGATGTACGCAGGGTCGAGCGTCTTCTCGTACATCGCTCGGCACCAGTCACTCGGGTTCATCGCTAAGAATCTCCTCAATGAACTCAAGCTCCTCCTTGGTGAAGTCCTCAGTCTGGTAGATTCTGAGGAAGTCCTTCGCCCAATACTTCAGGATTTCAATACGACTCGGTGTTAACTCAATCATGACACAACCCCTTGTGTTTCTCGTACAGTTCCAGATAGAAAGCAGCCTTCGCCATGTCTTTCTCTAAGGTAGCCAGCTCGGACTTCTTCCCGGCTCGCAGTCGGTACTTGAGGATGTTCCCGAGGCAGTACCCCTTGAACATCTCCTGAGTCATGCTGCGAGCAATCACCTCAATGGCCTCGATGCCTCCGAACAGCTGGTAGTGACTTGGTTGCTTAACACCATCGTCTTCTACACTCGGAGCCTTGCTGTCCTTCATTGCGCGGACTTCCCCAATGGTCGTACCTTTAGTGTCTAGCGGACACTCACTGCACGATACCTTGTAGCATGTGACGCCATCAGCGCACGTCGTGGAGTCCGGTCTGTCAGTGTTTTGGTCAACCAGAAGGTTCACCACTTGAATTTCACGTTCAGTCATTGACCACCTCCTTGATGCGCTCCCAGAACAGGCGAAGGCGTGGCCACTTGGTTACCACAACGGGTACGAAAGGACGGCTCTTAGTTTGAGCCAATTCGTAGAGACCGCGAGTAACCAAGATGTGCACACGAGGTGCCAGCTCGAAGGTGTCGCCGATACGTGGAATCTTACCGTGGCGCTCCGAAGCCGCTACAGTGCTGCGGTCCTCCCGGCGAACCGAGAAGATACCGTTGGATTTGTTGAAGTGTAAGCGCATGGTTATGCTCCTTTAGGTGGCTCGTCATTCATTGACCACACGATAGCCGCGAGGATGAACACGATGATTAGAATCAGATTGATAGACACGTTGTTGTCTCCTATAGTGCTACCTAATTACATCTTAACGGTAGGGTCTTCCTCGGTGCCACGCCATTTGTCGAACGATGGGTGGCGCAGAGAGCCGTCTGGAGTTTCCTCCATGTACTTGATTTGGCACGCCCAGCCCTCGTAAGGGTTAGTGTAGGAACCTTCGTGATGGTCTGCTGTGGCCTCCACGGCTCGCGTGAACTCTTCCATAAGTGCCTGAGAGATGTTGTTGGCGGACACTACGCGACCAGACTCAAGGAGAACCTCGAAGCCAATCACCTTGCCCTCGTTGGCAAGACCGGGAGTTCCCCAGTTGAGTCCCACAACGACACCATCGGCCTCGTTCTCTGGCTTCAGCTTCCACCAGCCGGACTTCTTACCGCGCTTATAGATACCGCGAGGGTCCTTAACCACAAGACCTTCGTGACCTTCTTCTCGTTTCTGTCGGTAAAGCGCATCGAGTTCGTCCATGTCGTAAACTTCATGGGACTCCGAGAGGCACCACTCGACTTCAGGGAAGTGGTCTTGCAGGACTGGTAAGGCTACCTTGACGTGCTCAAGGCGGAGGAGGGTCATCACGCTGTAGTCATCGCCGGACTCGATAATGTCAAGCGGAATGATGTCGTAGAGGACAACTTTGAGGTGCGCGGAAGATAGTCTAAACTCGGTACGAACGCGCTTAGCAACGCCAACCTTGCGAGGCTTCAGCATGTCTGGTGTTACTGGCACGTTGTGGTACTCCATGTTGTATTTCTTGAGCCACTTGGTGCGCAGTAGGCCGGACCCGGTGTTGAAGTCCACGCCTTTGACCATGAGTTCGCCATCAAGCATGAAGCCATCCGGGAAAATCCAGCGGTCATCTTTCAGTAACTTCTGCCAGCGCTGGTCGAAACCGTTGAGGTGCTCAAGTGCCGGAATGGTCTTGGAGACCCGGCTGAGCCACGCTGCATTGGCCGTGTTGTCTACGCAAATGTTCCCGCGCACACCATCGTGCTTAGTGTCTGCGATGAGGTAACCGGAAGTCTCCAGCGCCTTCTCGATAGCAGAGCGAGAGAAAGATACAGCCTTAAATGGATTAGTCGTAATGTTCATCATGGTGATGTCTCCGAAGTGTAGTGTTCATTTAGTGTGCAATAAGCAATCATAAAGGCCACCGGAATCCGATGACCTTGAGTCTGCCTATAGTGCTACCTAATCATTTCCAACTTGAGTAGTCGGCTGTGAGTTTTGCCAGCCAGTCTGACGCTGAGTCAATCGACCAGTGGCTAAATCTTCTGGTAATCAGTAGTACGTCACCATCCGGGTGTGGTTCATACACGTCGAACAGCACCGTGTTTGTAAGAGGGTCGTCCACCATCACTACCTGTAAACCCGTTTCATCCATCAACCTACGTTCGGTAGCACCCAATCGTGACCACTGTGAGGTGCTTCCATCGAAAAGCCATTTAGTTTTCCCAGCCATTTGTTACGCTCCTACGAAGTATTTCTCTTGGTTAACAACGCTGTCACCCTTGGCGTTACGGAAAGAACCTTTCACACCGCCACCACGCTTTGTCTTGTTCAGCTTGCGGCCCTTAGGGATGTAACCCTCGGTCTGCTGACGTTCACGGTTGCGCTCAAAGTTGATTGTGTTCTGGTACATGATGTTACTCCTGATTGCGATAGTAAGGGACATTCATAAAGGCCACCAAACATGATGACCTTGAGTATGTTCCTATAGTGCTACCTAATCACGCCTTGCCGTGGCGGAACTCGATGCGACCTACTACCTCGCTCTTGTAGTAGACGAACTGCTTACGCTCGCCATTGGTGCACAGCTGGTCTATCAGGTAGCGGTCATCCAGCTCTGTCCAGCGGAGGGACTTAACGTGGAGACCACACGGCCCAAGTCCTAACTTAAAGAGCGTCTTAGAGTGGGTACCGTCCGGCAACACAGCGGTGAACTTAACGTGAATCAGGTCGGAGACCATCATCAGCTCGTCTTGTGCTTCCCTCAGTGACTTGCGGAGGAACTTCATGCGCTCCCTCTGGCGTTCACGCAGTTCGTTCACATCGCACACCTTCTGCTCTTCTTCCTTAAGCGTGGACTCAAGCCACCGCACCTGCTTATTGAGTGATGCCTTATCTTCAGACAGGCGGCACACCTTATCGTGCAAGATGTTTGTGTACTCCTCGTTACTCTTGACCTGCTTCTCAAGGGTGTACTCGCAGGTAGCGAGTCTCGTGGTGGCCCTTACGAACAGGACGATTAATATGATTAACAAGATGGTTACAACGATTGAGTAAGTCATGGTGTGCCTCTTTAAGTATTCTTTAAGTTAAGACTTTAAGTAATGGAACCCTCGGTCATTCGAAGGTTCCCTATAGTGCTACCTAATTGCCTGAGACCTTACGCAAACGCGAAGTCGGACTCTAGGATATCGCGCAGGTTCAGGTCGCCTTTGGCCGGGACCGCAGGCATTTTGTCCAGTTGGGACTCATGCAGCTGGTCAGCGAACTGGTCATAAAAGTCAGCGATTACATCGTTGTCCTCGTAGGTCTTGACCATAGTCTCACGGACTGCCTTAAAGAGATTCCCAGCGTCTGCCGGAATGGTCCCGAAGGAGTCGTGAATGAGTGCGAAGGAGTCAATCCCGTAGACCTCGTTAGCGTGCACTACGGTCATGCGCAGGTGACTACCGTCCTGTGAGTGCACAAAGTTAGGGGCGATCCCTGACTCCTGCTTGTGTGCGTCAATCTCCTTAGCGTCCCCTTTGTTGTACGTCATGAACACGTTGGCCTGACCCAAGAACGTCAGCTTCAGGCGCGCTTGGTCGCGCTTGTGGTATTCCTGCCACACAGGGAAACCGTCTGGTGTCACCCAGTGGATTGCGCAGCGCTTACGGAGCACCTCTTTGGTCTTCTTGTCCTTGACTTCAGCGGCCAGCAGTTTAGCGGCAGACTTCAGCCAGTTCATAGCCTCGACAGCGGCCACTACGGTCACGGTCACAGCGTCCCAAATCAGCTTAGCCATGTAGCCAGCCGCTTGGTTAGGGTGCGTAAACATCAAGCCCTCGCCGTTGTCAATAGCGGGCTGAATAGTATCCTCAAGAACTTGCTGGCGGAAGCCGAACTCTTTGGAACCATACGCCAACGTCATGACCGAACGTTTAGTCACCTTGCGGGTAACACCATATTGCAGCCACTGTGCAGCCAGTACGGACTCACCCAGCGTTACCTTCTCGCGGAACTCGCCAGTCTCCTTATCGGCAATCTGCTCGACCACCGTCTGAGACCCGTTGATGGCGTGCTGGTGGAGTACCTCGTTAACCTTGTCGGCCACAATCTTGTATATATCCTGCACGGTATCAGAAGGCAGCAGGTTTACTGCACGACCACCGATAGAATCGCGGAGCATAGCGCTGAAGTGCTGAATCCCAGAGCAGGACCCATCGAACGCCAGCGGCAGCGAGCAGTTGTAATTCAGGCCATGGTGTTTAACGCCTGCGTACTCAAAGCAGAACGCTAGGAAGCAGAACGGCGAATCCTGCTGGGTCCACCAAGTGTTATTCAGCGGGTCAGCTGCGCTCGCCAGAATGTTACCTTCGTTCTCTTCAATGAACTTGATGCGCTCAGGGAAGGGAACCTTGTCGACGCCTGCACAGTTTGCACCGTGAATCTTCAGCCAGTAGAACCCATCGAGACCGATTGGCTTGCCCTTAGCCAGCGTCAGCATACCTTTGGTCATGTCGTTACCCTGCGGGTTAAACATACTCACAGCGTACACACGCCCACGCCAGTCCATGTTGTACGGGAACCAAATGGCCTTGTGGTTAGCGAACTTGTTGGCCTGTGCAACCATAAACTCCATTGACAAACGGCGAGACTGGCGGGCCTTGTCCTTACGGTAGACCGCTGCGGCCTCCTTACGCCATGCCTTACGCGCCACCTCGTTGGTGTCGATATCGTCCGGGCGCGGCGGTAACTCTTCACGTTCAATCGCTGGGACGTCAGCCACCGGGCAGTGCTTCCAGTTGACAATCTCGTTGACCACCGCCAGCACCTTCTTGTTCACCTTCCACGGCGTGTTTTGCGCGAGGTTGACCGCCTTGTATACCTCTGGCATGTGCACGTCTGCGTAGCGGCGCAGCGCCTTCTTGGAGTGGGTACGCACCAGTGCCAGCGGACGGCGACCTACGGACCAGTAGCCACCGCCTACGGTTTCAACCCAAGGTTTCGGAGGGACCACGCACGGCTGGTGCATCGGGCTGATACCTGCGAGTGCTCCCGCTCGTTTGCTCAGGAGTTCCACAAAGGCAGGAGCCAGCTGGACCATCTGCATA
>ERZ773131.314-NODE-314-length-42694-cov-6.899388_pt1 | contig 42694 bp, 36 predicted proteins | sample MGYA00511082_ERZ773131 | MGnify/ENA primary metagenome ERZ773131 (study PRJEB29015, sample SAMEA2737813) | human gut metagenome | biome: human gut; feature: human-associated habitat; material: faeces | place: China | collected 2012 ... | reverse complement strand
CGACACCGTATATCCGGCGGGGATCCACGTGCAGGTTGCGGAAGTAAATCAGGTGACAGCTTCCGGGAATTCCCGGTGTATGTTCCGTGATGCCGAGCAACTTCAGGCCTCTGTCGGCAGCTGCCCGTGCCATTTCCTGCAGACTACTGAAAGCATGTCCGCTGGCAATGGTGTGCGTATGTACATCTAATTCTATCTTCATGTGTATAGGGTTTAGGTAGGGTCTACATCATAATATACCATCAGTGAGCGGAAGCGCTCATCTTCTATGAGGGTGCGTTGTACCTGCGTCAGGTAGCGGCGTACCTTGCTCATGGAAGCTTCCTGCTCTATCTTGATGACAATCTTCCGGATGAAAAGCGATTGTATCCGTGCCACGGGTGGTTTGTCCGGACCTAATATCCGTTCGCCCATGCCTTGTCGCAGGTGAGCGGCCATCAGGTCGGCTGCCTGATTCAGGATGTCCTCCTTACGGTGCTTCAAATATACATAAATCAGCCGGTAGAAGGGAGGGTATTTGAACAGGCTACGTTCTTCCATCTGCTCCTGATACAAACGGGCATAATCGTTGGCCATAATCTGATGAATGAGCGGATTCTCCGGCGACTTCGTCTGAAGCACCACCAGTCCCTGCTTGTTCTTTCGTCCGGCTCTTCCGGCCACTTGTGCCATGAGCTGGAACGCCCGTTCGTACGAGCGGAAATCAGGATAATTCATCATCGAGTCGGCATTCAGGATACCTACCACGCTTACCCGGTCGAAGTCCAGTCCTTTGGAAATCATCTGCGTGCCAATCAGAATATCCGTCTTCCCCTCTTCAAAGTCGTTGATGATACGCTCATAGGCCGTGCGGGTACGGGTGGTATCCAAGTCCATTCGGGCCACTTTGGCTTCCGGAAAAATCTGCTTGATGTCGTCTTCAATCTTTTCCGTGCCGAATCCGCGGTTCATAAGTTCCACTCCTCCACAAGCCGGACAAGCTGTAGGCACGGCATAGGTATAGCCGCAATAGTGACACGTCAGCTGATGAAGCCCTTTGTGATAGGTCAGACTCACATCGCAGTTCTTGCAGCGCGGTACCCATCCGCAGGTGCGGCATTCAATCATCGGAGCAAAACCCCGTCGGTTCTGGAACAAGATGACCTGTTCCTTCTGCTCCAGTGCTTCCCGTATTTTCTGTAGTAAAAGTGGAGAGAACTGTGCCGTCATCCGTTTCTTACGGGCCAGTTCCTTGATGTCCACTAACTCAATGTGTGGCAACTGAATCTGCTGATGGCGTTCGGTCAGTTCCACCAGACCATATTTCCCGTTTCGGGCATGGTAATAACTCTCCAGGCTGGGAGTGGCTGTACCTAACAGGGTTTTGGCCCCATACATGGAAGCCAGCATGATAGCGGCATTCCGTGCATGATAGCGTGGAGCAGGGTCCTGCTGCTTGTAGCTCGTTTCATGTTCCTCGTCCACGATGACCAGTCCCAGTCGCCGGAACGGAAGGAATACCGAGGAACGGACTCCCAATATCACGTCGTAACCTTGTTCAGTCAGTTGTTTTTGCCAGATTTCCACCCGTTCCGCATCCGGAAACTTGGAGTGATATACTCCTAAGCGTTTGCCGAATACCCTTCGTAACCGTTCGGTAATCTGGGTCGTTAGGGCAATTTCCGGAAGAAGATAGAGCACCTGCTTGCCAGCTTTCAGCACTTCTTCTATCAGATGGATATAGATTTCCGTCTTTCCGCTGGCCGTCACGCCGTGGAGCAGGCATACGTTCTTGGTCTGGAAGGAAGTCAGGATTTCATAAAACGCCCGTTGCTGTGCGGGGCTCAGGGTGTGTAGCGGAACTGTTTCCGCATGGTCTCCCGTAAGTCGGCCAATCTCATGCAGGTACGTCTCCAGTATTTGTTTGTCTACTAAGTTCTTGAAGACGGATTGCGCCTGTCCGGAGGCATCGAGCAGCTCCTTCTTGCTGACTTCCCGGATATTTTTCCCTTCGGCATTCCATCCCGACAATTCAAGGTATTTCATCAGGATGGCTTGTTGCTTGGGGGCCCGTGCCAGTAAATCAAACTGAATGTGCAGGTGATGTTCGTTCTGCAACGCTTCTGTCAGTCGGACCCGTACTTCCGTACGCGGTTTATAGCTTCGTTTGATTTCTTCCTTGATGCAGATAGCCTCTTTCTCCAGCAGCGATTTGATGACCGGCAACAAATTCTTCATGCCGCTGGCCTTCTCCAGTTGGGTGACACATTGCTCCGGGTCCGCACTGAGCAAGTCCAGAATACGCTGCTCCCGAGGAGGGAGCGGTTCCGAGGCTACAAAGTCCGGATTGTATTCCACCAGTGTTTCGCTTTCCAGTTTCATACCCGAAGGAAGGGCTGCCTTGTACACGTCTCCCAACGTGCAGAGGTAATAGTCGGCCAGCCATTTCCAGAAAGAAAACTGCTGTCCTAACAAAACCGGACGTGAATCGAGCACTTCCGAGATGTCTTTGGTTTCATACGCCTCCGGAGCCGTTTCGTGTACCTTGGTGACAATGCCCGTATAAAATTTTTTAGGACCGAAAGGCACAATGATCCGGCAGCCAGGCTGTATGCTTGCTTCCATACCTTCCGGAAGCGAATACGTGTACTGGCTGGCAATAGGCAGGGGTATTATGACATCCACGAATTTTTTCATATTGCAAAGTTACAAAAAGCCCCTCACATAGCTGGTTCCCTCCTGAAACTTTTATAGATTTGTACCTGCTGTTTTTAATCTTTAATTCAAAATGAAAATTTACAATATTGGAATCATCGGATGTGGTAGCATTGCGGCAAAAATGGCAGCCACGCTTGGAGGAATGAAAGGGGTGAAACGCTATGCCGTGGCTTCGCGCACGGTAGAAAAGGCAAAGGCTTTTGCCGAGAAATGGCAGTTTGCGAAGGCTTACGGAAGTTATGAAGAACTGGCTTCCGATGCGGAAGTGGATTTGATTTATATTGCCACTCCTCATGCCATGCACTATGACAATGCCCGTTTGTGTATTGAGAAGGGCAAGCCGGTGCTGTGTGAGAAGGCCTTTACGGCCAATGCCCGTCAGGCAGCCGACCTGCTGAAACTGGCTGAAGAGAAGAAAGTATTTCTGACTGAAGCTATCTGGACCCGTTACATGCCGCTTTCGTTGAAGATTCGTGAGTTATTAGAAGAAGGAGTGATAGGCACGCCCCATATTTTATCGGCTAATTTAGGATATGTAATTGATCGGAAGGAACGTATCTTGCGTCCGGAACTGGCGGGAGGCGCTTTGCTCGATTTGGGCGTGTACCTGCTCAACTTTGCTGCCATGTATTTCGGAAAGGAAGTAGCTTCCGTGCATTCCGTTTGTCAGAAAACAGATACGGGAGTGGATGCACAGGAAAATATTACATTGTTGTTTAAGGATGGCAAGATGGCTGCCTTACAGGCAAGCATTCATGCCGCTACCGACCGTATGGGAATCATTTCAGGTGATAAAGGCCATTTGATAGTGGAAAACATCAATAATCCGCAATCGGTCAAAGTGCTGGATACGAATTATCAGACTGTAGCCGTGTACGATGCCCCGCAACAGATTACAGGCTATGAGTATCAGGTGTACGCTTCACTGGAAGCAATTGAAAAAGGCTGGCTGGAATCGCCTTACATGCCGCATGCCGAGTCACTTCGTATCATGCAGCAGATGGATGCCCTTCGCCGGGAATGGGGAGTGGTGTATCCTTGTGATAACGAATAAACGGTCTGTATGATAAAAAGGAAACCTCCTTTCAAGTGAATATCCAATATCACCTGAGAGGAGGTTTTTTTAATATGTTTTTCTATGTGTGTCTTTAGAATAGATAAGCAACAGAAACCTGCCATGTGTTCTGTTTGAAACCGATAGTAGTTAAATCATCCGGGTCGCCACTATGTATTTTTCCATTGTCTTTTAATGCAAAGTTATAGTTGGCTCCTACCTGCAAATGGCCAAGAAGTTTCAAGCCGGCACCGACATTGAAGCTGGTCGTGTTTTTCTTGAATTCACATACATTGTTAAACCAGCGGTCGCCTACATTAAATCCGAACTGAGGACCTACAGCTACGTATGCGCCAATCAGACTGCTGAATCCGACAGTCCATCTCAGATTGATAGGAATTTCTATACTTTTCTTGGTTGACGTTCCTTCTTCAGAATCTACGCCAAATTGGTTATACATTGCAGAGGCGTCGATACCTAATCCTAAAAGTGGCAGGGTGAATTCTGCTGTCGGACCGATAAAGAAGCCGGTTCTGTTGTCTGACTTGAATGTTTCTTCAGAAAGATGTAGTTTGGAAACATTCAAACCACCTTTTACTCCAAATTTTATTTGGGCTTGCGCCGGAATGGCAAGTGCCAGACAGGCAATTACCATCAGTGTAGAGAATAATTTCTTCATATATTACTTCGTTTAGAGGTTTTTACAAAGTTAGATATTAATTGGAAATAAAAAAGAGGATGCTGAAGAAATGTGCATGTGAGAGTGAATTAATTACGAAACAACTTCGTGCTTTTGTCTTGTTGTTTGGCTATAACTGAATTTACTCTCTACTTTTTTAATAGGCTTGTTACTGAAAAAGCTCACATGTTTTTTTAACTTTTTCGGTTTGGAGTGGCGTATTGGTAGAAAAACAAAAAATCCTGACTCTTTTGAGAATCAGGATTTTAAGTGGTGCCACCAGGAATCGTAACATATCTACAAGTGGCTGTATATCATTACTTTTCAGAATCACATTAACAGCAATCTCCTCCTATTGCTCCACCGTTGGACTTCTGTGTTTTGCGCATTGTGGAAACGGATGATTTCTTGGTGCAAAGGTAGTGAATTAGTTTGGATTATTATCGTTCTTGTCCTTTAATCTTTTGATTTCTCTATCAAAATCGCTTTCAAGCAAGTCCATTTCACGTTTGCGATAGATAGCAAACTCCTTTTCTGCCTTTTCAATCGCCTGTTTATGTGAAATACGTCCTTTACCAATCAAGACCTTCCGTTTGTGTGCAATAATCTGGTTGTCCAGTGCTTCTATCCAGTCTTTCATTGTCATGGGATTCATTTCCAATGCTTGGAACTCGGCAAAGTCCAAGAAACCGGAAACAAGCAGATTCAAGCGTTGTAGTTCAATCTCAGACAAATAATTTTTAGCAATCTTCACATCATCTTTAGTCACATAATTACCCTTGAAGTTTGTCATACCCACAAATGGCTTTTCATTATCCACGCGATGATAGATAACTTCGGCTGCCGTATTCTCATGAACCGCATAATGCAGCTTGTTCTGTACTGTGGCAAAAAACATTTTTGTCATCTCGTCACGAGGGTCGTAGTCTGTCGCTGTGGCATAAATGTCCGTAACCTGTTGGTAAAAATTACGTTCGCTACTACGAATATCCCTGATGCGCTGTAACAATTCACGGAAATATCGGTTTCCTCCCTGTTTCAATCGCTCGTCATCCATAGCAAATCCCTTTTGGATGTATTCGTGAAGCCGTTGGGTAGCCCAGCGACGGAAACGAGTCGCCACCTGCGACTGGATACGATACCCCAATGCTATAATCATGTCAAGATTGTAATGGTCAATGTTACGTTTTACCTGACGATTGCCTTCCTGGCGAACTAACAAGAATTTCTTGTTAGTTGCCTCTATGGTCAGTTCTCCATCTTTATATATATTATCCACATGTTGGCTGATGTTCTGTTGTGTTGTACAATATATTTCCGCCAACTGATTTTGCGTCAGCCATAAATCCTCATCGGCAAAACGTACGGACACACGAGTTATCTCGTTATCGTCTTGATAGAGTATTATTTTGTTTTCTTCGCTCATAATTAGTGATTATCTTTTTTCTTTGAATTTGAACGATAAAGTCTGTCGGTAATTACACCCCTAAATATGTCCTCATTGAGAAACTCTAAAACACGGTTCAAATCTGCAACATTATTTGTTGGTAAAACCAATTCTTTATTTTCATTTATTTGGGCATTAACTCCGTATTTATTTAATAGGCTTGTTTTTGTTCGAGATGCTTTTCTCATAAAAGTTGAAATATTGTCAGTGTTCGACAACAACTTTATAAGCCGACGTGTCTTTATGTTTGCTATATGCTTTATGCTTTCGGTATTTACATTAATTCCATCTAATTCTCCAAAGGATTCAATTTCAGCATTTGTAGCTTCTGTAACAAAATTTATTAGTGAGAATATTTGATTTGCGACTGTATAACTTTGGAAATATAGCTTTCCCTCCTCGTACAACGCATGAATCTTATCTTCGACAATAAAAGCAGAGTTATTCATTTTTGCAAATACATTTCCATATTCAAACCGCAAGACCATTTTGCGTTGCAACATATTTTTCTTATTAAAGATCTGAAAATAGAACTTTCCATCATCGTAATAAAAGATGCTTTTAGGCATATCTTCATTTATATTGTATTCGGACATGTCAGCCTGATTACATGGTATACGAGCAAAATCTTCAGGTAAGTCATAATGCACGTACGTTATATTTTCTCCGTTCCGACTAACAATATTGCCATCGAAAACATCTTCTTCTATACCTTCTGGTTTGAATGTAGCCCCACTATTTATAAATAGGTTTTTAATCTCTGTTATTATCTCTTCTTTTAGAGGGATATGTTTTACTGTATTATCAGGCATCAATGCATAAAATTGGCTCATATTATTTTTCATTAATGATTAAACCCATATAATCTGTCACTTCAACAAACTTTTTAATCTCATTCTTATTCCTGATACATTTTTCAGAAATTAGTATATAGGTGTTTTCTTCTGTATATACTTCATAATAGCGATACCCCCATATTGAACAAAGTAAATTATAGTTGTTGTTATTATAACTTGCAATCGCAATAAAGCAGCATTGAAGTATTATGCAAACAAATAATACCATAAAATCAAGTTCGTCGGCAAATATTGTCAACCAAGGGATTATAGACGAAATTACCTGCTCCGCACTGTTCAGAGATAAATTTGAATAAGATTTCACTTGAATAGTTTTTCCCTCCTTGTACTTGCTAGATTTTTTACAAAGAAAAATTTTGATGCCGATAAGACATATTAATGTGAATCCAAAACTGATATTGATGCCCCACCATTCAAAACTAGTAGGAAATATCCTATTTTCTAGCATTTCATCCCAAAATCGAAAATAATTCGTGCTATCCTTAATGACACCTATTAATCCTAGTGACAAGAATGTTGGTGCTGTTACCGTGGCGGTGAACAGAAATTTAGAAACAAAACTTACCATCGGAAGATTATTTTAAAGATGAAAATAATTTGTTTATCTCCTCTTCTGTCTCAAATATGGGGGTTGCGCCGTACTCGCCATTAAGATAGCTGTTTTGAAGCATTTTATCAAAGCGCACATTATATAAATTATCCATTCTTCCAAATGAACTGATACCGTTATTGTCTTTTTTCATCAACCATATTTCATCTCTCCTGAATATCTTTTGATCCATTAAAGAACTTTCATGAGTGGTGAAAATCAGTTGACTTGAAACATCTTTTGAATACTTATAAAACAATAAAATTATTTGCTTAATAAGTGATGGATGCAAGCTACGTTCCATTTCATCAACAATAAAGACTTTCTCTCCTTGAATCAAGTCCAAGATAAGTGGAATATAATCAAATAAACGTTTTGTACCATCACTCTCATCGCCAAGCGAAAAAAGCTCGACATCAGTTTCATTCATTTTTTTATGTACTGTCATCAATTTCTTAGCCTTAATTTCACCATCAATCAAGTTGATTAAATACAAGTTATCGTCAAATCTTAATGCTCCAAATGCTTCATCTGTGTTGGATTTTGACAAATCTGCTTTTATTGCACGTTGTAAATCTTGTGGAATACCAAGTTTTTCAAATTGTACTTCTATTAATTTTACACTATCAACGCCAGTATTGAAATATCTTAAAAGTGCCCCAAAACCACGTTTTAAATCATTATCATCAGCAGCTTTAAGTAATACACCTTGCTTATACGGAGTATCAGGGAATATAATTTTAAGAGAATTTACGAACCAGTCTATAACAGAATCCAAATCTTTAATATTTGATACATTCTCATGAATGTTACGACTCATGACCTCATGAAGAAACAATTGTCTTTGTGGTGTCGCTTTTGCAAGAAATGACAAGAATTGTGATTCTTCTTCTTTTGGATTGAGTTTAAGAAGATATGAAATATCAAAATTGGATTTTTTTGTATTCCTTTGAAAAATAACACATTCATTGTTTTTGTTTATTTGCTTAAGCCATTCTAAGCTTATTTGTTCTGCATTGTAGCTAAAGCCATATTCATATTTTTTGTTTCCACAAAGTATATGATAAATAATGGTTGTATCTTTTTTCTTATTTTCCGAGCTCAAACGAAAGGGGTAAAAATCTATTAAATCATCTGTACGAGTACCCCTTAAAACAAGTTTTTTACCTAACTCTATCGCCTTGACAAAATTGCTCTTTCCGCCAGCATTTGCTCCAAACACTGCTGCTGATTTTAGCACCCACTGTCCTTTAGTCGGCTCCATTTTATGGTCCTTTTTCAAAGAACCTTTGTTGGGCTGAAGGAGTAATATTTCTTTATCCTTAAAGGATAGGAAATTTTCTATTGTGAACTGTTGTAGCATAAGTATTGACTAAATAAGTTGTTTAACACTGCAAATATAGTGATATTTTCTCATTTGCACAATATATTACGTATGATTTTGTGATATATAGTATTTACAATGTGATTTTTTCTCATCTTGAATATATAATACTGAAAAAGTTTGTATATTTGCATCGTGAATTCGAAATTAAGACCCTGGTGAAGGACCAGAGAGTTCACACTCTTGTATTATGTACAGAATATTTATTTCGCATTCGTGGTCATATTCAAGCGATTATGACAAAATTGAATTATTTTTACGTCAAGAAGGTATTCGCTTTTACAACCATTCTGTCCCCCAGAATGACCCCATTCATACAAATGGCTCAGACAAGCAATTATCTGATGCAATAGAAGCAAAAGTTAAAGGGTGTAGTTGTGTCATTATCCTTGCTGGAGTATATGCCACTTATAGCAAGTGGATTAACAAAGAAATGAAATGGCACAGAAATATCGCAAACCAATTATTGCGGTTCAACCATGGGGGGCAGAACGCACATCTTCTGTTGTGAAAAATGTAGCTGATGTCATTGTTGGCTGGAATGCCAAATCCGTCGCAAACGCGGTTCGAGAATATGCTATATATCAATACCTTTAACACAGAGGCCGTATGAAAAAAGCACTGTTAATTGGAATCAATGATTATCCTGCGGGAAATGAACTGACAGGATGTATAGAGGATATCAATAACGTTAAAGCTGTAATTGAACGACATGGCGATGGTTCTCCGAATTTTGGAGTTAAAATGATGCCAAATGTACAGACTTCAGGAGAAGTAATGGAGGCTATTCAAAAACTTTTTGCTGGAGATAATGATACAGCTCTTTTATATTTCTCTGGGCACGGTTACGCAAATAACACAGGAGCAGAGATTGTTATGCCACAGGACATATCCACTCCCGGTCTGTACTATACAGGAATACAGATGTCAACTATAATGAATATTGTCAATAATTCTCATGTTCATAACAAAGTTGTAATCTTAGACTGCTGTCATTCTGGAAATATGGGGAAGTATAATCTTCAAGATGCTGGCAGCATTTTAAATACAGGAGTTTCTATTCTAACAGCTTGTCGTGAAGATGAAGTTGCGATGGAAGCTGGTGGCCATGGCCTTTTCACAGAGTTACTCTGCGCTGGACTTAATGGAGGAGCATCAGATTTCTGTGGGAATATTACTATAGGTGGTGTGTATGCATACATTGATCGTTCTTTTGGACCATGGGACCAAAGACCAGTCTTTAAAACCAATGTTACAGAATTTGCACCATTACGTAAAGTAGAACCACAAGTGTCGTTGTCAGTCATTCGTGAACTAACAAACTTGTTTGTGGATCCGAATAAAGATATAGCACTAGATCCATCTTTCGAGGACACAAACGACCCGTCTGTGCATCATGAATACGTAATACCCTATGCAGACCTAAATAATGTTAAGAAATTTAAACTGCTGCAAAAACTACAAAGCATAGGATTTGTGAAACCTATAGATGAAGAATTTATGTACTTTGCAGCAATGCATAGTACCGGATGTAAGTTAACAGAGTTAGGAAAATATTATTGGAGATTAGTAAACGAAGGAAGAATTTAATTTGAATATGGAATATTTTAGCGAGGCACATTTTCGTGCCATAACGAACAGAATGTCTCTTTACGAGCAACGCACATACAGCGATAATTATCAAGGATTACCAATGAATGAGCAGTTTGATATATTTCTTTCTTACAACATTTCCGATTCGGATGTTGTAAAAGGTATATTTTATGCTTTATCAAACATGGGATTCAAGGTCTATCTTGACTGTATTGTCGATGCTAACATGAAAAGAAATGAGACAGATAAAAATACTGCGAAAAGGATACAGCAAAGATTAAAGAATAGCAAATCTTTAATTTACGCTCAATCGCCTGATGCTGGAAAAAGTAATTGGATGCCATGGGAATTAGGGGTAGTAGATGGACATACAGGCAAATGTATGATTATGCCTGTTACGAAAGATGCTAAGCCTGTAAGTCCTCGGCGTGAATATCTACTTCTTTATCCTTACATTATGCCTTATGGAATTAGAGAAGAAATGAGAGTTTTCACAGAGCAATATTCTATTTATGGGGAAGATATTAATTCGTATATACGGAAATAATTTGTAACATCAAGCAGTGTGTTCTCGACTGCATAATTCGAGATGTGCATAATAAGGAAGAATATGGCAACAAATCCACCGTCTGGAGACGGACATCGCAATGGCGCAGTGAAAAATCGTTCACAGGTTTTTAATCCCAAAACAGAACAATGGGTAAAAAGAGATAAAGATACCGGGCGTTTCATGGATGTCAAACAAGATGGTACCCCGTTTAAGGGTGTGCGAAAAGAAAAGTGAGTTTTTAACGAGGGCAAGAGTTTGATACTTGCCCTTGTTTACTGCTTATGGTTACAATTTACAATTCAATTCCATATTCTTTCATCTTTTTATACAGCGTTGTCCTGCCTATTCCCAACAACTTGGCAGCAAGATGTCTCTTTCCCTTCGCCTGCTCTAAGGCACGGATAATCCGTTCTTTCTCTTCTGCTTCACTTTTGAGAGCGAAGCTGGAAGGAAAGGAAGATAGCTGTTCTCTGCCTAACTCCAAATCGTTATCAGTTATCATGTTGCCTTCCGCGTGCAGGACAGCCGTCTGTATCTTTTGTTTTAATTCACGGACGTTGCCCGGCCACGGATAGGCAAGCAGGATGTTATTGGCGGAAGCATTGAATCCTTTGATGTTACGCTCCAGTTCCTTGTTCGCCAGTCCGAGAAAGAACTCCGCCAACGGCAATATGTCCTCTTGACAGTCACGCAAGGGTGGTACGGTTATCGTGTATTCTTTCAGGCGATAGAGCAAGTCCTCACGGAAACGCTTTTCGGTGACGGCTTTCTGCAAGTCGTCGTTAGTAGCCGCCACGATACGTACGTCGGCGGTCTTGTCCTCTTTCGCTCCTATCGGACGATAGCGGTGTTCCTGTATGACACGGAGTAACATACGCTGCATTTCCATCGGAAGGTTGCCCACTTCGTCAAGGAACAATGTGCCGCCTTCGGCTTCCTGAAAATACCCCACATGGGCAGAATCTGCTCCCGTAAATGCCCCTTTGACGTGTCCGAAGAAGGCGGACTGTGCCAATGTCGGGGACAACGCTCCACAGTCCACCGTTACGAAAGGTTTTTCCGCACGTTTGCTTTGGGTATGCACATAACGGGCGATGTGTTCCTTGCCCGTGCCGTTCTCTCCGCATATCAGCACTCCCAAACGGGTGGGCGCAACCAACCGGACACGCCGCTTGATTTCCTGATATGCCGCTCCCTGACGGACGAATATTGGCACCTGCCCCTGCCTTTTCTGTTCCTGTGCCTTGTGCAGTAAACGGATGAGAGGGACAAGCCTGTCCTCCACCAACAGTTTGGGGATATAATCGGCAGAGCCGAGTTTCATACTTTCCACCGCCGTATGCACCTCGGCATAGTCGGTCATGACGATAAACGGTTGCGGCTTTTCCTCCTTGCGCATCCATCGTAACAGGTCGATACCCTCTCCGTCAGGCAGACGAAGGTCGGCAAGCACGATGTATTCCTCTCCGGCTTTCATCAACAATTTCTTGGCGGTGGAAAGCCGATACGCCTGTGCGGTGTCGAAACCGCCTTTCTTCAAAAGGTTGCAGATATAATCGTTATATACGGGATTGTCCTCTACCACTATTACTTTCATTGCTTGTCCTCCTTTCGTGTTTTAGCTTGTCCCACTATCTTGTTACCCATAGCCAACATTGCATCTATGGCTTTGCTGATTTCTTCGTCCGCACAATTCTCCTCCATACGCAATAGGCGGTGCAGCTCCCTGAGTGGTTTGTCTGCACGGATTACCGCCCACGAACTGCGCAAACGATGTACCTGTATATCCAAAGCCTTGCGGTCAAGCATTGCCCCAGCTTCCTTTATGGCTTGCATATCCTTTTCCGTCTCGGTTATCAGCTTGTCGAGCATTGCCACCTTGTCGCCATACGCCAACAAGGATGTCAGGTCGGGCTGTTCCTCCTTGTCAGACAGCAAGGGGGAAAGGCATTTCTCCGACACCGCCATCAGTTCCGACAGGTCAAACGGTTTGAACAGGCAGGCGGAAAAGCCTTGTGACAGCAGTTCTTCTTCGGTACAGCTTCCCGATGCCGTAGCGACTACCACAGGAATGGTCTTCGAGTTACCGATGTCCGATGAACGGAGAAGTTCCAACACCTCGTAGCCGTTCGTTTCCGGCATCTTCAAGTCGGTAATCAGCAGGTCGTAGTCATTTGTACGTATGGCTTCCATAAGGTCGCCCGTATTGTTGCATATCTCGCAATGGATGCCGTAATGAGCATACATATCCCTTGCCATCGAAAGAAGAATGTCGTTGTCGTCCAACATAATGACCGAATATGAGCGTTCAAAGTATGGCTCTTGATATTGCTCTTGCATTTTCTTCTTTTCGATGCCAGCAATATCAGCGGTTTGCATGGGTAATTCTATTGTGAAACGACTGCCTTTGCCTTTCTCGCTGTCCAACCGGATTGTACCGTCCAACATATCCACGATACGTTTCACTATCGACAAGCCCAATCCGAAACCGTCCTGTGTGGCGGCATTGGAGAGACGTTCAAATGCACCAAACACACGTTGCTGTTCTTCTCCACTCATTCCGTTGCCTGTATCTTCAACTACAATAGAAAGAACACTACCGTTATATTCCATACGAAACGATACGTTTCCGCTTTGCGTGAACTTGACAGCATTGGATAAAAGATTGCCGCAGACCTGCATGATGCGCTCCTTGTCACCCATCAGGATAACATCATCGCAACATTCCACCGTAAAACGCAAGTCTTTTGCTTCCGCCAAAGGAATAAATTCTGTCAATAAAGCGTCTGCCATGCCCTGCAATCGAAACGGGGCGCTATTCGCATTCTCCTTTCCACTATCCAGCCGGAAAAAGTCAAGTAATGTGTTCAACATGGCAATCATCCTACCGGCTGCCTGTAAGATACTTTCTGCATAGCGGCTTATGTTGTCCGTATCGTGTCCTTGTATCAGTTCCGCATAGCCGTGTATGGCTGTCAGCGGTGTGCGCAGTTCATGGGTAATGGTGTGCATGGCTTTCTTGCGGGAGGAAATCAGTTCCTTGTTTTGCATATCTGATTCATAGAGTTGCTTTATCAGGCTGACTGTCTTTGATTTATACCGTATAATACGGCGTATATCCCTGTGAATAATGATATAAGAAACAACCAAAAGAAGAAAGAGACAACCTGTCAGACTGCCGATTTGCAGGAACGAACGTTCACGCATGGCGGTTATTTCCATCTCACGCCCTTGCAAGTCACTTTCTATTTTCCTGTCCATCTGCCCGATAAGCGATTGCAGTTGTCGGTTCAGCTTATTGTTACGCATGGCGAGGCTGTTGGTTTGTGCTGCTAAACGGCGGCTTTGTGCCTGTTGTTGTGCTATCTCCTTGCTGTTCAGTGCATGGAGCATGTTAGTCGTGGCGGTTGTTTTCGGCTTTTCTTTTTTGCCAAACCTAAGAAACCTTTACGTTTCGACTTCTGTGGTTGTTCCTGTGCGCTTCTTGCCGCAATGACGGGTACACGCTCGGCAATCCTCTGGTTCAAACTTTCCTGTTCATCTAATACTTCCACAATGCCCTGAAGTAACCTTTCCTTGCTTTCCAACAAGTGGCGCACACTGTCTATTTGTCTTGCTGGATAAACCGTTTTGAAACGGCATAGCATACTGTCCACTGCCATACGCCGAATATGGTAATGCTCCAAATCCTCGTCTTCCCACTCCAACACACTTTCGCCCAAAAGAGAAAGCCCGGTCATTTCACCGTAAACATGATGTATTTCTTGGCGGAAGTTGTTTATCCGTTGGTTCTCCGTTTCCAATGCCTCAATCTCTTTCCATTCATAATGCCACAGATACATGATCCCACCTGCCAACAGGCACATCAACAGGTAACCAGCGGCAACCAGTATGCGGAGAAATCTCGTACTCATGAAATTCAGTTTCATTCATATATTCTTTTTATCAAACAGCCCGCAAATTTCTTTGACTCATGGGCAGTGCCTCTTATTTCCTTTTCTTTCACCCTTGATTTGTCAATGTCTGACTTTGATAATTGCGAAGCGCCGCTTCGTTTTTTACCTGCATCCTCCACCCAAAGCATGGTAGAGGTTGATGATTCCCTGTATCTCGCCAAACCTGTCCTGCGCCTGTGCTTGTTCTGCGCTCAGCAGGGATTGTTGTGTTGTAAGCACTTCCAGATAGCTGGTGGAAGAATGGCTCATCAGCAGTTCTGTCTTTCGCACAGCTTCACGCAAGGTTTCAACCTGCCGGGTGTTTATCTCATATTGCGACTTAGCCGTCTGCCAGGTGGTTAATGCATCGTTCACCTCCTTTCCTGCGTTCAGCAATGACTGTTGGAATAATAATTTGGCTTCTTCCTGTTTAGTTTGTGCAATCTTCAAGTTGGCGATATTCGTGCCACGGTTGAATAGCGGTTGTGTCAGGGAACCGATGGCGTTGAACAACCATTGTCCGGGATTGGTGATTGCTCCACCTCCATTGTTAGTCCAACCCAATGTGCCCGAAAGAGTGATATTGGGGTAGAAGGCAGAGCGGGCTACATGGGTGGCGTAAAACGCTTGTGCCAGTTCCATTTCAGCCTGACGCACATCGGGACGATTGGAAAGCAACTGCAAAGGAACTCCGATAGAGATAGTATCAGGGAAGGATGCTTCGTCCAGGCTACTCCGTTCAATCGGTTGCGAAGGCATGGCAAGTATCGCAGACAAAGCATTCTCTGTTTCAGAGACACTTTTGCATATAGCCAGTTGCGATGATTCAAGTTGCATCACGTTTGCCTTTGCCTGCAATACCCCGGCTTCATTCGCCTTGCCCACCTTTTTCAACGCTTCGAGTGTGCGCACGGTAGCCCGCCAGTTTTCCAAAGTCCGATTGTTTATAGACATTTGTTCGTCAAGCAAGGCAAGTGTATAATAACTGTCTGCTATCGTGGCGATGAGTTGTGTCTGTACGGCTTGCTGATAGTCACGACTTCCCTGCCATGCGACAACCGCGCCACGCTTCGCAGCCGTGAATTTACCGAATATATCCAGTTCCCAACTTGCGGTCGCCCCGACATTGTATGTCTTTGCGGTCGCCCCATCGTAGCGGCTACCACCACCTTCGGCATTGATTCCCAATGAAGGGAGATAGGACAGTTTTGCCGTCATCAAAGCTGCCTCAGCCGCTTCAACCCGCAGGCGTGCCACATTGAGGTCTGTATTTTGCTCAAGTCCTGCCTCAATCAAAGACTGAAGTTCCCGGTCGGTGAACATCTCCCGCCATGACATGGAGGCGATGTTTGTTGTATCAATATCAACAGATAAGTTCCAATACAGATTTTCTGTCCGGATGCCAGCCCGATGATACCGGCTGTATGTGCCGCAGCCGGTAAGCATCAAAGTTGATAATATAAATATGGTTGTCTTCTTCATTTAATTACGTTTAACTCGTTCTTGAATGTATTGAAATGTGATGAACAGCGACGGCACGAGGAACAGCAATGCCAATGTACCCACTATCATGCCGCCTATTACACCTGTGGCAAGCGAGCGGCTGCCATTGGCACCCACGCCATGGGCCATCATCAGCGGAATAAGACCGAACACCATCGACAAGACGGTCATCAGGATAGGGCGCAGGCGAACCTTTGCCGCGCTGTATGCCGCCTGTGCCAATGTCATGCCTTCCGACCGTCGCTTACCAGCATATTCGGTCAGCAGAATGGCGGTCTTGGCAAGCAGTCCGATAATCATGATCAGTCCGGTCTGCATATAAATGTTGTTCTCCAATCCGAACATCCATGCGAACAGGAAGCTGCCCATCAGTCCGCAAGGCACGGACAGCAACACGGCAAACGGGATGAACACGCTTTCGTAGAGGGCGCACAGTATCAGGTATATCAAGACCATACAGAGCATGAATATCATTGCGGCATTGTTGGTGGTCTTGCTCTCCTCACGCGATAATCCCCCGAACTCGTAGCTGCAAGTGGCAGGAAGCACCTCACGTGCCGTCTCGCCAATCGCCTTGATGGCCTGACCGGAACTGTAGCCCGATGCCGGAGAGCCGTTGATGGCGATGGCATTGAAAAGGTTGAAGCGCGTAAGGTCGGAAGGTCCGTTGGTCTTGGTCAGGCGCACGAACTGGCTCAGCGGTGCCATGCTGCCGTCGGAAGTACGCACGTACATCTGGTTAAGCGACTCCGTATTTATGCGGTACTCTGCCGGTGCCTGCATGGTGACGTGATAGAGTTTGGAGAAACGGTTGAAGTCCGATACATACGACCCGGTATAATATCCGGAAAGCGTGGACAGCACATCGGCAGGAGATACGCCCGACTGCTCGCATTTCGCCGCGTCAATGTCCACCCAATACTGAGGATAGTCAGCGGCAAAAGACGAATAGACCTCACCGATTTCGGGACGGCTGGACAATGCCTCTACGAATCGGTCCGCCTCCTTCTTGAATGTGGCAACGTCTCCGCCTGTTTTGTCCTGCAAGTAGAGTTCAAAACCGTTGCCCATGCCGTAGCCGGCAATCATCGGCGGTGACATGGCAAACACCGTGGCATCGGGAACATCAGCAGTGGCGGCATAAATCTTGCCTATCACGTCGTCCACCGATTGCCCTTCGCCCTTGCGCTGGTCCCAATCTTTAAGTGTCATGAAATACATTGCCTGTGAAGGACCGGAACCGCTGAATGAGAATCCTCCGACCGCTCCGCTGTACTCAATCTCAGGGATGCTGTCAAGACGGTTGTTGATACGCGCCATCACCTTGTTGGTCTGCGCCATGGAGGAGCCGGGCTTTGTGTTCATGCTTACCATCACCGTGCCGGTGTCTTCCTGCGGAATAAGTCCTGTCTTTGTGACATTGACCAGCAAGACCAGCAACCCGAACGAGGCGGCAATCGTTCCCCACAGCAGCCATCGGCGATGGATGATATACAGTACCCCACGCACATAACGGCGGCTCAGACGCTCGAATACGGCATTAAATGCCTTGCGGAAGCGTGCCGCGAAATTGTTCTTCGTATTTCCGTGCTCGTCGATATAAGGTTTCAGGAACAAAGCGCATAATGCCGGAGAAAGGGTAAAGGCATTGATAGCCGATATGCCCACGGCAACCGCCATCGTGATACCGAACTGGGCATAGAACGCCCCGGAGGTGCCGCCCATCATTGCTACAGGGATAAACACCGCTATAAAGATAATGGTAGAGGTAAGAATGGCGGACGAAACGCCCTTCATGGCATCATCGGCGGCAAGCACCGGCGACCGGTAGCCCTCATCGAACTTCGCCTGCACCGCCTCTACCACCACGATGGCATCGTCCACCACCGTGCCGATGGCAAGCACAAGGGCGAAAAGCGTGAGCAGGTTGATGGAAAAGCCTATCAGCGACATCACGGCAAACGTACCGATGATGGAGACGAAGATGGAAACCGTGGGAATGAGCGTGGACTTGATGTCCTGCAAGAACACATACACCACCACGATAACCAGAAGTATCGCCTCGATAAGCGTCCGTATGACAGAATGGATGGAGGCATACAGGAACTTGTTGGTATCGGTCAGCACTACGAACTCCGCCCCTTCCGGCAGGTCGCGCTCAATTTCATTGAGCACCTCGTGAATCTCATTGATGGTGCTTGAAGCGTTGGAGCCCGCTTTCTGGTTGATGAGCATGATGGCAGCCGGATGTCCGTTCACCTCGGTGGAATAGTTGTAGTATTCATCGCCCAACTCCACGTCGGCGACATCTTTCAGCCGCAGCACATCGCCCCCGGGCAGGGACTTGATGACCAGCTCGCCGAACTCTTCCGCTGTGGAGAGGCGGCCGCGATACTTCATCGTGTATTCGTTTGCCGTGGGGTGATTGGCTCCGAACGAACCGGTTGCCGCCTCGATGTTCTGCTTCGCCAGCACGGAGGAAATGTCGTCGGGAATCAGCCCGTACTGCGCCATCTTGTCGGGGCGCAGCCAGAGGCGCATACTGTAGTTGGAGCCGAACAGTTGTGCCTTTCCCACACCGCCGATACGTTTCAATCGCGGCTCTACGTTAATCTTCACGTAATTGTTGAGAAAGGTCTGGTCGAAACGGTTGTCGGGGCTGTAGAGGGCGAATGTCAGCAACTCGGCGTTCTGCTGTTTCTCGGTGGTGACACCGGTCTTGGTCGCTTCTGCCGGAAGCTGGCTCAACACGCCGTTCACGCGGTTCTGCACATTGACCGCCGCCATGTCGGCGTTGGCACCCTGCTTGAAATAGATGTTGATGGAAGCATCGCCTGTATTGGATGCCGTGGAGGTCATGTAGGTCATGTCCTCTACACCGTTGATGGCCTCTTCCAGCGGAACAATCACGGCTTTCTGCACCGTCTCGGCATTCGCGCCGGGATAGGTGGCCCATACGTTGATGGTGGGCGGGGCGATGTCGGGATATTGCTCCACGGGGAGGGCTTGCATGGCGATAACGCCCATCAGGACAATCACCACGGAAATGACGCCCGAAAATACCGGGCGGTCTATGAAGAAACGCAGGTTCATGGCTTTATGGTTTTAGGTGTGACAATCATTCCTTCCTTTAGCTGCCCCACACCTTCGGTGATGAGGGTGTCGCCGACGGACAAGCCCTGCTCTACAACGAAGTGGTTGCCGTCGTTCAGGCGGTCCACGGTCAGGTAGGCGGCTTCGGCCTTTCCGTTCTTAAGGCGGTAGGCGATAATCTTGTCCTGTAGTTCCACGGTGGCGGTCATGGGAATCAGGATGGCATCCGTATCCAGCACTTGCAGGATGACGTTGCCGATGGTTCCGCTCAACAGGTGTCTGTTGACGTTGGGAAACAGGGCCTTTATCTGTACGGCACCGGTCGTGGAATTGACTATTCCGCTGATGGTCTCTATTTTCCCTTGTTTCCCATAGACGGAACCATTGTTAAGTTGGAGGCTAATCGGAGGCATTTCACATATAATTCTGTCAATAGAACCATATCTGGCCTCGAATTGCCTAAGTTTGTTTTCCGAAATGGAGAAATAGGCATACATCTCCGAATTGTCCGACACCACTGTAAACGGTTGTTCGATGGTGGGACCGACGAGTGCGCCGACGCGGTAAGGCAGCGTGCCTATAACCCCGTTGCTCGGACTCTTGATTTCGGTGTATGACAAATCGTTCCGGGCATTTGCTTCCTGAGCTTTTGCTTGTTCCAGCTCTGCCTGTGCCACTACTAATTGGTTTCGGGCAACAGACAGTTCGTAATCGGATATGACTTTTTCATCGAACAGCGACTGTTTGCCGTTCAGTTCGATACGCGCTGTTTCCACTTTTGCCTGTGCCGCGCTGACATTGGCGATTGCGATGCGCAGCGCAGCCTGATAGGGCGCTTGGTCTATGACAGCCAGCACTTGCCCTGTTTTTACTTGCTCTCCCTCTTTCACGCATAGGCGGATGATACGACCCGATACTTGAGGTATGATGTCCACATCCTGCCGTCCGCGAATCGAAGCGGAATAGCTTTCTTCAAATTCAATGGGTTGGGAAGAAACCACCATGATGGGCAATGCCTGTCCCGTTTCCTCTCCTTGCTGTTCCTGTTTGCAGGCTGTTAATGAAGCAGCCAGCAGGGTTGTTGCCGTGATGCCGGCAATCCATGTTCGTCTATTCATCATCTGTTTTTTTGCTTTCCCAACAAACCAGTGGCATCCTTCTTCTGGAAGTCTCTGATGATGAGATGTTCTGTTTTAATAATCATATTATCTCAAATTTTGGGTGCAAAGATATTTTGTGCTTATTGTGCAGACAATCGACATACCATCGAAACGGAGAAAACCGCTTCCGAAACGACGGAAACGGCTTCCGAAAAAATGAAAAGCATTCAGGAACTATATCCGGCAGACACGAAAAACTCATGGATGAAACGATGGCCGCTAATTCCGTTGCTTACGCTACGTTCATCGAACAGGACATTTCTCATGTTCATAAACCGATAGTTTAGTAGTGTCTATGCCCGTCACGGTCTGCTTTGTACGGTCAAAGGAAAGTACATGATTCTCCTGCCCGTATGATTTTGAGCAAACAGACAACAGCAGCATGATGACAAGAGCCATATTATATGCTGTCAGATTGATGCCGCAGATTTTCAATTTCTGAATCTTCTTCATACTGAAACCGAATAGTTAATGAGTTAGTATATCTGTTATGTTTTTGCTTGCTTGCCTGAATAGAGCTGTTCAGCCACTCCAAATAGAGTTATTTGGTCGAACCAAATAGAGCTATCTGGTTATACCGAACAACCCTATTTGGTCAGAACAAAACACCGGCTTTTATCCCAACGGATTCACATTCTGGTCGCCGTCCGATGAGCCACCTCCTGTCGAGCCGCCCGTATTGCCACCTCCCGTAGGTGCCTCGCCAATGTAGAGGGTTTGCGTCACGCTGCGGGGAGTTTTCAGCAGGGTACTGGCACCACTGAATTGCGTGGTTACTTTGAGCTCATACGCCCCATCTGCCAGTCCTGCCGGGATGAGGAAGATGAGTTGTGAAGGCTTGTTCACCGCCCACATATCTTCAGTGATTTTCGTCACCACGCCCGACGAGGAGGTCAGCGTGATGCCCACGGACGGGTCACTGCCTGCCACCTTGATGTAGGCACCCGTCAGCGTGTAGTTGCGCCCTGCCGTAGCCGTGAAGCCCGGCGCACGGGTGGCTGCATCCACTCCGCCTGCCACATACATGGCATTGCCCTTTTCGCCGATGATGTTCACCGTAGTGGCGGAAATCGCTTCGCGCAAATCGGCGCCTTGCGTGAACGAGGCGTAGAGCGAATTCTTCTCCTTGTCCCATGTCTTGTTGTCCACCACGCCCGTGGGCTGGATAACGGCATTATATAGTCCCGTATTCACACGGAAGCCTGTCAGCAGCAGTTTCTTCACCACGCGCTTTTCGAGGTTGAGCACCGCTTCCACCGTCTCGCGCTCCAATCCGGGATTTACCTCCATGATTTCCGATACCACGCGCTGGAAGTCCGCCGCGCCTGCCGATACCAGCACGGCAATCTTGTCGTCCTTGTTCTCCACTGTCACCGTATTGTCCGCCAACTGGACGTTCAATACATACTTGATGTCATTTGTTGCCATAATTGAAAATTTTAAAAATTGTTTTTTATAAAGTAATTCAGCCTTTATCAAGCTGTATTTAGCCTACACACATGGGCACGAAATTATCCGTAACGATTCATTTGCAACAGCAAAATCAGACTGAAACGGAAGAATCTATGCCTGAACCGTCTGAATCAACCATCTAAATTTTCAAATGCTGCTTTCGCTTAAAGACAGGTAAAGTGAGGAGACTCCCTACGGGCAAAAAGGGGCTTTGCTCATTTTTAACAGTTTCGTTTATGGCACTTCGACTAATGCAAGATGCAACACACCTTGTCTCCAATACCCCTTTTGTCCGCTTCAAAGTCCGTTTTATCCGTTTCGGGCAGTCCCATCCTGTCAAATCAAGAAGTAAAGTCGTATCTTTGCCGCCACGAAATAACTATGCCAAGGATATGTTCCCAAAGAATACGAAAATACTGAACTGGCAGAACGGCCTCCTGCTATCGGCCGTCTCCTACGCGCTATACATCATCTTCTGGCTATTGCTCGATGATGACACCGCCCGGCAGTTGCCGGACATGACGGTAACGGATTATCTCATTGACTTCCTGCTGTGTATGCTCTTCACATACACCTCGTTGGGCTTCTGCTATGTCGTGTTCAGAGTCCTTCCTTTCAACGCTTCCTACGTCAGGGTCATCGTCTATGCCTCGTGCCTGCTGATGCTCAACAACCTGATGGCTTTCGGCATGACCTCCTTGTTCAACCTAACCGAAAACGGGCTTCTTGACGAGCTTATCAACATGAAGGGAACCTACACCTTCGCCATGGTAGCCACCTTCCTGTCGAGCGTCTATGCCAATGCCTTCTACCTGCAATCCTACATCCGGGCACGCGACGAGAAGCAGGCGCTCGAAATGGCGTTGATGAAAGAGAAGGAAACGGCACTGCAATCGCAACTCAACTCGCTGAAGCTGCAAATCAATCCGCACTTCATGTTCAACAACTTCAACAACCTGCTGGCACTGATTGAAGAAGAGCCCCGTCTTGCAGGCAAGTTCCTGAACAACCTGTCGAAAGTCTATCGCCACATCATCTCCAACCTGGATTGCAACCTGATACCCGTAGCCGACGAAATCCGCTTCCTCGACTCCTACCTCTATCTGATGAAAGTGCGCCACGGCGAAGGCATCACCACGGAGATAAGCCCCGAAGCCAGGCAATGCCAAGGCTTCATTCCGCCTGCCGTGCTGCAACTGCTGGTGGAGAACGCCATCAAGCACAACAGCTTTTCGACCGAACATCCGCTTCACATCCGGGTCACGCTGTCCGGCGGCTATATCACGGTCGGCAACCCCAAATCGCCCCTGCTGTCCGAAATCAAATCGACCGGTTTGGGACAGAAAAACATCATAGAACGTTATGCCCTGCTCTGCGAGCGGAAAGTAAAAATAGAAAACGGCAAAGACTACTATGCCGTGAGCCTGCCCATCCTGAAAAATATCACGCCCCATGAAGATACTGATTCTTGAAGATGAACCGCGCAGCGCCAAGCGCCTCATCAGAATGCTGAAAGACATCGACCCCATGTTTGTGCCCGAAGGTCCCTTAGGGAGCATCAAAGAGACCGAAGCCTTCTTCCGCTCCGGGAAATCGTCGGACCTCATTCTTGCCGACATCCGCCTGAGCGACGGTTTGAGTTTCGAAGCCCTGAAACACGCCCCTTCCTCCGTGCCCATCCTGTTCACCACCGCTTACGATGAATATGCCGTGCAGGCATTCAAGTTCAACAGCTTCGATTACCTTCTGAAACCGCTGGATGCCGACGAACTTGAAGCAGCCATAGCCAAAGCCACCAAAGCAGGCAGGAATTATACCGATGAGAATCTTCGGCAACTTTTCGATTCGTTGCAGAAGAACCAATGCCGCTATCGGGAACGCTTCCTCTTGCCCTATCGTGACGGATATAAAACGGTCCGTGTCTCAGACATCAACCACATCGAAACGGAGAACAAAACCGTGTACCTCCGCCTCAATAACGGAACTTCCGAAGCCGTCAATGTGTCAATGGACGAGCTTGAACAGCAACTCAACCCGGACTGTTTCTTCCGAGCAAACCGCCAGTACATTATCAATATAGAACACGTATTGTTTCTCGGTACTTATTTCGGCGGCAAACTTATTGTCCGGTTAAAGGGATATCCTGACACAAAGATAACCGTCAGTAAGGAGAAAGCTCAACGGCTGAAAGAGTGGATAGACAGGTGAGGCCTAAAGTGTCTTCTTCGAATTTATTCCTTCCGTTGTTCCCACTTGGCATACATCTCCCGTGAAAGTTCCATAATCTCCCGGCTCAGTTTCACAAGGTCAATGGTATGTTTCTCCAACTTGTAGAGCAATGCCATCGCCTTTTTCTCCGAAAAATGGCAGCGTAATTCCTTTACTACTTGGTTGTAGTTCGTGCCGATGCCACGGAACTGGGCGTGAAAGTCGGACAACTTGGTGCAATATTCCAACATCGCCTTGTCCACCTTCAGCACCTTGAACTTCTGCCCGAAGAAATGCGCTTTGAGGAAAACGGCTTTTGCGTACATCTGTGATTCCTCGTACATCGTAAGGAATCTGTTCCATTCCATATCGTCGAAGCGCACCATTACGCAGTGCGTCTTCGGATTCAACTTGGGATTTCTCCCGTACTTACTGGTCTTTTTCATTGTCTTGTCCTTTCTATTTAATGGTTCATACATGGTCTAATCTCTGATTAAAAAACTTGGAAATTATCCGACTGCGGAGGATAATTCTGCCCACGGCAGTGCAAGGATTTTCAGTTACCGGAATCAACCGGAGTAACTGAAAATATATCTTGCTGTGTCTTTGAGGACACAAGAATCCTCCGCCTGTCGGATTGGCTTGTCAGTACAATAACTCTTCCGGTGTATCGGTCAAACCGATGGAGTGTATCCACCGGCTTGACCGGTTCCACTACAATCCGCTCAGAGCTTGCGCCACTGCTCGATGTCATCCCGGTAGGTTTCAAGGTGCAGGCGGACAAGGTTCTCGACCATTCCCGATGCGCTCATACCCCTGCTGCCGAAGTAACGGACTATCCTGTCCAAGCTGTCGCGCACCTCGCCGCTGACAAACACGGGCTTACGGTCGGTTATCTTGGGTACTCGCAGGTAAGTGGTACGGTACTCGTCCAGCGACAGCTTGCGTTGTTTGCTGCTGACACGCTTCTGTGGCACTGCCACTTCTTGGGGTGTTTCGCCTGACGGTTCATCCACCGTCGCTGTTTCCGCTTTTTTCGTGACGGTCTTGCCGGGTTGTGCCAGCTGTTCCGGATTCAGACCGATGTTCCTGTAGAAGTCGTCCATAGACTTCTCACTGCGGGATTCCCTGCGTCCCATTCTTTCCACGATTTCACGAGCCTGCTGCTCACTGATACTTGGTTCTCTTTTCATTGTCATAAAACAGGTTGATTAAGTTATTACTGTGGTCTTGGTCAGTACCTCGACCGATTGTTGCAAGCAAAGTAAGAAGTTTTAGTACAGTCAATCAATAACTTGGATTCGATTAGGCAATATTGTGAGACTTTGCTTTATGGTGATAGAGATATCGGTGAGGACTTCACAGATTTGCCGGATCTGAATAGCCGGAAGAACAAAGGTGCGATTACAGTCAGGTTTGAATTAAGCCCTTGTTTTCTCTCTTTTTACATTCCTGATTTCAAGAATTAAGAATATAGCCCCAATCTGTGCCAACCTCTACCAACCTGTACCATATGCTTCCACTTCCTGGAAATCCATTGCCGGATAACAGATTATGTATTCCTTTACGGCAAAAGGAATACGTAACGAAAAGAAAGAGAGTATGGAAATTTCAGTCGCAGATAATCGACTGACGGCATACCGGACAATGATTACCGTATCGGCGCAACACGCTGCCACTTTCTGGAAATGCATTGCAAGGCAGTAGATTATGTATTCCTTTGTGGCAAAAGAAACAGTAACAATAAAAAAGTATGTATATGGAAATCGTATCTATTGAAAGAAAGACCTTTGAGGCGATGGTCGCCAAGTTCGACCGTTTCGTCAGTCGCATGGATGCCATCTGTCGGCGGCACGGAGAGAAGAAGATGGGCGAGTGGATGGACAATCAGGACGTTTGCCGGATGCTCAACATCAGTCCCCGCACATTGCAGACTCTGCGGGACAATGGGACGCTGGCTTACTCGCAGATAAACCACAAGACGTACTACCGTCCCGATGACGTACAGCGCATTGTTTCCGTTGTGGAGGACAGGCGGAAAGAGGCGAAGTTCAAAGGAAGAACTATATAAACTTGATGAAATGAACGAAGTAAACTAACAATACCCACTAAATCCAAAGTAACATGAATGAACTGATAAACAAGGACAGCGAGTGGATAATCCACTTCATGGGCAGTCTTGACCGACTGTTGGACAATGTAGAGCATCTGACCGCCAATTACCGCCCGACACTGAATGGAGAGCGTTTCTTCACCGACAAGGAAGTGTCGGTACGGCTGAAGGTGAGCCGCCGGACACTTCAGGACTACCGCAATGAAGGGCGTATCGCCTATATCCAGTTGGGTGGCAAAATCCTCTACCGTGAATCCGACATCGAAAGGATGCTTGCTGACAGCTACCGTTCCGCTTACCGACAGACGGCAACCTGATTTTCTTGAAGGAGCGCAGTTTGCCGTCTGACCTGTGATTGCGTCAGCAATGGACTTTCGGCAAAAAGAGAAAGGAGCGGCTTACAGACGGTGCGTCAAAATTCCGCTTCGTCTGTAAGTCGCTCCTCTCTTCTTTCTTCTGATTTCCCGTCAGTCGCTTGTTCCCGTTGCCGGATGCTCTTCAAGCGAGTGGCAGGCAGTGACAAGGTTTTCGGGTTGAATACGCTCAAACTCGTTTGAGGAAGATTCTGCCCGAAATGGCTTGCCACCCGACCTTGCCGCTGCCATTAAACCATACGCTACCTTTGCATCCGTGCATCGGGAACGAGTGGCTGACGGAATGAACCTCAACTATACCATCGGTTATTACCTCTGACGCTGGCAACAAACAGTGTAATCGGTGTAGCTTTCTTAATGGTACTAATTTCATTTATTATAAACCGTCTGAACAAAACACTCTCTTTACTGCATATCCTGAATGCAACGGCGATAATCACTTCAATGTTATAGACATCGTAACTGATGCCATCCGGTTGCTTGAGATACTTCATCGTGTCAAGTTCGTTCAGTTCCTTGTTCTTGTAAATGGAATGAATTGCCTTGCGGACATTGCATGAGAACACCCCGAACAGGTCGGCTATCTCGAACTTGGTCATCCATATAGGTGCAATCGGTATGGTGACTACGCCTGTTTCATTGATTGTTATTATTCCTCTATCCATATCTATCGCATTACTTTAGACATCACGTTCTTTACATTATTCATATCGCGCAGAATAGAGGAATCCAACACACGTGCATAGTGTTGCGTCATTTTTATATTGGAATGGCCGAGCATTTTCGCTACATTCTCAATACTCACACCGTTGGCGAGACATACAGAGGTCGCATACGAATGGCGAGCTACGTGTGTGGTCAAGGTCTTGTTTATCAGACATAAGTCTGCGATTTCTTTCAGATAGCTGTTCATTTTCTGATTGCAGGGAACTGGCAGCAGCCTGTTTTTCTTTTGGCAAGTCGGATGTTCCGCATATCTGCGGAGAATCTCCAATGGAATATCAAGCAAAGGAATGTTACACATGTTCTTCGTCTTTTGGCGAGGCTTGCGAATCCATAGGTTGCCATTGGAGTCTTCTACGATATGTTCCGGTGCCAGTTGTTGCACGTCTATGAAGGCTAACCCAGTGAACGCTGCAAAGATAAAGACATCACGGACAATGGTGATACGCTCTAACGGAAACTCCTTGTGATAGATAGTGAGTAGTTCATCCATTGTCAAGAACTCACGGATAACCTCTTTCTCATGAAACTTGATGCCGATGAACGGGTCTTTGGTAATCCATTCGTTAGCAAGCGCAAGATTGGTTATCTTCTTCAAGCACTTCATGTAGCGGATAACCGTATTCTGCTGGCACTCCTTCTCTGTTTTGAGGTAGAATTCAAAAGCACGTACCAGTTCACCATTGACTTCCGACAAAGGCAAATCCTCCTTACCGTATTTCAGTTTGATAAGTTCCGCAAGATAACGCTTACAACTTTCATAACGGCGGACAGTAATCAGGGCATAGTCCTTTCCGATAAGTTCACGGCATTGGTCGTTATGTTGTTGGATAGTTTGAATAAGTGTACGGGCAACTTCCGGTGCTTGGTCTTGTCCGAAGAACTTTTTCTGCAACAGGTGAGCGGTGATGAACTGCCCTTGTTCTTCCAGTTCATTGAAAGTCTGGTGGAGTTTGATTCTTGCATCCTCGATATAAGCATTCAAGTCACAGGATTTGCGGCTTTTGCCTTTTGCGCATTCCTTCGCTTGATTCCACAAGGCAGGCTCGATACTCTTACGGATATTGTTTTCCACTCGCGCACCGTTCACCGTGATGCGCATACACACGGAGGCTTCCCCGTTTTTCAGCAGTTTGGCTTTCTTGATGAAGAAAAGCACATTGAATGAGTTTCTTTTCATGTTCCTACAATTTTTTTCGTTGGACAAAAGTAGGAAACCATACACGCTTTCTTGATACGCAAAACATTGCAAATCAACGAGAAGTAAACTCATTAGGAGGAGATTTATACCCCACCGTTTTTGCTCCACCTTTTGGAACACCGCGAACGGTAATATTCTGCCGTTTTTTGCGTTCCGCAGGGAAACAAAAAATCCCGATTTCGTTTGGAAATCAGGATTTTACTGCCTTTTGCTTTTCTTCAAAGTGGTGCCACCAGGAATCGAACCGGGGACACAAGGATTTTCAGTCCTTTGCTCTACCAACTGAGCTATGGCACCATCGTTTTGCGGTTGCAAAGATAGAGTAAAATCTTTAATCTCCAAAATAAATGAGATGAAAATGAGAAAAAATATTTTTTATGAAAAAAAACTCGTTTTTCTTTTGTCAGTATTGAAAATATGTCTACCTTTGCAGCGAAAACGAAAAAACAAACGTTGCAATCGGAATGTAGCGCAGTTGGTAGCGCACTACGTTCGGGACGTAGGGGTCGGGCGTTCGAGTCGCCTCATTCCGACAGAAGAGCGGCAGATGATTCTATATCATTTGCCGCTCTTTCATACTACTCCTCAGTAATAAATAATTTTGTCATTATTTTGTGTGGCATGAGATTATTTATATCTTTGCAAATGATTGGATGAAAAGGTGGAGGGGCGATTTAGCTCCTTTTTTTGTTCTTAATAGTTAATACATGATAGATAAAAACGTTGTAGCTCGGATTGTAGAGGAATGGCTGGAAGATAAAAGTTATTTTCTGGTTGATGTAAATGTGAGTCCGGATGACAAAATTGTAGTGGAAATAGACCATGCAGAAGGTGTGTGGATAGACGACTGTGTGGAACTGAGCCGCTATATTGAGTCAAAATTAAGTCGTGAAGAAGAAGATTACGAACTGGAAGTAGGTTCTGCGGGAATCGGTCAGCCATTTAAGGTTTTGCAGCAGTATGTAGCACATGTAGGTTGCGAAGTAGAAGTGCTGGACAAAACCGGAAAGAAATGGACGGGTGTGCTGGCGGATGCCAACGAAGAGAATTTTACGGTTACGGTAGAAGTGAAAATAAAACCGGAAGGTGCCAAGCGTCCGAAGCTGGTGGAACAGAATGTAACCTTTACCTATGATGAGATAAAATACACCAAATACTTAATTAGCTTTAAATAATTATGGCCAAAAAAGAAGAAACTGTCAGCTTGATTGACACATTCTCGGAATTTAAGGAATTGAAGAACATTGATCGCACCACGATGGTGAGCGTGTTGGAAGAGTCGTTCCGCAGTGTGATTGCAAAAATGTTCGGTACAGATGAAAACTATGATGTGATTGTAAATCCTGACAAGGGGGATTTCGAAATCTGGCGTAACCGTGAAGTTGTGGCGGATGAGGAGCTGACTAACCCGAACCTGCAGATTGCATTGTCGGAAGCACGCAAGATTGATGCATCGTATGAAGTGGGAGAGGAAGTGACCGATGAGGTGATTTTTGAAAAATTCGGCCGCCGTGCAATTCTGAATCTCCGCCAGACATTGGCTTCAAAGATTCTGGAGTTGGAAAAAGACAGCTTGTATAATAAATACATTGATAAAGTAGGTACTGTAATCAGTGCGGAAGTTTATCAGATTTGGAAAAAGGAAATCCTGTTGCTGGACGATGAAGGTAATGAATTGCTGTTGCCTAAGACAGAACAGATTCCGAGTGACTTCTACCGGAAAGGAGAAACTGCTCGTGCCGTCGTAGCTCGTGTAGATAATAAGAACAATAATCCGAAGATTATTTTGAGTCGTACATCACCGGTCTTCTTGCAGCGTTTATTTGAACAGGAAGTGCCAGAAATCAATGACGGACTGATTACCATCAAGAAAATTGCCCGTATTCCGGGAGAACGTGCGAAGATTGCAGTAGAATCGTATGATGAACGCATTGACCCGGTAGGTGCATGTGTGGGTGTGAAGGGTTCTCGTATTCATGGTATCGTACGCGAATTGCGTAATGAAAACATTGATGTGATTAACTATACATCTAACATCCAGTTGTTTATTCAGCGTGCCTTGAGCCCGGCAAAAGTTTCGTCTATCATCATGCATGAGGATGAAAAGAGAGCTGAGGTATATTTGAAACCGGAAGAAGTATCATTGGCTATCGGTAAAGGTGGCTTGAATATTAAGCTGGCCAGTATGTTGACAGAATACACTATTGATGTATATCGTGAATTGGGTGAAGATGCTGTAGCTGATGAAGACATCTACCTGGATGAATTCAAGGATGAAATTGATGAATGGGTTATCAACGCGATTAAGGCTATCGGAATTGATACGGCTAAAGGTGTATTGAACGCACCGCGCGAGATGCTTATCGAAAAAGCAGACTTGGAAGAAAATACGGTGGATGATATTCTGAGAATTTTAAAAGCAGAGTTTGAGGAATAGCGCTTGCTTGCAATAAACAGATGAGGATGAGCAATTCATTCTCGTCTGCTTGTTTATCTGTGACTGATATATTTTCCTGAACTCTATAAATTGTGATGAATTATGACTATAAGATTGAATAAAGTAACAAGAGATTTGAATGTTGGAATAACCACGGTGGTAGACTTTTTGCAGAAAAAAGGATATACGGTCGAGGCGAATCCAAATACCAAAATTACTGAAGAACAGTATGCTGCACTGGTTAAAGAGTTCAGCAAAGACAAGGATTTGAAAATAGAGTCTGAGAAAATTATTCAGGAACGGCAGAATAAGGAGCGTAACAAGGCTTCTGTTTCTATCGAGGATATTCATCCGGAACTGAAAAAGCCGGAAGTGATAGAAACAGTGGTTCCAGAAGATGTGCGACCAAAATTCAAGCCTGTAGGTAAAATAGACTTGGATGGTCTGAAGAAAAAGAAAAAACCGGCTGTGGTTGAGCCTGCTGAAACGCCTGTTGTACAGGAAGGGCCAGCTAAGCCAGAACCTGAGAATAAACAAGCTGAGGTGGAAAAAACGGAGGTTAAAACTGAAGAGGCTCCTGTACAACAACCTCAGGTAGAAGAAAAACAAGAACCGAAACAGCCGGAAATAAAGGCAGAAGAATTGAAACCAGAGCCGATGGAAGAAGAAAAAAAGCAACAATCTGTTCAGGAAAATAAAGAAGACGAAGTTTTTAAAATTCGCCCGACAGAATTTAAATCAAAGATTAATGTAGTAGGCCAGATTGATTTGGCTGCATTGAACCAGTCTACCCGCCCGAAGAAAAAATCGAAAGAGGAGAAGAAGAAAGAAAGAGAGGAAAAGGATAAGCAGCGTCAGGAACAGCGTAAGCAGATGAAAGATGCGATTATCAAGGAAATTCGTAAGAGTGATGAAAAGACGGATAAGGGTGGCCTGAGTGATGAGGCTGCGAAAAAGAAAAAACGCAACCGTATTAATAAGGAACGGGTTGATATTAATGCAACCTCCAACGCATCTGGAGCTTCACGAAATGAGAAATCTGGAAAGAATAACCAGAACCAGGGACAGGGCGGAAAACATAACAAGGACCGCTTTAAGAAACCGGTGGTAAAACAGGAGGTGAGCGACGAAGATGTAGCAAAACAGGTGAAAGAAACACTTGCCCGCCTGACAAATAAAGGAAAGAATAAAGCTGCCAAGTATCGTAAGGAGAAACGTGAAAATATTCAGAACCGTCAGCTGGAACAGGAGGAACTGGAACAGGAAGAAAGCAAGGTATTGAAGCTGACTGAATTTGTAACAGCAAATGAGCTGGCTAACATGATGGATATTCCGGTGACTCAGGTTATCTCAACTTGTATGAGTGTGGGTATCATGGTGTCTATCAACCAGCGTCTGGATGCAGAAACGATTAACCTTGTGGCAGAAGAATTTGGCTACAAGACAGAATATGTAAGTGCGGAAGTTGCACAGGCTGTAGAGGAAGAGGCTGATGCGGAAGAAGATTTGCAACCGCGTGCACCGATTGTTACCGTGATGGGTCACGTAGACCACGGTAAGACTTCTTTGCTCGACTATATCCGTAAGGCGAATGTGATTGCCGGTGAAGCCGGAGGTATTACTCAGCATATCGGTGCTTACAGAGTTATGGTAAACGGCAAGCCTGTTCCGCAGGGAACGGTCAACAACTATCAGTTCGTCTCTGCCGAGGGGCAGTGGAAAATCAGTCTCACCAAGGGCTTTATCGCCCTTTCGACCTACGGCTATACCCGCTGGGAGGAATTTGCCCAGCGGCTCGACCGCATTCTCGCCGTGTTTATCGAGACATATCATCCCTCGTGGTTCACCCGCGTGGGTCTGCGGTATGTTAACGCCTTCCGCCGTGCGCCGCTCGGTCTGGAGGACTGCCTCTGGAAGGAACTTATCACGCCGGGCTTTTTGGGCCTCATGGGCGATGAGGACGCGCAGGAGCAGGCGTTCATGAAGAACGAGCTGACCGCGACCGTCCAGATGCCCGGCGGCGCGAAGGCCAACGTCAAATCCGGCCCGGGCCTGCTGCGCAAGGTCAACAACCGCACCCGCGAGACGACGGAGGAGCGCGTGTTCATGCTCGACCTCGATCTCTACATGGACAGCAAGATCGAGCTGAACCATACGGCCCCCGCCCTGAACATCGTCCACGACAACGCAGGCAGCCTCTTCCGCGCCGCCATCACCGACACCCTCGCAGACGCAATGGAGCCGCAGAAGGCGTAAACTGAAAAATCCCTCTGCCGCTAAAGGCGAACACGCATAAGGACAACAACGAAATACCGCTCAGAGCAAAGGAAGTCCTTCCGGGAAACCGGAAGGACTTCTCTTTCGTTCAAAAGTCTGCTGGTTTACACCCTAGGCCTGAGGATGCAGGATAGGGGGGTATACAAAGAGGAATGTTCCATGAAAAAGGTCTGCGTTTCCCTGTTTCTGATCATACTGCTGCTGGCGGCCATTGTGCCAGTCAGCGCCGCTGGGACGCTGCGGTGACGTGCGCGCAGCTGGCGGTGATTTTGAACGGACTGCTGGGGCAGACGCTGTCGTCGCTCGACGATCTTCAGCTCGGAATGCCGATTTTTGACGACAACCGCGACGCGCAGGTGTGATATTTCCTGCTTATTCTGGAGGCGGCCGTGGCCCACGCCACCGCCGATGCCGTGGAGCATGAACGCTGGGCGGGGCTGGGTTGAAGGGTGCGCAGAGCACCGATTGCACAAAGACGCGGTGCGGAGAGGACGCATGGTTTTGTGAAAATGTCGAATCTTGGACTGTGTGCTTGACAAGCGGTGGGAATCGTGCTTTAATGGCGGCATGTATTGATAACCACGAAATACGATGACGGAATTATGGCCCTGTTGGAGCGTCTCAGAGAACCGGCGGCTGGTGTGAGCCGGTACCGAAGACAGCGGTCAGTCTGCTTCCCGAGTAGGCCCTGCGAACGGCGACAAGTAGCATGGCCCGTTTGGCCTCGTTACCGGCTATGGGCTTGTCAGAGTCCGAGAGTGATCGTCCGCCGTGAGGCGGGGGATAAGCAGGGTGGTACCGCGAAGCTATTTCGTCCCTGAAGCCAGTTGGCTTCAGGGACTTTTTGTTTTCCGAAAAAAGGAGGAACCTATGATGAAACACATTTCCGTGACAGATACCACGATCCGCCAGGCGGGCAAGGCCGCGGGCTATACGCTCTCGTTCCGCGAGAAGATCGAGCTTGCCAAGCTCCTCGACCGGCTGGGCGTGAGCGTCATTGAGCTGCACGCGGTCGAAAACCCAAAGATCGACAGTCTGCTCATCAAATCCGTCGCCTCTGCGGTGAAGGAGAGCGCCGTGTGCGTGCCGGTCGCGCTGGACCCGGCGAGCGTTTCGCTGGTCTGGGCCGCGCTCAGGGAGGCGAAGCACCCGCGCATCCAGGTCCCCGCGCCGGTCAGCGCCGTGCAGATGGAATACCTCGCGGGCAAAAAGCCCGCCGCCATGCTCGAGGCGATCCGCCAGACCGTCGCGGCGGCGCGGGCGGTCTGCGAGGACGTGGAATTCCTCGCGGACGACGCCACGCGCGCCGATCCCGCCTTCCTCGCTGAGGCGCTGCAGACCGCGATCGCGGCCGGTGCGGCCGGCGTGACCGTCTGCGACGCAGCGGGGAGCATGCTGCCGGACGCGTTCGGCAGCTTCGTGCGCGGGATCTATGAAGCCGTGCCGCAGACGAAGGACGTGCGCTTCGGCGTGAGCTGCTCGGACGCGCTGTCGATGGCGGACGCGTGCGCCGTGAGCGCCATCGCCGCCGGGGCCGGCGAGATCAAGGCCGCGGCCTACTGCGTCGACACTGCGAACCTCGCGCACATGGCGAAGCTGCTGGCGGCCAAAGCCCAGGACTTCGGCGTCGTCAGCACGCTGCAGTTCACGCAGATGAACCGCCTGCTGTCACAGATCGCCTGGATGTGTCAGACGGGCCGCAGCCAGCTCTCGCCGTTTGACAACGGCGTGCAGACCTCCTCCGGCGCAGTTTTGACCGTGCACGACACGCAGGAGGCCGTCATGAAGATGGCCGCCGCCCTCGGCTACGATCTTTCGGAGGAGGACGGGGCGAAGGTCTACGAGGCCTTCTGCCGCATCGCGGCGAAGAAGCAGACCGTGGGCGAGAAGGAGCTCGACGCCATCATCGCCTCCGCCGCGCTGCAGGTGCCGCCGACGTACCGGCTCGAAAGCTACGTCATCAACACCGGCAACACCATCAGCGCTTCGGCGCAGATGAAGCTCACGAAAAACGGCCAGACGCTCTCGGGCGTGAGCCTGGGCGACGGCCCGGTCGACGCGGCGTTCCTGGCCATCGAATCGATCCTCGGCCGCCATTACGAGCTGGATGATTTCCAGATCCAGGCCGTCACCGAGGGCCGCGAGGCCATGGGCGAGTCGGTCGTCAAGCTCCGCAGCGGCGGCAAGCTCTATTCCGGCCGCGGCATCTCGACCGATATCATCGGCGCGTCCGTGCACGCGTATCTCAACGCCATCAACAAGATCGTCTACGAAGAAGCGGCGAACGCCTGAGGAGGAAGCAGCACATGAATGTATCGTTTTCCACACGCGGCTGGCAGCAGATCCCCTGGGAGCAGCAGGTGCAGATGGCCGAGACCATGCGCTTCGGCGGCGTCGAACTCTATAACGTCCACAAAACGCCGGAGCTGACCGGCCGCGGCGGCCCGCTGCACCGCTATACCGCCGCCGCGACGGCGCGGGAGCTCTGGCAGAAGGACCTGTGCATCCCGTGCTTCGATACCGCCTGCGACATCGCGGGCGAGGACTGCACCGAGACCGTGACCGCCCTCATGCAGCTGGCGCACGACGTGCAGTGTCCGTATGTCTCCGTGACTGCGCAGCGCGATGACGACGCGCGGATCTCCGCCGCACTCGAAGCGCTCCTCCCCGCCGCCGAGGCGCAGGGGATCACGATCCTGCTCAAGACCAGCGGCGTCTTTTCCGACACGGCCCGGCTGCGCACGCTGCTCGATGCGTTTGCCTGCGACCAGCTGGGCGCGCTCTGGGATATGCACCATCCCTACCGGGACCACGGCGAATCCGCCGACACGACCATCAAAAACCTCGGTGCCTATGTCCGCCACGTTCACCTGCGCGACTCGGACGACGACGGCAGCTATGACCTCATCGGCGAGGGCACGCTGCCCGTCGGCAGCATGATGCAGGCGCTGTCCTCCATCGACTATGACGGGTTCATCTCGCTCGAGTGGAAGCCGGAATGGATGCCCGACCTGACCGACCCGGAGGTCATCTTCCCACATTTCGTCAACTACATGCACCGCTTCGATTCCCCGCGCGGCAAGAAAAAGACGCTCTACGACAACGCCGCGCATACCGGCAAGTTCGTCTGGAAGAAAGACAGCCTCATCTCCGAGACCTTCCCGCAGGTGCTCGACCGGATGGTCGAGGAATTCCCGGACCAGTACGCGTTCAAATACACGACGCTCGACTACACGCGGACCTACGCGCAGTTCCGCGACGACGTGGACGATTTTGCCCGCGCGCTCGTCTCGCTCGGCGTGCGCCGGGGCAGCAAGGTCGCCATCTGGGCCACGAACGTGCCCGCGTGGTTCATCACCTTCTGGGCCGCGACGAAGATCGGCGCCGTGCTCGTCACGGTCAACACGGCGTACAAGATCCACGAGGCGGAATATCTGCTGCGGCAGTCCGACACGCACACGCTCGTCATGATCGACCACTGTCTGGACTCGAACTACCGTGAGATCATCCAGACCCTCTGCCCGGAGCTGGCCGACGCAAAGCCCGGCTCCGCCCTGCACTGCCGCAAGCTGCCGTTCCTGCGCAACGTCATCACCGTCGGCTTCCGGATGCCGGGCTGCCTGACCTTCGACGAGGCGATGGATCGGGCCAATATGGTCCCGCGCGAGCAGATTTTGCGCATGGCCGCGGGCGTGCGGCCGGACGACGTGTGCAATATGCAGTACACTTCCGGCACAACGGGCTTCCCGAAGGGCGTCATGCTGACGCACTACAACGTCGTCAACGACGGCAAGTGCATCGGCGACCGGATGGATCTGTCCACGGCCGACCGGATGATGATTCAGGTGCCGATGTTCCACTGCTTCGGCATGGTGCTCTCCATGACCTCCTGCATGACGCACGGCGCGACGCTCTGCCCGATGCCGTATTTCTCGGCCAAGGTCTCGCTCGCCTGCATCAATCAGGAGCGCATCACCTGCTTCAACGGAGTGCCGACGATGTTCATCGCCATGTTCAACCATCCGGACTACAAAAAGACCGATTTTTCCTACATGCGCACCGGTATCATGGCCGGTTCCGGCTGCCCGCCGGAGCTGATGCGCCGGGCTGCCCAGCCGGACGAGATGCACATGACCGACATCGTCAGCGTCTACGGCCAGACCGAATCCGCCCCCGGCAGCACCATGAGCGCCTGCGGCGACCCGCTCGATCTGCGGTGCAACACGGTCGGCTACGCTTTCCCGCACATCGAGTGCAAGATCATCGACCCCGAGACCGGCGAGGAAGTGCCGGACGGCGTCAACGGCGAGTTCTGCTCGCGCGGCTACAACACCATGAAAGGCTACTACAAGATGCCCGAGGCCACGGCCGCCACCGTTGACAAGGAGGGCTGGCTGCACTCCGGCGATCTGGCCTGCCGGGACGAAAACGGCTGCTACCGCATCACCGGGCGGCTGAAGGACATGATCATCCGCGGCGGCGAGAACATCTACCCCAAGGAGATCGAGGAATTCATCTACACCCACCCGGCCGTCAAGGACGTACAGGTCATCGGCGTGCCGGACAAGAAATACGGCGAGGAGGCCATGGCCTGCATCATCCTCAAGGAGCCCGGCAGCGTGACCGTGGAGGAGATGCTGGACTATATCAAGGCCAGCATGGCACGGCACAAGGTGCCGAAATACATCGATTTTGTCGACGCATTCCCGATGAACGCAGCCGGAAAAATCCTGAAATACAAGATGCGCGAGGAGGCGACGGAGCGCTTCGGCCTGGAGGGCGCGGCCGGGATCGACACGGCGCAGACCGCCGAGCAGGTGAAGCGGTAAGCACCGATAGCCGGTATTAGTAAAATTTATACTTGACAGCCTGCAAAGACTGTGTTAAATTTGGGGCAAGTTCAAATCAAAAAAAGCTGTGACGAAGACGGTCGGACGGACTGCTTTCAGAGAGCCGGTGGTTGGTGCAAACCGGCAGCACGAACTCCTGTGACCTATCACTTCCGAGCTGGAGGCCCGAACACCATTCGCAAGTAGACGCCTCTCGTCCGCCCACGTTACGGGATAGGGCTTGTCAGAGCCTGAAGCGGCAGTTCTCAGAGCTGCAATTTGAGTGGTACCACGGGTATTGTGATTCACAAACTCGCCTCAAAGATTCTTAGGAATCCTTGAGGCGAGTTTTTTCGTTCGAAGTAACTTACACAGTTTAACACAGGAGGAACCCACTATGATGATGCAAACCAAGAAGCCGGCTGCCAACCCGCTGATGGAGATCGCAGAGCGAATCCGCGAGATGCGCGAGATCGTCGGCTACAGCGAAGCGGAGATGGCCGAGAAGACCGAGGTCAGCGTCGAGCAGTATCACAGCTATGAGCAGGGCACGGTCGATTTCCCGTTTACGTTCATGCACAAGTGCGCGCTGGCGTTCGGCGTGGAGCTGACGGATCTGCTCGAAGGCCAGAGCGCCAAGCTCTCGAGCTACACGGTGACGCGCCGGGGCATGGGTCCGGTGACGGCCAGCGAGGACGGCATCACCATTCAGAATATGGCGGCAATGTTCCGGCAGAAGCTGGCGACGCCGTATTGGGTCACCTATCAGTATTCCAAGGAGCTGCAGAGCCAGCCGATCCACACCACGACGCATGCCGGACAGGAATTTGACCTCGTCGTGAAGGGGACGCTCCGTGTGCGTGTCGGCGAGCACGAGGAAGTCCTCCACGAGGGCGACAGCATCTTCTACAAGAGCTCCACGCCGCACGGCATGATCGCCGTGGATGGGCAGGACTGTGTATTCCTCGCAATGATCATGGCGAGCAGCGAAAAGGAGCAGGACCTGTCCGTGCGGACACGGGCGTTGGAGGAGACGCCGGAGCAGCAGCTGCTCTGTGACCAGTTTGTCCACGGGGTGGAAAAGGAAGACGGCTCGCTGGAGCGGCTGGAGTTCCGCAACGAGGACAAGTTCAACTTTGCATTCGACATTGTGGACGGCCTCGCACGGCGTGAGCCGGACAAGCTCGCGATGGTGCATATCGCAAACGACAGGACTGAGCGGCGGTTCACGTTCAAGGACATGAAGGACGCTTCGAGTCAGGCGGCGAACTATTTCACGTCACTCGGCGTGAAGCGCGGCGACCGCGTGATGCTGGTGCTCAAGCGGCACTATCAGTTCTGGTTTGCGATCCTCGGCCTGCATAAGCTGGGCGCGATCGCCATCCCGGCGACGAACCAGCTGATGGAGCATGATTTCGCCTATCGCTTCAAGGCGGCGGGCGTGAGCGCGATCGTCTGTACGGCGGACGGCGACACGGCACATCAGGTCGACATCGCGGAGGCCGACGCGGGTGCGCATCTGACGAAGGTTCTCGTCGGCGGCAAGCGCGAGGGCTGGCACGACTTTGACGCGGAATACGGCCTGTTCTCCCGGCGCTACACGCGCAAGGACGACGCGCCCTGCGGCGACGATCCGATGCTCATGTTCTTCACGTCCGGCACGACCGGCTATCCGAAGATCGCCGTTCACAGCTACAAATATGCGCTGGGCCATTACGTTACGGCCCGGTACTGGCACTGGGTGCAGCCCGGCGGACTGCACTTCACGATCTCCGAGACCGGCTGGGGCAAGGCGCTCTGGGGCAAGCTGTATGGCCAGTGGCTGTGCGAGGGTGCGGTGTTCGTCTACGACTTTGATCGGTTCGACGCCGAGAAGATTCTGCCGATGTTCGCCAAATACAACATCACAACGTTCTGTGCGCCGCCCACGATGTACCGGATGCTGATCAAGCAGGATCTGTCCCGCTTCGACCTCAGTTCCATCCAGCACGCAACGACCGCGGGCGAGGCGCTGAACCCGGAGGTCTATTATCAGTTTGAAAAGGCGACGGGGCTGCAGATCGCCGAGGGCTTCGGCCAGACGGAGATGACGCTCGGCATTGCGAACCTCGTCGGCCAGCCGCTCAAGCCCGGCTCGATGGGCAAGCCCATCCCCGGCTACGGCATCGACCTTGTCAATCAGGACGGCACCCCGACTGCCGACGGCGACACGGGCGAGATCGTCATCCATACCGCGGGACGAGAGCACTTCTGCGGGCTGTTCCTCGGCTATTATCAGGACAAGGAGCGCACTGAGGCCGTCTGGCACGACGGACTCTACCACACCGGCGACCTCGCGTGGCGCGATGAGGACGGCTTCTACTGGTACGTTGGCCGCGCGGACGACGTCATCAAGTCCTCCGGCTACCGCATCGGGCCGTTCGAGATCGAAAACGTCATCATGGAGCTGCCGTATGTGCTTGAGTGCGGCGTGTCCGCTGCGCCGGACGAGGTGCGCGGGCAGGTCGTCAAGGCCAGCATCGTGCTCGTCAAGGGCACCGAGGGCACGGAGGAGCTGAAGAAGGAAATCCAGAACTACGTCAAGCAGCATACCGCGCCGTATAAGTATCCGAGAATTGTGGAGTTCAAAGAAGAGCTCCCGAAGACCATCAGCGGCAAGATCATCCGAAGCAAGCTCTGATGACCGGGATCTTTCGACGATGCGGCGATTGAACCGGACCGGCATACGCTCAATATGTGTTCTCTTGGTTGCGCTGGTTTGCCCCCATATGCAGCTCCGGCAGACAGGGATGATGACAACAGAAAACCACCGAAAAATTTTCTTGACAATTGCATACTTTTTCGTTATGATTCTTAACAACAATAAAGGCTACGACGGAGAGGGTTCCGCGCAAGTCCTGTTTCAGAGAGCCGGTGGATGGTGTGAACCGGTAACAGACGCGCAGAATTTGTAGCTCCCGAGCCGGAGAGAAGAACGCCCGTAATGGCAAGTAGACCTCTCCCGCGTCAGCTGCGTCAGTGCTTAGACTTTGCTGGAAGTCGATGAGTGGTATCTGCCGTGAGGCAGGTGCAATTTGAGTGGTACCGCGGGTATGCTGTATGCAGCCCGTCTCAAAGAATCATTTCTTTGAGACGGGCTTTTTGCATCCACGGAGGTAACACCATGAAAAAAACACTCACAGGGCTGGACTTCAAAATTCAGGAAATGGCGGGACGCATCCGAGAGCTGCGCGAGATCTCCGGCTTTTCGGCGCAGACGATGGCGCTGAAAACAGGCACGAGCGAAGAAGAATATCTTCGCTGTGAGGCCGGGCAGAGCGACCTCAACTTCGCTTTTCTCTACCGCTGCGCGCTGGCTTTTGGCGTTGACGTTACAGATCTCATTGAGGGCAGTAGCCCAAAGCTTCGATCCTATACGCTGACACGCGCGGGTAATGGACAGAAGATCGAGCAGGCCCATGAGATGATCTATTACAACATGGCCTCCGGCTTTCAGAACCGCATTGCAGACCCGCTGTTCGTTGAAAACAAATACTCTGATGAAGCATTCTATTCGGACATTGAGCTGACCAGCCACGTCGGGCAGGAATGTGATCTTGTCATTCGCGGCAGTATGAAAGTTCAGGTCGGCGGACATACCGAGCTTCTGCATGAAGGCGACTGCATCTACTATGACAGCTCCATTCCACACGGCATGGTTGCTGCGGACGGTCAGGATTGCCTGTTCTATGCGATCGTGCTCCGCCCACAGGAGCCGAGCCTCCCGGAGGCCGGCGGCGACCGCGCTGCCATGATCGAGACGGCGCAGAGTCCGGATCCGGAGGCGCGCATTTACACCCGCTTCGTCGATGCGCCCGAGGATGCAAACGGGAAACTGCAGTCCATCGCTTTCAAAAATGAGCAATCCTTCAATTTCGCATTTGACATTGTGGATGCGCTGGGCCGTGAAAAGCCTGAAAAGCTCGCCATGCTGCATGTGGCTCCGGATGGAACGGAGCGGCGGTTCACATTCAAGGACATGAAAGATGCTTCCAGCCAGGCCGCCAATTACTTTACCTCGCTCGGCATCCGACGCGGCGACCGCGTGATGCTCGTGCTCAAGCGGCATTACCAGTTCTGGTTTGCCATTCTGGGTCTGCACAAGATCGGCGCCATTGCGATTCCGGCTACCAATCAGCTTGTGGAGCATGATTTCTCTTACCGCTTCCAGGCAGCGGGCGTCAGTGCAGTTCTCTGCACGGCAGACGGCGATACTGCGTACCATGTCGACATTGCAGAGGCCGACACCGGGATGAAGTTGACAAAGATCATGGTTGGCGGCAGCCGGGACGGCTGGCACGATTTCAATGCGGAATACGGCCTGTTTTCCCGCCGCTATACGCGCAGGGACGACGCGCCCTGCGGCGACGAGCCAATGCTCATGTTCTTTACCTCCGGTACGTCCGGATACCCGAAAATTGCAGCACACAACTATAAATATCCGCTTGGACATTTTATCACTGCAAAATACTGGCATCAGGTCAACCCGGACGGGCTGCA
>ERZ773131.313-NODE-313-length-42829-cov-7.540796_pt1 | contig 42829 bp, 39 predicted proteins | sample MGYA00511082_ERZ773131 | MGnify/ENA primary metagenome ERZ773131 (study PRJEB29015, sample SAMEA2737813) | human gut metagenome | biome: human gut; feature: human-associated habitat; material: faeces | place: China | collected 2012 ... | reverse complement strand
GGTGCAGGGTACGGCCCGTGCCGCCGCCGGAAGCAACGGAGAAGTACTTCTTGCCATTCTCGATAGCCCACTTCTTGTAGGTACCGGCAACCAGGTGCTGGAAGCGGGTGGGGTTGGTAGAGTTACCGGTGATGGAAACATCTACGCCCTCGTGCTTCATAATGGCAACGCCCTCAAGCACATCGTTGGCGCCGTAGCACTTTACGGCAGCGCGCTCGCCGTCGGAGAATGCCTTTTCTTCCTCAATCTTCAGCTCGCCGGTGTAAAAATCATAATCGGTCTTTACATAGGTGAAGCCGTTAACGCGGGAGATGATATAAGCAGCGTCCTTGCCCAGGCCGTTCAGGATGACCTTCAGGGGCTCTTTGCGAACCTTGTTGGCGGTACGGGCAATGCCGATTGCGCCCTCAGCGGCAGCAAAGCTCTCGTGGCCGGCCAGGAAAGCGAAGCACTTGGTGTCCTCGTGCAGCAGGCGGGCGCCCAGGTTACCGTGGCCCAGACCTACATTACGCTGCTCGGCAACGGAACCGGGAATGCAGAATGCCTGCAGGCCGATACCGATGGCTGCGGCAGCCTCGGAAGCGGTGGCCACACCTTTTTTCAGTGCAACGGCCACACCCAGGGTGTATGCCCAGCTGGCGTTATCAAAAGCGATGGGCTGCACGCCCTTTACGATACCGTCTACATCAATGCCCTTGGACAGGCAAAGATCTCTTGCCTCCTCCAGGCTGGAGAGACCGTACTCGGCAAGGCACTTTTCGATCTTGGCAAGTCTTCTTTCCTTGCCTTCAAACTTTACATCATTTGCCATGGTATTGTCCTCCTTCTCTTATTCTTCTCTGGGGTCAATGTACTTTGCAGCGTTAGCAAAGCGACCGTAGTTGCCAATGTTTGCCTCGTAAGCCTCGTTGGGGCTCTTGCCGTGACGAATATCCTCCAGCATTTTGCCCAGCTTTACGAACTCATAGCCGATGACCTCGCCCTCTTCGTCCAGAGCCATACGGGTCACATAACCCTCAGCCATCTCCATGTAGCGCACGCCCTTCAGCTTGGTGGAGAACATGGTGCCCACCTGGCTGCGCAGGCCCTTGCCCAGGTCCTCCAGAGCAGCGCCGACAACCAGACCGTCCTCAGAGAATGCAGACTGAGAACGACCGTAAGCCAGCTGCTTGAAGATCTCACGCATAGCCACATTGATGGCGTCGCACACCAGGTCGGTGTTCAGGCACTCCAGCAAGGTCTTGCCGGGCAGGATCTCTGCGGCCATAGCGGCGGAATGGGTCATACCGGAGCAGCCCACAGTCTCCACCAGGGCCTCCTCTACGATACCGTTCTTCACATTCAGGCTCAGCTTGCAGGCGCCCTGCTGGGGTGCGCACCAGCCGATACCGTGAGAGAAACCGGAGATGTCGCTGATCTGGTAGCTCTTGACCCACTTACCTTCTTCAGGAATGGGAGCCGGACCGTGATGCGGACCCTTTTTAACGGTACACATCTGCTCAACTTCATTTGAATAAGTCATGATGATTTACTCCTTCCAACAATACTTAATAATTTATCAAAATTACCAAGGTTATTATAACCATTTTTTTGCTGCGCTTCAAGACTAAAACTATAAAAAAATGTCGCTATTTGTAAGAATGTTTTAAGCAAGTTGTTGAAAGTTTTGCCCCAATACAGTATAGTATAGGTAAAAGAATGACTTTGAGGTGACTTTTTATGCAGATCAAACCGGGCTTTGCCATGCGCAAGATCGCCGGCAGCAACATAGTAGTGCCTGTGGGCGCCGCCGCATCGGATTTTAACGGTATGATTACCCTGAACGATACCGGGGCTTTTCTTTGGAACTGCTTTTTGCAGCCCACCACCGAAGCGCAGGTAGTTGAGGCGCTGATGAATGAGTATGAGGTGGAACGGCAGCGTGCTGCCGCGGATGTGGCGCATTTTGCCGCGCTGCTGCGGGAGAATGATTTGCTGGCGGAATGAGAAATTGCGGGCGGCAGGTTGCCACGCCTAAGATAATCCTTTTTGTTTTCAAAGGGATGTGGGCTTGCCGCAGGTAAACGCGCATGGATTATGCGGTGCGGGCTTGCCCCCGCCGCTGTATTTTTAACACGACACCTTCCCACCGGGAAGGTGTTTTTTCTGCAAAAAAATGTCAAAAACGGGAAAAAAGGGGCGATTTATTGACATTGATTCCGTTTTCGTGTACTGTTATAAGTACAGGTGTTAGTTATTTAGCACTGTATCATAACAAACACGCTCGTTTTGCGGGCACGTGAAAAGGGGTATCGTATGTCCAAGCGGAATTCCGGGAATAATCCGGAGGAAAAAACAGATCTGCGTATTCGGCGCACCAAAAAGTCCATTCGGGATGCCTTTTTTGAATTGATTGACGAAAACGGATTTGATTCCGTTACAGTCAAGGATATTACCGACCGGGCGCTGATCAGCCGGAATACATTTTATTTGCATTATGAGGACAAGTTTGATCTGCTTAATAAAATCAGCAATGAGCTGATGCGCAAAGTGTATTGGCGGGTGAGCAAAGATCTGATCAAGATCAAGGATCTGGACTTTACCATTGATTGCACCGCCGCGCTGCTGATCAGTATTCAACGGGTGATCGACGAGGATCGGGATTTGTATCGGTTGCTGTTGACGGATCCGGGCACCGTGGTGTTCTCTGAAAAGATCGAGAAAACCATTCGCACGGCGTTGGACCTGATCAAAGGGGACATTGAGGGGATCAGTGACCTGAGTATTGAATATATTATTACCGGTATGAAAGGGGTTATTCGTTACTGGGTGACCCATGATGATATGGATATACAAACCGAGGCGTACAATTTTGCCCGGATTCATCTGGGCTCCATTTTGGAGATTATTCGTCACAGTAAGGATGTAAAGCACGGACGGGTTCCCCGGGAGAGCTATTGATATGTCCGGCAAAAAGCCAAAGCGTTCTTCCAAGAACTTAAAGATCAACACCCGCATTGTGCTCACCACCGTGCTGGCCATCGCCATACCGCTGGTGCTGGTGGCGCTGGTGTGCCTGGGACTGCTGCACAGCACCTCCCACACCTTTCAGTTGGCGGCGGAGACGGCGGACAGGTACAGCCTGGTTAATCAGATCGGCTGGAATCAGACGGTGAGCAACCTGTCTGATGTGTTGCTGCGCACCAAAGATACGGACGCAGAAAGGCTGGCGGATATTACCGCCTACGCCGCACCGCTGGAGAAGCGGGGCGTGGCGCTGGAAATTCGACGGGGTGACGAGGTATTTTATCGAAGCGCCGGGTGCAAGGATGTACTGGGGCGTGCCCGGCAGATCGTGGCCTTTGATTCGGAAAAAAATGTGTACCACTTCGGTCAGGACGGGCTGGTGATCGTCAGTCATGTGCAGACCGGGGGTCAGCGCTGCCGCCTGGTGCTCACCGGCACCGGCTATACGGTGGCGGATCAAACGGAGCCGGCGGCACGGGGCACGCTGTCGCGTCTGTTGATGGGGCGTACCGGGTTGGTGGTGCTGGCCATTGTGCTGATTTTTGCCGCTGCGGTGGCGGCGTTCTCTTTCTTTACCAGCCGCACCATTGTGCGCCCCATTCAGAAGATTGCCCGGGGAGCGGACGCCATTGCCGGTGGCAATCTGGATTATCAGATCGACTATGACTCTACCAATGAGTTGGGCCAAACGGTGGAGAGCTTTAACGCCATGCGTCTGCGGTTAAAAGAGACCATTGAGAGTCGCGAAAAAAGCGAGCAACTGCGGCGGGAGATGACCGCCGGCTTTGCCCATGATCTGCGCACCCCGCTCACCAGCATTAAGGGCTACGCCGAGGGGCTGCGGGACGGCATTGCCAACACGCCGGAGAAGCAGCAGCGGTATTTGCAGACCATTTACGACTCCGCTGTGCAGACAGAGAAAATTCTCGATGATCTGCTGGCGCTGTCCAAGCTGGAGCTGGGCAGCACAGGCAACGATCGCTCCATTGTGCAGCTACAAGCGGTGCTGGATGATGCTGCGCCGGAGCTGACGGCTTTTATGGAGAACCGCGGCTGTACCTTTGCGCTGGAAAATCACTGCCCGGCAGATACGCAGATTGAGATCGACACGGACGCTTTTCGCCGGGTGTTTTTGAACATTCTGGGCAATGCGGTTAAGTACGCTCGCCCGGGTGTGCCCGGTCGGTTGGCATTGACGGCCACCGCCTATGATCGGGTGGTGATTCTGGAATTTGCAGACAACGGCATCGGCGTGGACAAGGATCAGCTGCACAAGATCTTTGACGCCATGTACCGCACGGATCCGGCCCGCAGCCAGGTGAGCCAGGGCAGCGGACTGGGGCTGGCGGTGTGCAAGCAAATTGTAGAGCAGAACGGCGGCTCCATTTGGGCCCGCAGTCATACGGACGCGGGGCTGTCGATTTTTATTTCGTTACCCAAAAGGGAGCATGTTGCAGATGAAGCAGATATTGATTATTGAGGACGACCCACGCATTGCCGGGCTGGAGCGGGATTATCTGGAGGCAGCAGGCTTACAGGCATCGGTGGCAGCGGACGGCCCTTCCGGACTGCGCACGGCGTTGGATGGTCGGTTTGACCTGATTTTGCTGGATATTATGTTGCCGGGAATGGATGGACTGGAGGTTTGCCGCTCCATTCGCCGGGAGCAGAATGTACCTATTATCTTAGTCAGTGCCAAGAAAGAGGACTTGGACAAGATCAAGGGCCTGGGCGTTGGTGCGGACGACTATGTGGTTAAGCCCTTTTCCCCCGGCGAGTTGGTGGCCCGGGTGCTGGCGCATATCAGCCGGTATGAACGGCTCACCGGCGACGGCACTGCGCACCCGCCGACCAAGGACACAGTGCTGGAGAGCGGTGCCCTGCGTTTGGATCCTGCCACCCGCCGTGCTTGGTTTCGGGAGCAGGAGGTGGCGTTGACCAATAAGGAGTTTGAGCTGTTGTATTTTTTGGCCGGCCACCCGGACGAAGTCTTTAGCAAGGAACAGCTGTTTGATCGGATTTGGCAGTACAACAGCTTGGGCGAGACCTCTACCGTCACCGTCCATGTGAACCGGATCCGAGACAAATTCAAGGAGCTGGATTCTAATTTGGATCTGATCCATACAGTGTGGGGTCGTGGCTATCGCTTTGTCCCCGCCACGGTGTGAATACCACAGAGAGCGAAAAAAGAATGACCGCACCATTCCCGGTGCGGTCATTTTTGCATTTCTTGTTTTTGTCACACAAACACAAAGTGGATCAGGAGCATATAGCCGATGGTGCCTACGGCGATGCTCAGGAGGGTGTTTTTGCGCCACAGATGCACCCCGGCGGTGAGCGCCACGGCGATCAGCTGGGGCACAATGTAGTTCACATTGCCCTGCTCAAAATCCTTAAGACAATAGACGATGAGAATGCCCAGGATCGCTACCGGCAGCACATTGCCCAGGTACTGCACGAACTTGGGCACCTGCTTTTTGCCCCCAAACAGGGCAAAGGGAAACAGGCGGGTGGCAAAGGTACAGGCGCCAGCCACCAGCACCATGATCAGCAAATGGGTGTTGGTCATTTGGCAGCCCTCCGTTCCGGATCAAAGAAGGGGCGCCCGGCGGACAGCACCGCCACGGTCAGCACCAGGGAGGGAAGCAGGAATTTGTCTGCCCCGAAGATCAGCAGGCACAGAATGCCGGTGCACAGCCCCAGAGCGCCGATCAGCCCGGCGCGACCCTTTTGGTTGCGGATCAGGTCAATAAAAATCACCACAAACAGGGCGGTCATAGAGAAATCAATGCCGGTAAAGTCCATGGGCAGGGCAGCGCTGAGCAGCGAGCCCAGCACGGAGCCGATGATCCAGTACACATGGTCAAGCTCGCCGATGAGAAAGCGAGCACGAGGCTCGTCTACCCCATCCGGCACAGACAGGATGGAGGCGTTCACCGAGTAGGTTTCGTCCGTTAAAGTAAAGATCATAAAAGGATAGCGCCAGCCGCCGGCCTTGAACTTTTCAATATAAGACAGGCCATAGAACATGTGGCGGGTGTTGATAAACAGCGTCATCAGTGCGGTGGTGGCCAGCCCGGCGCCGGAGGAGATCAGCGACACCAGCAGAAACTGGCCGGATCCGGCATAAACCAGCAGCGAGATCAGCGCCGCCCACATCCAGTTGTAGCCGGCCTTAAACAGCATAATACCAAACGCTGCGCCTAAAAACAGGTAGCCGAACAGCACCGGCAGCGATTGCTTGAACGCAAAGCGCAAAGTCGCGCTTTTGTTATACTTCATAATTCCCTCTCCGCATACAAAAAATGTGCACAACGATTATACCACCTTTTGCGGAAGAATCAAGGGCAGAAAAAGCGCAGCCGGCGGATAACAAAAATTCCGGCACCCTTTGCGTTGGCAAAGCCGGCCGGAATGGTCTTATATGTGATTTTAACGCCCGGTGATTATGGGGCCAGCAGGGCGGTATATTCCCGTGGGGTCATACCGAATCGGCGCTTAAATAGGGCGATAAAATGGGATTGGGAGGAGAAGCCCAGGCTGTAACACACCTGCTCAGCGGTGCAGCCCTCCCACAGCAGGGTCTTGGCCAGCTCCAGCTTTTGGGTGGTCATATAGGTACTCAGGTTTACGCCCAATTCGCATTTGAACAGATGGGAGAGATAGTCCGGCGACAGGCCGCAGTGGGCGGCCACGGCAGCCACCGTCAGCTTGAGGTCCGGGTTTTTGTTGATATAGGCAATGCAGCGGCGCACATGGGGCGAATAGGTCAGGTCCTTTTGCGCCCGGCTGACCATATTGGTCAGTTCAATGGCGCCGTCCACAATGGCGGCGTGCACGGTGCGCTTGGTGCTGGCCGCGTCAATGCGGCGAATAAAATCGTCCGAATACGCATAGGCGTTGCTTTCGCCCAGACCCCCTTGAATGGCGTAGCGGGTGGCCAGGGTGATAAAGCTGACAGCCATATATTTTTGCTGCTGCAAGTCATTCTCCGACATTTGGCCTACGGTGATATTTTGTATGCCGATCTGCCCCAGTTCGTAGATCAGTTTTTTCAGATCACCCCGTTGCAGGCAGGAGAACAGGCGCACCTCGTCCCGGTATGGGGTATGGTGCAGTCGCTCCAGCGCGTGGTGTCCGGTTTCTTCCTTGACGCTTTTCGGGATCACCCGAATACTCATTAAAGACGCACTATCCATTTGAATTCCCCCTAAGTGCAGTATAGCCGACCGGAGACTGTCCGTCAACCGGGGCGAGGCAAGTCAATGGGGATTTGTTGTATTTTCTCGGCTTTTTGGTAGACAAATTGGGGGGGTATGCTATGATAGCGTTGGAAAGGAGTGACCAAAATATGAAAAGTAAGACCAAGACCCTGCCTACCGATGCGGTGCTGCGGGATATGCTGGAACAAGCCGGACTGGACAGCGCGGGGGTGCAATTTCGGCTGCTGGGGGACGGTATGTTCAACGCCGTTTTTGCAGCGGAGACAAATCCGCCGGTGGTGCTGAAAATTGCACCTCGCCCCCAGGTGCCGGTGATGACCTATGAGCGGGATATGCTGGCCACCGAGCTGTACTGGTACGATCAGATCCGGCAGCACACGGAGATCACCGTGCCGGATATTCTGTATAGTGACCCGGCGGGCAACCTGTGCGGCGCGCCCTGGGTGGTGATGGAGCGACTGCCCGGGGTGCACCGAGACAAGTGCCCGCTGCCCAGTGCGGAGAAACACCGGCGCACGGCAGAGATGGTGGCGCAGATCCATAATGTGCCCGGCACCGGCTACGGTTATGTGCAAAATGGGCTGTATGAGAACTGGGCGGACGCTTACATTTCCATGATCGAGAACCTGCTGGCGGACGCCCGGCGTATGGGCAAGACCAGCCGCCGCGGGCAGCGCCTGCTGGCGTATGCCCGGCAGTATCGGGCGGTGCTGGCGGCGGCACCTTGCGTGATGGTGAATTTTGATCTGTGGAGCAGCAATATCCTGTGCCATACGGTGGACGGACAAACCCGGTTTGCCTGGATCGACCCGGAGCGCAGCCTGTGGGGCGACCCGGTGCTGGACTTTTTGCCGCTGGAGTCCTTTATCGCGCCGCTGGACAAAAAGACTTTGTCCTTGGCAACCCACAACGCCCTTTGCCGGGTACCGGTGCAAGTCAACCGAGAGACCCGGCTGCGCTACGCCTTTGCCCAGGGGCTGCTGGCGTTGATCCAGGAAGTGGAAAAATACTATCGCTTTACGCCCTTGAGCCAGGGCTGGATGGTGGATATAGGTGGCGCTTCTGTGGCTTACAAGGCGGCCTTTGCCGCTTTGCGCCGTGGGTAAGGGCGGGCGCCAAAAGGCGCAGGACAAGGCACAGGCGCTGACCACTGCGCCGGTGACCGGCCGTCTGCTGCGGCACCTGCCGTACACGCTGGCTGCGCTGCTCTTTAGTGCCTTTTATAATGTGGCGGACACGTTGTTTGTCAGCCACGGGGTAGGCGACCTGGCGGCTGCGGGAATCAGCGTGGTCTTTCCCCTGACGGTTTTGCAGGGTGCTATTGCCCAAATGGTTGGCGCCGGTGCCGGGGCGCTGGTGTCGCCCTGTTTGGGGCAAAAGGACTACCGGGCGGCAGGCCGGGTCACAAAAAGCGCCATGGCGTTCTTTTACACCACAGCGCTGGGGATTACCTGCGTTTGCTTGTTGTTTCGCACGCCGCTGCTGCGGCTGTTCGGCGCCACGGCAGAGATCTTGCCTTATGCCCGCACCTATTTTACCATTTTGGCAGCGGGCAATGTGTTCTCCACCGGGTTTTCGTCTATTATACGGGCGGAGGGGCGTATGGATTACAGCCTTTGGATCTGGCTGCTGCCTACCGGGGTGAACTTGCTGCTGGATTGGTTGCTGATCTATCGGCTGCACCTGGGCATTGCCGGTGCGGCTTGGGCCACGGTGATCGCCCAAGCGGCGAGCTTTTGTATGAGCGTATTGTTTTTCACCCGGTTTTCCTGCCAGCAATTCCGTGGCGTGCGGGCGGATCGCGCCACCGTGGGGCGGATCTTGACTCTGGGGCTGCCCACCTTGGTACAAATGGGCAGTCTGTCTGTTGTGCTGGTGGTGATGAACGGCTTGTTAGCGCCTCGGGCAGGTACGGTGGGCGTGGCAGCCTTTGGCTATGTGAGCCGGTTGGCGGAATTTGCCTTGGCGCCGTTCTCCGCTCTTTGCTTGGCAGCAGCGCCTATCATCGGCAGCAGCTACGGCGCCGGACTGCATAGCCGGGTACGCCAAACGGTGGTGCGCACGGTGCAGTTGGGACTGGTGTATGCGGTGGTTGCTGTGGCAGTGTGTTATGCTTTGAGCGGAGCGCTGCTGGGTATTTTTACCCGCGATCCGGCGATCGTGCAATTTGGTACCCACTGCTTGTGGCGGTTGGCACCGGCTCTTTTGTTCTTGCCGCCGGTACTGACGGTGAGTGCCTATTTTCAGTCGGTAAACCGAGCCAAATCGGCGCTGGTTACCGCCGGTGCGCTGCCGTTGTGCCTGTGCGTGGGTGCGTGCCTGGCGGCACCCCTGGGCACCGGGGCTGTTTGGTGGGCCGTGCCCATTGCTGCCGCCGTTTGCGCCGTATTTTGCGGGGCGCTTTATATTCGGCAGGCAGGGAAAAGGAAGCGTCGGGCTTTGTAGGTGGTGTGATGTTGTTTGTAATTTTCGATAAGGGTGGCAGATTGCCGCCCCTACTTATTTATTGGAACAAGCCAAACAAAACAGCGCGCCCCTTGCAACAAGGGGCGCCAAAGGGTTTGAATTATTCTTTTTCTTTCTGTTCTTCCCGGGGCAAAATGTCCTCTCGGGCAGGGGTGAAGAATTCCAGCCAGCGGGTATCCCGGTAGACCCGGCAAAAGGCGTGGGGCACATTGCCGGGCACCTGCACAATATCGCCGGCGCGCATACGGCGCACTTCGTCACCCACCTGCATATCAATCTCGCCCTCCAGTAGGTAATCCACCTGGGTATGTGGATGGTTGTGGGGCGGCTGGGCAGTGCCGACCTTGCACTCCATTAAGACGAACATATAGTCTTTGTCGCTGCACAGCAGCTTGCGCCGGGCGGTTGGCATCAGCTGCTCCCAGGGCAGATCTCGGTACGGGTTCAGTTGCATAGGAATATCCCCTTTTCGTTATGATAACTTCACTATACACCCGGGCAGGAATTTATGCAAGAAAAAAGGTGTTGACTTTAACGCTTTTATGTGCTAAACTAAAATCATCATAAATTTACCGAGAAAAGGGGTTATTACAATGAATAAGGTTGTGAAGAAGATCGCTGCCGTGGCGCTGTCCGGGCTGCTGGTGGCTTCTGTATTTGCCGGTTGTTCCGGCGGCAGTGCCAAGGACACTTATACCGTAGGTATCTGCCAGTCCATGCAGCATCCGGCACTGGACAAGGCTACCGAGGGCTTTAAGAAGGCGCTGACGGACAAGTTGGGCGACAAGGTGACTTTCAAAGAGCAGAACGCCGCCGGCGATTCCACCCTGTGCTCCACCATTGTTAACCAGTATGTGTCTCAGAATGTGGACCTGATCATGGCCAACGCTACGGATGCACTGGTGGCTGCCCGCACGGCAACCAACACCATTCCGATTGTGGGTACCTCCATCACCAGCTACGGTGTAGCTCTGGGTCTGAAGGACGAGACTGCCACCAAGACCGGGATCAATGTGACCGGTACCGCCGACCTGGCGCCGCTGGATAAGCAGGCCGCCATGGTTAAAGAGTGGGTGCCGAATGCCAAGAAAGTGGGTATTCTGTACTGCTCTGCGGAGAAGAACTCCAAGTACCAGGCCACCGTTGTGGGCGCAAAGCTGAAAGAAATGGGCCTGGAAGTGAAGGAATACACCGCTGCGGACTCTAACGAAATCGCTTCTGTGACCAAGTTGGCTTGCCAGAACAGCGATGTGCTGTATGTTCCCACAGACAACACCATGGCCTCCAGCGCCAAGACCATTGACAACATTGCACAGCCTGCCGGCGTACCCATTATTGCCGGTGAAGAGGGCATTTGCTCCGGCTGCGGTATAGCCACTCTGTCCATCAGCTATTACGACATCGGCTACAAGGCCGGCGAAATGGCTTATGACATTCTGGTTAACGGCAAAGACCCGGCAACCATGGACATTGAGTTTGTGCCGGAAGACAAGTTGACCAAGGAATATGACGCCGCCCGCTGCAAGGCACTGGGCGTGAAGGTGGTAGATGGCTACAAGGCGATCGAAAGTTAAACATTGCCACGATGCCGGGCAGCAGAAATGCTGCCCGGTTTTTTGTGTGATTGATTAGGCGTGCGGTTCGGTGGTGGAGAGATTGGCGTCCTCTACTTGATTTTTTACGGCGGATTTGGTAAGATAGGACTACGCTTTGCGAATTTAGCACTTTAAATTGAAGGAGATTGTGCAATGAGCGGATTTTTAGCTTCTTTGCCCGGTGCTTGTGCCCAGGGTATCATCTGGGGTATCATGGCAGTGGGCGTGTATTTGACCTTTAAGGTTCTTGATTTGGCCGACTTGACGGTGGACGGCAGCTTTGGCACCGGCGGCGCCGTGCTGGTGGTGTGTACCATTGCAGGGATGAACATTTGGCTGGCCATGCTGCTGGCGTTCTTGGCCGGGTGTATTGCCGGACTGGTTACCGGTATTTTGCATACCAAGTTTGGCATACCGGCGATCTTGGCAGGTATTTTGACCCAGCTGGCGCTGTATTCCGTAAACCTGCGGATTATGAGCGGTCGTGCCAATGTGGCGCTGAATATTGATGAATACGGGATCTTGGTATCCCTGCGGTATATTCCCAAATCCATTCTCGTCGGCGGTGCTTTTGCGCTGGTGATCATTGGGTTGCTGTACTGGTTCTTTGGCACGGAGTTGGGCGCCGGCGTGCGCGCCACCGGGTGCAATGAGGCCATGGCCCGCGCCAACGGCATCAACACCGGGTTCAACAAGGTGCTGGGACTGGTGCTCTCCAACGGCATTGTGGCAATGTCCGGCGGTCTGCTGGCCCAGTATCAGGGCTTTGCGGACATTAACATGGGCCGCGGCGCTATCGTTATCGGCCTGGCGGCCGTGATCATCGGCGATGTGATCTTTGGCAAGCTGTTCAAAAACTTTGCTCTGCGCCTGCTGGCAGCGGTGCTGGGCGGCGTGATCTACTATATTGTCATTCAGTTGGTGCTGCAAATGGGCCTGAACGCCAACGACCTGAAGCTGTTCTCTGCTTTGGTGGTGGCGCTGTTCCTGGGCGTGCCGTACTGGAAAGGGCAGTTGGGCGCCAAGCATGTAAAGACGAATAAGGGGGGCAAGGACAATGCTTAAAATCACAGGTGTACAAAAGACATTTAACCCCGGCACCATCAATGAGAAAAAGGCCCTTTGCGGCATTGATCTGACCTTGAACGAGGGCGATTTTGTAACAGTGATCGGCGGCAACGGCGCCGGCAAATCCACGATGCTGAATATGATCGCCGGCGTGTATCCGGTGGACTGCGGTTCCATTGTGATCGACGACAAGGATGTGACCAAGCTGCCGGAATACAAGCGCGCCAAGTTCATCGGCCGTGTGTTCCAGGACCCCATGACCGGCACGGCTGCGGATATGCAGATCGCCGAGAATTTGGCCATCGCCGCTCGCCGTGGCAAGGGGCGAACCCTGCGTTCCGGCGTTAGTAAAAAAGAAAAGGTTCAGTATGCGGAGATGCTCAAGGAGCTGGATCTGGGGCTGGATACCCGCCTGACCTCCAAGGTGGGTCTGCTCAGCGGTGGTCAGCGCCAGGCAGTGACCCTGTTGATGGCCACTTTGAAGAAGCCGAAGGTGCTGCTGCTGGATGAGCACACGGCAGCGCTGGATCCTAAGACCGCCAAGAAGGTGCTGGATCTGACGGAGAAGATCGTGGCTCGGGATCACCTGACTACCATTATGATCACCCACAATATGAAGGACGCCATTGCCATCGGCAACCGGCTGATTATGATGAACGAGGGCAAGATTATCTATGATGTAAGTGGTGAGGAGAAGAAGAAACTGACCACCAAGGATCTGCTGGATAAGTTTAAGATTACTTCCGGTGAGGAGTTTGACAACGACCGAGTGCTGCTCTCCACCGAGGCGGGGGAGTAAGTCCATAAAGCAAAACAAAAGACGGAACCATGTAGAGTGGTTCCGTCTTTTTTGCGCTTTTTACAGGGTCACGCCGTCTTTGAAAATGGCGATCTCCCGGTAGCCGTGGCGTTCGTTTTGGGTTTCCTGCCCGTTTGCGGTGCGCAGAATCAGATTGAAGAGATCGTCCGTGGTGGCCGTTTGGGCATCCAGATCGATCCAGCCGGGCTTTTTCTTTGCCAGGGCAATGCTGTTTACTCCCCACCGACGAAAAAATAAAAAGCAGCCCGGGGGCTGCTTTTTATTTATGGAATTTTGGTAATCGGTTCCTAAAGCAATGGGTCCAGGCGGGCAAATAGCCGCTTTTGACGGCCACTTTTTGAGAGCTTATATTGGCAATATCCGTGGTGTAATAGGGCACCACACCTCGAGCCAAAGTCTCTATGGTCAGCATATTCACCAGCTTTACCCCGATGCCGTTGCCGCGATAGGCAGGGCGCACATCCACGCCAATCTGCCACATTGTCTGGCTATCTGCACTGACACAAGCAATGCCGACGATTTGCTCTTGGTCATAGGCTACGGCGGCCAGCACTTCTGGTCGCGCGCTGTCGCGGTCATACTGCAATGCGTTTGAAAAGCCCTTGTTTTTATACAAACCGTGCAGGTCTTTATCCAGCAGAACAAAGGAACAGGCAGCGTTTTCCATAGGCTTTATGTGCTCTATATCCGGAAGATAGTATGGATTTGCGCCGTAGACCAGCTTGTCGGTGAGAATTTCGTAGCTGCTTTTGTTCCTGAATTTTTGCTTTACATAGGGCATAACACTTTTAGATGCGTTGATCACGGTGCTTTTGCCCATGGTGATCACTTCCAGGCGTGGGGTGACAAATGGCATTTCCCGCCGGCCTCGCTGTATTTTTGCTTCTGTAAAAAGAATGCCGCTTCTTGTGAAATCCTCCGGTTGGCAATTATAGTCCAGCGCCAGTTGGCGATACACGGTGGCCATCATTTCCTGTTTTGTCATTTCAAAATATCCGTCCATCCATCCGTCCCTTTGCGCTGGATGTATTCCTGTATATCCTCGTTGGTGAAAACATCCAGCATTTTGTCAAAGCTGGGCGCCAGGCGCATGGAGCGCAGCGCGTCTAATTCGGTCCAAAACACTTTGCCTTCGTTAGAATCATGCAGCGTGCCGGTGTAGCGGTCGGTTTTGAACAGCAGGATAATGTAGCGCCGGCCGTGACCTGCTTCCCACCATTTGATTCCGCACAGTTTGGGGGACTGAATATCCAGCCCGGTCTCTTCTTTCACTTCGCGAATAACGGAATCCACAAAGGACTCGTCTTTCTCCACATGCCCACCGGGAAAGGTGATCCCGCCCCAGCTTTTGCCGACCTTGTCCTGCACCACCACACGCCCGGCACCGTCATAGATCATGCACATGTTGGTCAGTTCCGCTTTTTCGTATTTGCTCATAAACCTGCCTGCCTTTTCTTTTCTGCTTGCGCTTACTCACACTATACCATACCCCGCGCTGATTGTCTATGAAGAATCGCTTTTCTTCGGCTTTAGACATCGCATGGAAAAATAAAAAGCAGCCCGGTGGGCTGCTTTTTGCCGTACATTATATATTATAGGTCATTAGGGTTTGGATGAAGTGGGTATCCAGGAAATTGCGTTGGTAGCCGGTGGAGAAGCCCTGATTTTCCAGTGCGTCCACCAAGCGGCGGGAGAAGGTGTCGTACACCAGGACAAATTGCTTTTCGTCCGCCAGGTCCTGGGCCTCGGACACCAGCTGCAAAAGCTCCTGCTTTTGGGCGGCGGCGTTGCCAAAGAGCGTGAGCACCTGCACCGGCTTTTCCCTGGGGATCATCACGCCCACGATATTGCGGGTTACATTCCGGTGCGATTGGATCCGCCGGAAACGGTCGCCGGAGAGCATGGACAGGGTGCCCATGGACGGAGAGCGGTACTCCGGTGCGTTCTTGGGCAGCAGCACGCCTACCGCGTGCGCCGGATCGCTGACCAGCACGGTGCCGGTTTGGATCCAGCGAGGCAGGTTGTGCTCCATATAGCGGGTGATGAATTTTTCCCGCTTGTCCCGATCCGGACAATAATACATCATCAGCGGGTGCGACAGCAGCGACGCCCCTAAGAACTCCACCAGCGGTGCTTGTTCTTTTTTATCCCAATGGGACAGCTCCATTTTTCCTCACCCTTTCTTATGCTTTCGTCTTTTGGCTATGTTGCCGGCGCAGTTTGCGCACCACCAGCAGAAACATCACCACGCTCATGGCGGTGCACACCAGGTCGGCCACGGCCTGGGACCAGATAATGCCCTCCAGGCCAACGGTCTTATTCATTATAATCAACAGTGGGAAATAAATCAATCCCTGTCGGCTGAGGGACAAGATCATACTTTGGGTGCCCTTGCCCATGCCCTGGAATGAGAAGTTCAGCACGAACATACAGCCGATCACCGGGCCGGAGATCATCAAGGCACGCAGCATTTTGACCCCATAGTCGATTACAGCCGGGTCGTCGATAAACACGCTGACCACCTGGCGGGTAAAGATAAAGTACACCACGGTGATTACTGTGCCCAGCACAATGTTGCAAACGCAGGAAAAGCGAATGCTGCGGCGCATACGATCCAGTTTGTTCGCTCCATAGCAGTAGCCCACCAGCGGCTGCACGCCCTGCGCCAGCCCCAGCTGCAGCATCACCACCAGCATATTGGCTTTCATGGCAATGCCCATGGCCGCCACCGCGTTGTCGCCATAGCCTTGCAAAAACACATTGATGAGTATGTTGGAAATGCTCATCAGCAAATTGTTAATGGCGGCAGGCAGTCCAACGGTAATGACCCCGCGGGCAATGCCGCCCCGCACCCGGTAACGGCCGGGACTGATGGATAAAATGGACTTGCCCCGCAAAAAGTAAATCAGGAAGAATACCACGCTGACCACATTGCCGATGACGGTGGCAATGGCAGCGCCGGCTACGCCCTGACCGGTGCCAAAGGGCATGGTCAGACCAAAGAGCTTGTCGCCCTTGTTCAAAATAAAGATCGGGTCCAGCACAATATTGACCACCTGACCGATAATGCTGCCGATCATAGATACCTTCGCGGCGCCCTCGCCTCGCACCAGATTGCCCAGCATCACGGAGGACACAATAAAGGGAGAACCGATGGCCACATACTTCAGATAATCGGCGGCGTAGGCAAAAGTGGCGTCCGACGCACCCACTGCGTACAGTACCGGCTTGCGGAACACCAAAAACAGCACGGTCATCACCAACCCAACGCCAATGGCACTGTAAACGCAAAAGCTGCTGATGGTCTTGACCCTCTCTGTCTTTCCCTCGCCCAGAGAGCGGCTTACAAAGGCGCAGCCGCCTACACCGAACAGGTTGCCGCAGGCGATAAACAGCAAAAACAGCGGCATGGTCACCGACACGGCGGCCACCATATTGGCGTTGCCGGTCTGACCCACAAAGAATGTGTCAGCCAGGTTATAAACGATATTCACCAGCATGCCCATCATGCTGGGCAGCGCCAAAGTGCGCACGGCCCGGGGCACGCTGTAACTTTCAAAAACTTGGGTATTGTCTTTCATTGATCTTTTATGCCTTCTTCTCATAGAGCGCGTTAGCCAGGGCTGCCATTTGGGACATGGTCAACTGTTCGGCCCGCGCGGTGGCACTGAGTCCTAAAGATTGGAACAGCGCCGTCAGTTCTGCCTTGGGCACGCCCAGGGCGGCGTTCAAACTGTTGGCCAGGGTCTTGCGCCGCTGTAAAAAGGCGCCCTTGACCACACGGAAAAAGTAGCCCTCGTCCGTCACCTGCACCGGGGGCTGCTGCCGCCGGGTCAAGGCGATCACCGCAGAGTCTACATTGGGGCTGGGGAAAAAGCTCTCTCGCCCCACTTCAAATAAGATCTCCGCCTGCGTATAGTATTCTACCGCTGCGGACACGGCGCCGCAGTCCCGAGTGCCCAGGGGAGCGCATAGGCGCTTGGCCGCCTCCAGTTGCACCATCACCACCAGCCGTTCAATAGGCAGCTCGCTTTCCAGCAGGCGCATCAGCACCGGGGTGGTAATGTAGTAGGGTAGGTTGGCGCACACCTGCAAGCGGTCGCAGCCGGCGAACTGGTCGGCAAACAGCGCCTGCAAGTCCATTTGCAGCACATCGCCGGGCACCACCTGCACATTAGAGCAGTCTGCCAGGGTCTCGGCCAGCACATCCGGCAGACGGCGATCCAGCTCCACGGCGGCTACTCGACCGCACACGGCGGACAGCTCTTTGGTGAGCACGCCGATGCCCGGCCCGATTTCCAGCACGCCGGTATGGTCGTCCGCTTCCAGTGCTGCTGCCATACGGGGACACACGGAGGGGTCGATCAAAAAGTTCTGCCCCAGCGCTTTGGAAAAAGTGAAGCCGTGACGGGTTAATATTCTCTTTATTGTATTATAATCATATAAATCCATACAACCGCTCCTCTAACGGTTGCTTATTCTACCACACTTCGGCAGAATTTACAATCATATGCTTGACTTTTTGTGCAAGTGTGCTAAAATACATCATAAGCCGCCTAACGATAGGCGGCTAAATGAATAAAAAGGAAGTGCCTGCATGGAGCTGAAACCCTGTCATCGCCGTCCGTTGCGACCGGATGAGATCGGTCCTCGGGTGATGGAACTCTCTAAATATTTGCGCAAGAATTTTAATGCCGCCGTAGCGGAGCAGGGCCTGTTTTCCGGCCAGCAGGATATATTGCTGCTGCTGATTCGCCAGCCGGGTATGACCCTGGGCCAGCTGAGCCGTGCCCTGGGGGTGGCCAGCGCTACCGCCTCCGTGTCTGTCAAGCGCATGGAAAAGGCCGGGTTTATTGAAAAGCGGGTGGACGAAAAGGACGCCCGGATTGTGCGGCTGTATCCCACTTCGGTGGCGGAGGACGCACCGAAAAAGATTCACCAAAAAATGAACGCCATGGAGCAGGTGCTCACCGCCGGTATGAGCGAGGAGCAGGTACTGACTCTGGCCGGCCTGTTGGAGCGTGCGCTGCAAAATGTGGGTAAAGAAAACCCGTAAGTGTGAAAGATAGAGAAGAAAACGGAAAGGAGAACCGAATGTTAAAGAAGTTATCCAAATATATGAAAGGGCTGTGGGGACTGGCAGCCATCAGCGCCGCCGGTATGATCGTAGAGGCCATCTGCGAGCTGGCCCTGCCGTCCCTTGCCAACAGCATTTATCAAAAGGTGGACACCGCCGCCGCGCCGGAGAGCGTGCGTACTGCGGTGATCCTCAGCGGCTTGGGTATGCTGGCGCTGGCACTGTTAGGCCTTTTTGGCGGCGTGGTGACCATGAAAACCTCCGCCAATGTGAGCCAGCGGTTTGCCTACCGGCTGCGAGGGGATATGTACCGCAAGATCAGCCATTTTTCCTTTAAGAACATTGACCAGCTCTCTACTGCGTCGCTGACTACCCGTATGACCAACGATGTGACCACCTTGCAGAATGTGGTGATGATGTGCCTGCGGATTTTAGTGCGTGTGCCTGCGTTGGCGGTGGTGGCCGCCTGCTTTGCGGTGTCCATCAATCCCAAAATGAGCGCTATGCTGCTGATCTTGCTGCCGATTTTGATTGTGGTGGTGGCCTGCATTTTGAAGTTCGGCTTCCCTATGTTCCAAAAAATGCAGAAGAAGATCGACAACGTAAACCGGGTGGTGCAGGAAAACCTAATCGGTATGCGTGTGGTCAAGGCCTATGTGCGGGAGGACCGGGAGAAAGACAAATTCCATGACGCCTCCGATGATTTGGCCGCCCAGGGCGCCAAGGCAGCGGGCCTGATTGTGACTGTGATGCCGGTGATGATGCTGATGCTCAACGCCGTAGTGGTCTTTGTGTATTATAAAGGCGCTTTAGAGGCCAACGCCGGCGTGATGGAAGTGGGCCAAATCTCCGTCTTTGCCTCTTATGTGATTCAAATTTTGATGAATTTGATGATGATCTCCATGATGCTGCTGCAGCTGGCTCGTGGTAAAGCCTGCGGCGACCGTGTGGTGGAGGTGCTGGATACAGAAATTGACATTACCAATCCGCAGAACCCCTATTTGCCGGAGAACCCCAAGGGGGGCGTAGAGTTCCGGGATGTGAGCTTTAAGTATAATACAGAGGGCCACGGGGACGATATTTTGGAGCATATCAGCTTTACCGCCAAGCCCGGCCAGATCATCGGTATTGTAGGCGGCACCGGCTGCGGCAAGAGCAGTTTGGTGAACCTGATCCCCCGGCTGTATGACGCCACCCAAGGGCAGGTGCTCATTGACGGGGTGGATGTGCGTAAGTACGACCTGACCGCTTTGCGGGAGATGATTGGCGTGGTGCTGCAAAAGAATGTGCTTTTTAGCGGCACCATTAAGGAGAATATTCGCTGGGGCAAGAAAGACGCCACAGACGAGGAGATTGTGGCGGCTTGTCAGGCAGCGCAGGCCCATGACTTTGTACTGGCCCAGCCCAAGGGATACGATACGGATTTGAGCCAGGGTGGGCTGAATCTGAGCGGCGGTCAAAAGCAGCGGCTTTGCATTGCCCGCGCCATGATCAAGCACCCGAAAATTTTGATCCTGGATGACTCCACCTCCGCCGTAGATACGGCAACGGAGGCCAAAATTCGGGAGAGCTTCTATAAAGATTTTAAGGACACCACCGTGTTCATTATTGCCCAGCGGGTCAGCTCCGTGCAGGCTGCGGACCAGATCCTGGTACTGGACGACGGCCAAATCAAGGGGATCGGTACCCATGAGCAGCTGCTGGCCGACAACGAGATCTATAAGGAGATCGTAACCACACAGGCGAAAGGAGTGAGCGAATAATGCCGGGTCCCAGAAGAACGGATTTTAAGAAACCCAAGAATGCCAAAAAGACCTTTGGCCGCATTTTGCAGTATGCGGGCAAGAGCAAATTTATGTTGCTGGCGGTATTCGTGATGCTCATTGCCAGCACGGTATGCTCCGTAGGCGCCTCCTACTGGCTGAAGCCTATTTTGAACGACATTGACGCCTCCATCCGGGCAGGTAATTTTGCTACCGTGGGTGTGCAAAGCCTAATGCGTAACCTGGCCATTGTGTCGGCGCTGTACATTGGCGCGTCCCTTTGTACGTACATTCAAAGCAAGGTGATGGTCAAGATCGCCTACAAGACCACCAACCTGATCCGCAAGGAGCTGTTTGACCACATGCAGACCCTGCCCCTGCGGTTCTTTGACACCCAGACCCACGGCGAGATCATGAGCCGCTACACCAATGATGTGGATAATATTCAGATGATGCTGGAGCAGTCTATGGTGCAGCTGGTGTCCTCCGCCTTTACCTTTGTGGGCATTGTGGTGATGATGATTGCCCTGAGTCCGCCGCTGTTTTGTATTTCGCTGGTGTTTATGATTATTATGCTGGTGACGGTATCTAAGATCGGCAAAAAGAGCAAGCATTACTTTCAGGCGCAGCAGGCCAATTTGGGCCAAATGAACGGCAATATTGAGGAGTCCGTTGAGGGCATGCGGGTCATCAAGGTATTTAACCATGAGGACCAGGCCATTGCAGGCTTTGAGCAGTACAACGAGGCGTTTCGCTCTGCGGCCACCAACGCCAACTTTTATGCGGGGCTGATGGGCCCGGTGTCCAACGGAATCAACAACGCCGGTTATGCCCTGATCGCTTTGTTCGGCGGGCTGCTGGCCCTGACCGGGCGGCTGGACATCGGTACATTCTTTACTTTCCTCAGCTATGCCAAGCAATTTACGCAACCCATTAACCAGATCGCCAATCAGATGAACACCATCTTTTCCGCTCTGGCCGGTGCGGAGCGGGTGTTTGAGATGATGGACACTGCCTCCGAAGAGGACCAGGGCACCGTGACTTTGACGGTAACCGGTGCCGGGGAGGAGAAACGGTGGTACTGGCAGGACGGCGACCGCCGGGTGCCGGTGCACGGGGCTGTGGAGTTCCACCATGTGACCTTTGCCTATGTGCCGGAGAAGGTGGTGCTCCATGATATTAGCCTGTACGCCAAAGAGGGGCAGAAGATCGCATTTGTAGGCTCCACCGGCGCAGGCAAGACCACCATTACCAATCTGATCAATCGGTTTTACGATATTCAGGAGGGCACCATTACCTATGATGGTATTGACATTTGTCGGATCAAAAAGGACGATTTGCGCCGTAGCTTGGCGATGGTGCTGCAAGACACCCACCTGTTTACCGGTACGGTGATGGAGAATATCCGTTACGGTCGGCTGGATGCCACCGACGAGGAATGCATTGCCGCAGCCAAGCTGGCCTCTGCCCATTCCTTTATCCGGCGGTTGCCGGAGGGCTACCAGACCATGCTCACCGGCGACGGCGGCAACCTGAGCCAGGGTCAGCGCCAGCTGCTGGCGATTGCCCGGGCGGCAGTGGCAGACCCGCCGGTGATGGTACTGGACGAGGCCACCTCCTCCATTGATACCCGCACAGAGAAGCACATTGAGCACGGTATGGATCGGCTGATGGCCGGCAAGACCACCTTTGTGATCGCCCACCGGCTCTCTACGGTGCGGGAGTCTAACGCGATTATGGTGCTGGAGGACGGCCGCATTATCGAGCGGGGCGACCACAACGCCTTGATGGAGCAGCAGGGTCGCTATTACCAGCTGTGCACCGGCAAGGCCAAGCTTAGCTAAGACCTGCAAAAAATGATACAGAAGCGGAGAGCGTGCCTCTCCGCTTTTTGCTTTTTTGACATTTGTCAAAAATTGTTATATTTTCAGACAAAGGGGCAGGTTCGGCCATTGTAAAGACAGCAGTCGGTGCTACAATGAGGGCAGAAAGGAAGTGGCACTATGAACAAAGTGCTGGACAAATTCTTTACCAAAGCGGACAACGGCACCGTGCGGCTGTATGATTACGATGTGACCCATTTGTGGCTGGCGGGGCTGGTGTATGCCCATATCGGCTACTGGGTGGAGAACCTGTTTCGCCTGGTGTCTAAGGGCGTTTTGGACTCCCGCAACCAGCTGCTGCCCTTCCTGTTTTGCTACACCATCGCCATGTGGGCCATGTACCTGGCTTTGGGCACCACCAATCACCCGCGCTTCTTCAGCCACCGGGTACTGGAGGGCAACACCCGCCGGGATAAAATATTGGCACGGATCTACTATTTTACTGTGGTGTTCCTGTTTGTCTTTTTCGGCGAGATCGTGGTGGGCAGCATTTTTGAGCAGGTGTCCGGCATCTCCCTGTGGGATTATAGCGGCATTCCCCTGCATGTGACCAAGTACACCAGCATTCCTACCTGCACCGCCATGAGCCTGGGCGTGGCTGTCATTATGGGCAACTTCTTTGAGGGACTGATGAAGAAAATTCAGCGTATTCCCTACCGCACCACGGTGCAGCTGGACTATGTGCTGGGGACGCTGATTCTGGCGGACTGGCTCATTATGATGGTGAGCATCAATGTGTTTAAGAAAGCGCCGGCCTACTGGTCCGTGCAGCTGCTGAGCTTCAAAGATCTGTTGGCGCTCTTTGTAAAATAACAGTAAATACCCCCTGTGTGCTTTGCTTTTTGCCACCGATTATGGTATAGTGAGTGAACAGGGGGTTTGTTATGCCGAATTTTACCAAGCTGGCCATTCAGCAGTCCTTTATGCGGCTTCTCAGCCAAAGGCCCATTACCAAGATCACTGTTAAGGATATTGTGGAGGACTGCGGTATCAATCGCAATTCGTTCTACTACCATTTTCAGGACCTGCCCCAACTGCTGGAAACGGTGATCATAGAAAGCGCGGACGAGATCATCTCTCGCATACCGGAGAGCTTTTCTCTGGAAGAGGGACTGACAACGGTGCTGGAGCGGCTGGTGGAGAACAAGCGAGCCATTCGCAACATTTGGGCGTCGCCGGATCGGGCGTTTTACGAGCAGAATTTAATGCGGGTGTGCAATTATGTGGTCAGCCGCTACATTGCCTGCCGCTCGGTGGACCTGCTGCGCACCCTGCCGGAGGAGGAGCTGGCGCTTCTTGTGGATTTTTGCCAGTGCGAGCTGTTCGGCCAGGTGACCAACTGGCTCAATCAAAATATGGTCTATGATATTGTGGCCCATGTGCAGGCTCTGTGCCGGTTGTTCGAGGGCAGCATTACCCAGGCGCTGGAGGCTGCGCCCATGGAGGCGTAAGAATTTTTTTGTTCACAAATGCGGCTACATTTTGTGCCCGGTGGCAGCCCGGTGCACCTACAGCCCCAAGGGATAGCAACTATGGCGCATGGCACGGTTTTGTGGATCAAAGAATTTTGAAAAAAGGCTTTACAAGCGGTTACCAAGATGATATAATCAGTAATGAAGTTAGAATATCTATGGCATAACTATATTCTCAAAGAGGTGTATGAAAATGAAAAAGATTCTTTCCATCCTGCTGGCTGCTATGCTGGCGTTCTCTGCACTGGGTGCCACTTCCATGATGGCTTTCGCTGCGTCTAACACCGTGGCCAGCCCGGAGCACACCACCAGAGACAATGACAAGATCGGCCAGGTAAACGGTAAGGTCAGCGACGACGTGGACTATCAGGTAGATCCCACCGATCCCACCAAGATCAGCTTTACCTACACCGGCAACGGCGACTTCCAGGATTGGCAGTTCCCGGGTATGACCGAGGGCAAGGACTACAAGGTGATCTCCGTAGACGGCAACACCATCACCATTCAACTGATCAACGGCTATGAGGGCGATGTAATTGGTAACGCCATCGTAAAATTCAAGGGTGAGACCACCACCAAGAAGGCGCCCCGGAAGGACAAAAAGAGCCGTTCTCCCAAAACCGGCGCGACCATGGCTACCGGCCTTGCACTTGCCGGCGCAGGTGCAGCAGTTCTGGCTGCCATGAAGAAAAAACAGGACGCTGAATAAGACGAACTGCAAAAGCCTGTTTGCCATACGGTAAACAGGCTTTTTTTAATGAAATACGGCGACAACGCCAAGGAGCGACACCCAAGCAATGGATAATCAAAAAGAACCGAAAAAAGAGGAGAAGCGCAACACCGGGCGGGTCATACTGCTGATCATTGCCTTGGTGTGCCTGATTGCCGGGCTGGCGTATATCGGCGTGGATCTGTACCAGCAGTACACCGCCCGCCAGGAGGACCGGCGCAGCCAGAGTATGGTAACGGAAGCGCCCAGTACCACCGGCGAGAGCAAAAAGCCCACCAATCCGGTAAATTTCAAAAAGCTGCAAAGCCAAAATGACGAAATTTACGCTTGGATCCAGGTGGACGGTACCGAGGTGAACTATCCCATTGTGCAAAGCACGGCGGACGATGAGTTTTACCTGACCCACAGTGCCTATGATAAAAGCTGGCTGGCCAGCGGCGCCGTGTTTACCCAGTCGCAGAACACAACCACCTTTAACGACTCGGTGACCCTGGTGTACGGTCATAACGGCTTTAGCGAGAGTATGTTTACCTCACTGCATAAGTTTGAGGACAAGTCTTTCTTTGACAGCCACCCGTATTTTTACATTTATATGCCCGGCCACAAATTAACCTACCAGATCATCTCTGCCTTTAAGTACGATGATCGGCATATTATGAACAGCTTTTCTTTCCAGGATGTGACGGTGCGCAGCGAATTCTTTGCCATGCTGCAAAATCCGGATTCTGCCTTGAAGAATGTGCGTACGGACCTAAAGACCACTGTGGATAAGGACAGCCATGTGGTGATCCTGTCCACCTGCTTTACCGGCACCAGCCAACGGAGCAGCAGATACCTTGTAAGCGGAGTGTTACTGAAGAATGAAGAAACCGATTGATCCCAATTTGGAGCGCTTTGAGGACAGCGTGTTCTCCCTAACCGGTGGCGATGATACCTCCGGCGTAAGTTACCGCGCGCCTCAATTTGAAATGAAAGAGACTTCGGCTGACGCAACCCCCGGCGAGTACCACGCCTCGGAGAACCACCGCCAGCGGGCAGAGGCCACAGGCGCACCGGTGGAACCGGCGCCCGGCGGTGAGGAACACCGCCATCATCATCACCATCACCACCATAGCGACAGCCATAGCCACAGCCGTCACGGCAAGCACCGTCGGCACCGGCACCACCATCATCACCATCATCACCGGCATCATCGGCTGCCCAAGGGCGCCCGAGTGGTGATCGGCATTTTGGTGGCACTGCTGATTATCGTTGCCCTTGTGGTGGGTGCGTTCCTGATCTTGAATTACGACGGCGAGAAGAAGATGACCGATACCACTGCCGCCACCGACTACCAGGAGACCATTGAGTATAAGGGTCACACCTATGTGTATAACGAGAATGTGGTGACCATGGCGTTCCTGGGTGTAGACAAGCGAGAGCTGGGCAAGGCGGAGAACCATACTTCCACAAACGGTATGGCGGATACGGATATTGTGGTTGCCATTGACAAGGTCAGCGGCAAAACCTCTATGATCGCCGTGCCCCGCGACACCATGGTGGATGTGGATGTGTTTGACAAGGACGGCAATTTCAAAAAGACCAAGGAAATGGAGCTTTGTATTGCCTATGCTTACGGCGACGGCTTCGGCACCTCCTGCAAGAATGTGACCAAGTCTATCAGCCGTATTCTCTACAATGTGCCCATTGATAAGTATTTTGCCTTGGATCTGAACGGGATCCAGCCCATTAACGACTCTATTGGCGGGGTGAAGGTGCAGTCCCTCTACGATCTGCCGGACCACGGGGTCAAGAAGGGCGACACCGTGCATCTGACCGGTGATCTCACCGAGGCCTATGTGCGTACCCGTGATATGGATGACCTGAACGCTTCCTTAAATCGTACCCAGCGCCAGGTGCAGTATCTGAACGCCTTTGCGGACAAAGTGCGAGGCAGCGTCACCTCAGATTTTAGCGTCATTACCAATTTGTACAATACCGCTTCCGATTATTGCACCACGGATCTGACTGTGTCCAATGTGACTTACCTTGGCTCCTTGCTGCTGCAAAAGGGCGTTACCGACTTCCAGTCCTATACCTTGGAGGGGAAGATGAAAGCGGTGGAGAATAAGGAATTCAAGGATTATGTGTACGCCGGTTTTTACCCGGATAAAGACAGTTTAATGCAGACGGTGCTGGATGTGTTTTACACCCGGATCCGTTAAGGTCGAAAAAGTGGGGGCTCTGTGGAACAGGGTCCCTTTTTGCCACTTATAAATTTGGAAAAACTATTGAACAGCCGCCGTTTAAGTGTTAAAATACAGATGAAATCTTTTTGAAGGAGTTATCATTATGGACCAAGCAACCAAAAAGGCGCTCCAGATCTACGCCGCCAAGATCCGTCTGGGCATTGTAGACAGCACCAACAGCGCCAAATCCGGGCACCCCGGCGGCAGTTTGTCCTCCGCGGATGTGTTCGCATATTTGTATGGCAAAGAAATGCGCGTGGATCCCAAGAACCCCAAGTGGGCGGATCGTGACCGCTTTGTTTTGTCTAAGGGTCATTGCGCCCCCGGTCTGTACAGCGCCCTGGCATACAAGGGCTTTTTCCCGCCGGAGGACCTGACCACCCTGCGCCATATTGGCTCTTATTTGCAGGGTCACCCCAATATGAACACGGTGCCCGGCGTGGATATGAGCACCGGCTCTTTGGGTCAGGGCATCAGCGCCGCCTGCGGTATGGCCAAGGGCGCCAAGTTCCTGGGCAAGGATGATATTCGGGTGTACACCCTTTTGGGCGACGGTGAGATCGAGGAGGGCCAGGTTTGGGAGGCCATGATGTTTGCCAACCAGTACCACCTGGATAACCTGTGCGTGATCATTGACTGGAACGGCTTGCAGATCGACGGTCTGTGCAAAGATGTGATGTGTGCCGAGCCGATTGATGAGAAAGTAAAGGCCTTTGGCTTTGATGTAGTCACCGTTGACGGCAATGATTTTGACCAGCTGGAGAGCGCTTTTGATGCCTTCCATAAGAGCACCAAGCCCTTCTGCATTTTGATGAAGACGGTGAAGGGCAAGGGCGTGTCCTTTATGGAGAACGAGTGCGGTTGGCACGGCAAGGCCACCAACCCGGAGGAATACAAAACGGCAATGGCAGAGTTGACTGCCAAGCTGCAGGAATTGGAGGCGTAACCATGGCAGAAGTAAAGAAGATCGCAACTCGCGAGAGCTACGGCAACGCCTTAAAGGAACTGGCTGCAGGCGGCGCCGATAACCTGGTGGTGTTGGACGCAGACCTGGCCGGCGCAACCAAGACCGGCATTTTTAAGAAAGCCTATCCGGATCGCCACTTTAACTGCGGCATTGCTGAGGCAGATATGATGAGCGTGGCCGCCGGTTTGTCTACCATGGGGCTGGTACCCTTTGCGTCCAGCTTTGCCATGTTCGCTGCCGGTCGTGCCTTTGAGCAGGTGCGCAACAGCATTGGCTATCCCCATTTGAATGTAAAGATCGGTGCTACCCACGCCGGGATCAGCGTTGGCGAGGACGGCGCGTCCCACCAGTGCTGCGAGGACTTTGCCCTGATGCGGGTGATTCCTGGCATGACCGTGATTTGTCCGGCAGACGATGTGGAGGCTCGGCAGGTGGTAAAGGCCGCCTATGAGATGGAGGGCCCGGTGTATATGCGCTTTGCCCGCCTGGCTACTGAGGTGTTCCACAACGAGGATTATCAGTTTGAGATCGGCAAGGCCGAGGTGATCCGTGCGGGCAGCGATGTGTCCATCATTGCCTGCGGTTTGATGGTGCCGGAGGCTATGGCTGCCGCAGAGCAGCTGGCTGCCAAGGGCATTTCTGCCGAGGTGATCAATATGGCTACCATTAAGCCCTTGGACGAGGCTGCCGTTTTGGCAACTGCCAAGAAGACCGGCAAGGTCATCACCGTAGAGGAGCACAGCATTATCGGCGGTTTGGGTGAGGCCGTTTGCTCCGTGCTCAGCGAGCAGCTGCCCACGCCTGTGCGCCGTATCGGCGTTAACGACGAGTTTGGCCACAGCGGCCCCGGTGCAGATCTGCTGGTGCAGTTTGGCTTGTGTGCCGACCATATTGCCCAGGTGGCTGCCGACTTTGTCAAATAAAATCAAGTCCAAAAATACCGCTTGCGACCTCGAGCCGCAGGCGGCTTTTTTTGTTGCAAAATAGTCGGTTCTATGCTACTATGAGCTTGCAGGCATATACTGTTATTGCAGTTTGGCATACAAGGAGGAATTTTTATGAAACTTGCCATCGTGATTCTTGTTGTGGTGGTACTGCTGGTGCTGTGGCTGGCAGGCACTTACAACGGCTTAGTGAAGAAGAAAAACGCTGTGGAGGAGGCGTTCTCCACCATGGATGTGTACCTGAAAAAGCGGTGGGATCTGATCCCGAATTTGGTGAATACTGTAAAGGGCTACGCCGCTCATGAGGCCCAGACTCTGCAAAATGTGGTGGCCGCGCGTGCAGGCAGCTATGCTGCCCTGTCCACGGAGGAGAAGTTGAAAGCCAATGCAGAGCTTTCCGGCGCTATTGCCGGGTTCTCTGCCGTGGTAGAGCAGTACCCGGACTTAAAGGCCAACCAAAATTTTTTGGATCTGCAAAACCAGCTGCGCCAGGTGGAGGCAGATATCGGCAATGCCCGCAAGTATTATAACGCTACGGTTAAGCAGCTGAACAACAAGATTGAGATGTTCCCGTCCAATATTGTGGCCGGTCTGTTCCATTTTGAAAAGCGCAGTATGTATCTGGTGGACGACGCCGCCCAGCGGGAGAATGTGAAGGTAGAATTCTGATGAAGAAGATCATCACCCTGTTACTGGCACTGGTGCTGCCCTTGTGCGCCCCGATTTACGCCCTGGCAGTCACGCCGGACGAGTCCGATTTTTTGTCCCGGTACGCCCAGGAGCCCTATGTGGTCACCGACTGCCAAATGCAAGTGGTGGTCAGCGAATACAATGTGCTGGCGGTAACGGAGACCTATCAGGTGTATTTTAATGAAGCACGCCACGGCATTTATCGCTACCTGCCCCTGCGCAACCAGTTGACCCGTACGGACGGCTCTACCGCCGTGGTCACTGCCCGGGTCAGTCAGGTGGACACCGGTGCGGATGAATGCAGCCATGAGGTCAGCAACGACAAGTATGTGCTGCGCTTGGGCAGCGAGGATGAGACCATCACCGGCCCCCACACCTATACCATTCGCTACAACTACGACTTGGGGCTGGACACGGTAAAGAACGCGGACGAGCTGTATTATAATCTGGTGGGCACCGGGTGGGACACCTATATCCGCCGGGTGCAGTTCTCTGTGACTATGCCGAAGGATTTTGACCCGGCCAAGCTGGGCCTGAGCACCGGCAGCTACGGCACCGCCGGAACCCAAAATGTAACCTACACCGTGCAGGACCGTACCATCAGCGGCACGGTTACGCAGGCGCTGGCACCGGGTGAGGGGCTGACCTTGCGCCTGATCCTGCCGGATGGGTATTTTAAGTTCGATAATACCAAGTATAACCTGACCATTGCTATGATCGCCGTTTTGCCGGCGCTGGCAGCGCTGATCGTGCTGGTACTGTTTTTGAAGTTCGGCCGGGATAAGCGCTATGCGCCCACGGTGGAGTTTTATCCGCCGAAAGGACTGAACAGCGCAGAGGTGGGTCTGTGGTACAAGGGCAAGGCCACCAATGAGATGGTGCTGTCCCTGCTGGTGTACCTGGCGCAGCGCAATCATATTGCGATTCACCCCGGCAAGCGCAAGCGAGACTTTGTGCTCACCAAATGTCATGGCTATGTGGGACAAGATACCAATTTGGCAGTATTTATGGACGGTCTGTTCCCCGACGGTCGCACCCGCACGGATAATAAACAGCTGAAAAACCATTTTTATGAAACGGTGGGTACCATACGGGCTGACCTGAACAGTACGGAGAGCCGCAGTCGCTTTTTTGACAAAACCAGTATTTATTTGAAGCTGTTGTCCTTTGTACTGCTGGCGCTGAGCGCAGCCGGCGGCGCCTATTTCAGCCACCGGGCGCTGGGCGACTCTCTGACTTTGGCGCCGAGCATTCTCTATGCTATGCTGGCGGGCACCCTGTGTCTGGCGCTGGGGCTGATCCCCGCTTGCTGTATGCTGCGGCGCACGGATGAGGGCGCCAAAACCCTGGCGCAGATCCAGGGCTTTCGCAGCTTTTTGGTAACGGCGGAGAAAGAAAAGTTAGAGGCGCTGGTGGAGCAGGATCCGGAGTATTTCTATAATATTCTGCCCTATACTTACGCCCTTGGGGTCAGCGACAAGTGGATCAAGAAGTTCGAGTCCATCGCCATGCAGCCGCCTCGGTGGTATAACGGGACCGAAGTGTGGAGCTATATGCTTTTTGATCGTATGTTGCGGGATACCCTGCGGGCAGCCAACGACAGTATGGTTTCTCAGCCCGGCGGCAAAGCCGGTTCCTTTGTGAGCGGAGGCGGTGGCTTTACCGGCGGCGGTGTTGGCGGCGGAGGCGGTGGCAGCTGGTAACGCCGCTTGCTGTTGTATGTTGTAAAGGCAGGCGCTGCCGGAGAAATGGATGTACGCGCAACGAAAGAATAAATACAAAGCAGGCGCACCCGCCGGGTGCGCCTGCTTTACTGTCTGTTTTCAATATCGGATTTTCGCAAAAGTTAAAATTTAAGTTCCATAAATCCCACGGTAAAGGGGAGATGGTCAAATTGTTTTGTGCCTGTGTGGATGAACCCCTGGGACTGATACCAGGCTTTCAGCACCGTGTTTTCTTCTACAATGCCGATTTGGATTTTTTGTGCTCCCAAGTGGTCCTTTGCATAATCGGCGGCATAAGCCACCAGTTTTTTGCCGAGCCCCAGGTGTCTGTAAGGCGGTAAAACCGCCAAATGATCCAACGTTGCGCCGTCCGCTGTGGGGTGCAAAGAAAAACAGCCTACAAACGTGTTTTGGTATCGGCACAAAAACAGGGAACACCCGCCATCAAAGGCGGCGCGCAGCTTTTCCGGCGGCATAAATGCCGTGTGCCCCGGGCAGTTCTCCCGGGTCAAATGCAAATCCTCCGCCACAGTCTGAAAGCTCTTGTGAATGATATCTAAACAAATCGGCAGTTGCTCTGCTTTCGTTACTTTTATGATCATCGTTTGCGCGTATATGTTGGTCAGTTCTGTTTTTTCATGTTTGCCCATAAATCTGTCCTTGGGTTGTGTTTGTCCTGCCGGAAGCACGGTTTAATTGCCTTGAATCACTTCGGTTTTCAGCTTGTTATATTCTTCCTGACTGATGGCGCCGGATTGGTATAGGGTGTTTAATCTTTCCAAATTTTGTATAGTCTCATTCACATAATGGTGACTGGGTTCAGGCGTTGTACCGGGAATACTGTTATGTGCGGTGACTTGACAATGAACAGTTAGGAGTTCCATCTCATCCGTGATCTGTAATTCGATTTTTTTATCCAACAGGATCTGAAATCGTACGATGCGTTTTTTATCGGGAATTCGTACCAGAACGCCATTAAAGATATACTGCGGGCAGGTTCTGGCGATTGTATATTGTCCTCCATGGCCGGTTGAAATGATGCGGTCCGCCCGATCACCAAAGTCTTGCACAAGTTGTGTGCGCTCGGTATCTGAAAGGGCGGCGGGGTTCTCGTAAAGGGTATTATAGAGTGTTTTGATTTCTTCCATGCCTGCCTCCTCAGAACTCACTGATATCAATGTCTCTGGTATTAAAATTCCCATAGCTTACATTCAGCGTATATTCCAATCTGGTGGAAGTGCTGCCTTCATCCGTCCAGGTGACCAAAAGGCGCTGCATGGTCTCATCCATGGAACAAGCCGTATTCTCTCCAAAAAGGTAGCGCTTGCCATACCAATCGTCTCCACGAGCAAAGTAAACATAATAGTCGCCTTCAGGAACGGCGGCGGTAGCGCTGCTGTATGCTTGCACAAAGAAAGAAAAGACATCTTTCCCGTAAGCGTCTTTGAGTTTTACATAACAGTTCTCGGCGTTGTTGCTGTTGTCCACTTGAATATGGCAAGGGGTGCTTTTTTCTGTATCTATGATCGTTTTGCCGTTCTCAGGTGTACGCATAGGCTTCATTTTGTGGCAACGCTTACACATTTTGGGCGTGGACTTGGTTTCTGCAACCCAGCTATGACCTCGTTTTTTGCCTTGTGTTGCACCGCAGACGGTACAGGTCATTGGGGTTTCGCAGGTAGCCGATTGCCAAGTGTGTGCAGTTTTTTCGCCTTCCTTTTTACCGCAGCGTTTACAGGTCTTTGGTGCTTGACAGGTGGCTTCCTGCCAGTCGTGCCCCAATGCTTTTCCTTGTTCGGCACCGCACTTTGTGCAAATTTGTGGGGCGGTACAAGTGGCAGCGGCGTATTGATGGATCATGCAGCCGGGCAGTGCCGCCCAAATCAGGAGGGCAACAAGCACCAGTCCGCCGATACCCGCAGATAAATACCGGATCTGCTTTTTCCTTTTGGCAGCGTCAGCGGCTTCTTTCTGGCGGATTTGTAGAAGTTCCTTTTCTGCAACAGCAATAAGCGCGTTCGCGCTTTTGTAGCCGTTCAGCTTTTGCAAGTCAGTTATGGCGGTGTTGAGATTGTACAAGGTGCCGGTTTGAATCAGTCTTTCCGCTTTGGCAAGAACCTGGTCATTGAGCAGATCATTGCATTCCTTTACTTTTTCGGCACAGTCCGCAAAGTCACCCAGGGATTGAAAGATGGTTTTGGCGTTCAGGATATTTGAAACGGTATGTTCACCGGCACGCAAAAGAAATAGAGCCTGGTTGTAGCGCGTTTTCTTCTCCAATAATACAGCTTTTTTGGAACAAAGTTCGATTTTACTTGCAGCGTCTTTATAGCCTTCGAGTGTTGTAAAGATCGCAGCGGCATTGTCGCAGTCTGCTGTGGTGTGCGCATTTTCCAATAGCTTGCTCGCCAACGCATATTGCGCGGCTTGATATTCCTGTTCTGTAAAGTACCATTCTTTCATTTCATTTTCTCCAATACCTTTTAAGCCGGACTTTCAGCTTCTTAAATCATAGCATACAGGGTATGATTTATCAAGAAAAAGCGCGAATCGCAATATAAAAAGCAGCCCGGTGGGCTGCTTTTATGGTGGAGATGAAGATGATAAATCCGAAACGGTATTAAGTTCTGATAATATCAAGCTTTTAGCGTTATCTTTGAAATTGAAATAAAAGTCTATTCTGTCATCATAAAGCACAACGGAATTAACAAATGTATCTATAAGCATTTTTCGATTTTTAAGTTTGTTCACATCAAAATTTTTGAATCCGTCAAACCACGAATATAAAAACTCTTTTGTCAATAACGGATGTGATATGTTTTCTTTTGCGATTTCCGTTTCTAAATTTTCTTTTGTGATTTCAAGTTCATCAAGTCGCTTTTTTGTTGATTTTGTTATTATGCCTTGCTCAATCGCATTAAGCATATTTTCAATGGCTGTGTCGGTTTGCGAAAGTTGCTTTTTAAGAGATTTCAACATTGGGCTTTCTTTACCTTGAATAGACAAAATCTTGTTTACTAACATTTCAATGAGCGAATCATCATTGATGAATTTCATAACTTGATAAATAACGATATCTTCTATCCAATCTTTTTTAACTGCCTTTTTATCGCATGTTTTATTACGCTTGGTGTTAACACATTTATAATAACTGTATCTTCTGCCACGGGCATTTCCGCTTTCGCCAACCATAAACGATTTGCATTTGCCGCAGTATAATTTAGTTGTCAACAAGTAGTCATCAACAGCCTTATGCCTTGATGGCGCACGCTTGTTAACGGCTATCATTTCCTGCACCTTATCAAAAACATCATTTGGAACAATGGCAGGAATTCCGTTTTCAATTACAACATCCTTATAAATATAATTGCCAACATACCGACGGTTGGTCAATATTTTAGAAATATTATTTATTGTAAATTCTCGACCGTTAGCATTTTTCAAGCCCTTGTTGTTCAGTTCATCTCGGATTTCTTTCTGCGTTTTACCGGAAATATAATCATTAAAAATATTCAAAACAACAGGAGCAAGAGTCGGATTGATTTGAAAATGTTGCTCATCATCAATCATATAACCAAAAGCGACAGAGCCGCCGTTATATTTGCACTTCAAAGCATTTTCGGTTAAGCCACGGTTGATTTTTTCTGCAAGTTCAGCAGAATAATACTCGGCATAGCCTTCAAGCATAGACTCAAGCAAAATACCTTCTGCACCGCTTGAAATCGCTTCGGTTGCAGAAACAACCTTAACGCCGTTCTTTTTCAAAATGTTTTTATAATGCGCCGAGTCATAACGGTTACGGGCAAAGCGGTCAAGCTTCCAAACGATGATAACATCAAACAGACCTTTGGAACTATCCTTAATCATCTGCTGAAACGACGGACGATTGTCCGTTTTTGCAGATAACGCTCTGTCAATATATGTATCAATTATACGAATATCATTCTTCTCGGCAAACTTCTTGCATTCACGAATTTGCCCATCAATACTTTCTTCACGCTGATTATCACTTGAATATCGTGCATAAATTACACCGTTCATTATATCACCTCAAGTGTATATAACCATAACAAAAACCATTAATCAAGTCATTTATAAATTATTGTTTTTATTGTACGAAATATAGTACTATTAGCAGAAGGAGTTTTATTTAATTTTCATTTAAAATGTTTTCCAACATTTTTCTTTCTTCTTAATTACAACAATGATTTTTATTAAAAGAACCATCCTTTTTAAACAATGTTGTTAAAACATTGTCCCCTACTAACAGTTCATCATAATCACAATTAATGCCATAGCTTTCCAAATAATGTTGAAGAAAACTTGCATAAATCCTATTATCCCACTCAGAATAAGCATCTCCATAAATGTTGTTACTTATAACTCCAATTTCATCATCATCAATTTTTTTATACAATTGATAGTAAGGGGTTCTATAGAACAATGATACCTTATATTGGAATTTAGCACATAATTCTATAAATTGTACAGGAGATAATTCTTCTGACAACAATTGTTTCATATCATCGTGTTGACGAAAAAATCCCTCATTATATCCATTATCCATTAGGTGACATATCACGCCAATATTACTTGCCATCATATAAAAGGTTTTCAATTCAGGAGATTCTGTACTCCAATATCTGTTATCTGAATTATTAATCTTAAAAATAAGTAAACTATATGGTTTTTCAAATTGATATTTGACTTTTCCAACACTTGATTTTAAAAAAATATGCTGAATTTTTCTTTCATATATTTTATCTTCAGAAAATATAGTATCGCTATTTTGAGTAGATAATTCTTTTTTTAGCGTTGTCTCTTTAAATAGAATGCCAAAAGCTATTTTATTTAACCAGCTAAAAATCACATCTCTGTCCGCTTCGATAAAACTTTCATATCCTTTTTCAAATGCTTTTTTCATAGGTTCTTCTATGTATTTACTCATTTCGTTATTGCATGCATTACAACAAGGAATAGTGAGATTTCTATAAGGTATACTTGTACTATTTAAAAGAATTAAGTGCTCATTCCACAAATTAAATTTAGTTTGAAACCATTTAGGATATATATGTTCTTTGGTTCTGTTCTCATCATTAAGTTTTGTCCCACATAAAAAGCAATGATCCTGAGACATTACCATATTGTCAAAATCCGAAAATTCCATTTTCCCCTTCTTATCATAAATCATAAAATATTTAATACATTTACTTTAGTTTGAATAACACAATACCAAATCCTTATACTGAAATCTGTTGTTGTATTACATTAAAATATTACGATAGTCATAAAAATCAGTAAACTATTGTAGTGTTTAGAACCACTAGATTAACTTTGGCAATCTTGTTTTAAAGCAATGTAACCAAGTAACCATATATGCATCCTTAACAACAATCTTTTATGAATTGATAATGTCACAATCGGTTGGTAATATGAAATAAAACCTCTGTTGAAGTACTACAATTGTTTACATAATCACGAGTTTTTCTTTTTGAACTATAATAAAAGATGCTTACAAGTTAAAAAAATACTTATTCGAGATTAACGTAAATCCAACCTTCTCATAAATGTGCACAGCATCCGGTGTATTTGTTGTTAGTGTAATATCATTAAAATTTGCTGCTTTTGCAAAATCAAGTAGATATTTTATCAACTGTTGCTGATATCCGTTACCGCGATAATTAGGCTTTGTATATACACTAATCAAACAACAACGCCTTCCGTTTTTTTCACTGCATACGATTATTTGAGGTAATTCATATAACTCCTCCAATGCACACATAGCAATTGACTCATCATCAAGATACATAATTGCAAAATATATTGATTTATTAAACTTTTCTATCAAATGTTTTCTCGTTATTTTTGCAAATTCATTAGAATAGCAAGAAAAGTCTTTGGATAAAGTATTGTTCCAATCTTCAATTTGCATTTCAACTCTTAATGCAACAATATCATCTATATTGTTGGCGGTTGCAATTATCATTTCTTGTTTAGTCATTTTTATAAATCTTCTTAATTATTTTTGTGCATTATGTGCCAAATGTCATTTCCCTCAAATCCACATTTTCACCATTGTAGATTTACCTGCATAAGCAGTTCCTGTAATGAAATATACATTTTTCAAATAATGCTTTAGTATATTATTTTCAATAAAGATTTTTCTCACCGTCACTCAATATACTCATGCTTAGTCGGAATATAATTTTTTGACCTGTATTTTTCGTGCTTATCTGTCTTATCTTTGGATACTATATCACCATTCGCATAATCAACCGGCTCAATACAAATTGCATCAAGCAATATTTTTTCCAAATGTTCATATTCCGAATGCTCACCAAGGCTTGCAAGAACAAAAGAATCGCGCACATAACCGGCACTTTCAGCCATAAGATTTTGGTCAAAATAATAACCATAGCGTTCCACAAAGAATGTCATCATCATTACAGTAGTTCTTGTGTTGCCCTCTCTAAACGGATGAATTTGCCAAAGTTTTGGAAACAGCCTTGCGATTTGCTTTGCAAAATCTTCTCGTGTAAGACTTGCCCAATCAATCTTTTTGATTTCGGCAAAAACTTTATCAAGGTCAGCACCAATTTCGGTAACATTTGAATACCAAACACTTCGACCTGCCAGCAACTCTTCACGCTTTTGAATATTTATTTTTCTATACTGTCCTGCCCACTCATAAACATCACCAAATAAAAACTTGTGAATAAAACAAAAGCCGCTGGATGAAAAATCACTAAAGCCATTTTCATACAGCAGCATCATGTTTGCACGAGATAATTCAGCCTCTGCCAAATCAAGCTCTTTTTCATTTGTTATGCCAAGCAGGTTCTTGAGGACTGTACTGTTAGGAATCAAGTACAAATCGTTCATAAACTCACCTATGATATTTTCTTATGTTTTGCTATAAGAGCAGCTTTCATATCTGCACCTGTAATTTCGCCTTTTGCCCATTTTGCAGAAAGTTCCTTTGCAAAGGCTGATACAGGCACGCCTTCAATGCTATTCAATGCATCTGCAACTTTGATTGCAGTCGTTCTTTTTGTTTCAATCGGGGACATCGTATCACTCCTTTACATAGTTATTTTACCATATAGTATGGATAATTACAATGAATTTATTTTGATACCTAAATTAAGCAAAAAAACCATTTATAGCAAAAACCACAGCACACGAAAAATCAGAATGCTGTGGTTTTAAATATGTTAAAAATCAAAAGTGAAAATCATTATCTGCTATAAACATTATTGCAGACTTAAAAATCCACCAATAAAAGCATCAGGGAAAATGAATTGTGTTTCAAAATTAAAACAAACTCAAAAACACCATATAAGCAATTCTTTTTGAAATGTGATATCCAATATTAAAAAACTTCATCTATATCTTGCCAATGTTCATCAGCCATATCTACGGCAAATTCTGTATTATTTATATATAGACGATTATCTTTATCTCTGACAAATCCCCAGTTTAAATTATGCTTATCGGCATATTGATTAAAAGCATTAAATTTATTTCCGATTTGGATATCAATATTTTTGCTTTTACCCTTGAACTCTCCGCCTTTGGTCTCAATAATCCAGACCGTGCCATCTTTTTTCATCACAATATAATCTGCATAGAAAAGCCATTGGTGCTGAAAACCATCTAAATAGACAATTGAAAAATATTGTTGACCGCTATCACCATTCTTATAAATCCACTCGATATCGTTACGGTTTTCACAGTACTGCTCAAAGAGCATTTCGCTGTTACTGCGAACAAGACTTGTCGCGTATCCCGAAGTATATTCATGATACGCATTGCTTAGATACTCAATCTCATTTTTTACGCCCGGATCATATTTGAAGAAATCTTGTTCCGGTATATGGAACGAAACAGATTTTGGATCAATCAAAGTTGTCTGTGTTGCCAAATCAGATGTCACTTCTCTTAACTCTTCTTTTAATAAGTGAACATTATTGATGACAAAAGCATAGAACTCGGCAGTATCAAGAGATAGTAGTTTGTTCTTTGCAGAACCGTTATTGCGGAATAATCTTTCTAAAATCGTCTTTACCTTTGCAGTCTGCATTCCTATCGCCGTCTTTATGCTGTCCACACTATGTAAAAGTTGCATTCCGTGCTCGCGAGTATTCACACGCTGTCGAGTTGTAAAATGTGTACCACTTTCCATAACTGCATCCGTTTTTACAAATTGTCCTTGTAAGGCTCGTCCTAATATTTCATTACCAAAGACGAAACCGTGTCCGGCAAGAATTGACTGATTATTCTTTTTGTCATTTCCAAGATGATACTTAGCAACCAGATGGTCATAAATTTTGTTTAAAACTTCACGCTCACCCAGTCCGTTTGCATCGAGATTTCTCAATTGTTTTGTCAATGTAAATGTTTTGCACTTATCTTTCAAAAAAAGTCTGCGAGTTTCATATGCCTTATCCATATTGGAGAGCAGTCCCGCCTTGTAGGTCTCATCAAATGTATAAACATAGCAAAAATCGAGCAAATCATCATCGTAATGTCTTGCTTCCGGCATACGACGAATACGACCGATGGTTTGTATCTCGAATTGTTCGCTCATACCTTCACGCAGCTTAACAAGAATTTTTGCACGAGGGCAGTCCCATCCCGTGCTGATTGCCTGTTTCATAAGAAGAAATACAGGTGTGCCGTCATTATCTGTTAAATTATCAGTAAGGTCTTTTTTATCCTCACTCATCCAAATACTGACCATACCGTTGTCATAGGTATAGCCCATTGATTCAAGTTTTTCTTCTACCGCTTTGACAGTTTCCGGCTGTCCGTTCGGAAATTGGATAAGCACAAGCGGTCGCACGACCTTTCTGGCAGGAAGTACTTCTGTATATCTCTGCGCGATTGCTTTTCTTTTTTTATCTGCCAATTCAAGCAAATAGTCATAGTCGTTACTGATTTCAATATTATCTTCAACGCCCTCATTAACATAAAGTGCCTTTGTAATCAGCCCTTCGTCAATAACATCTAATTCATCAATTTCAAAATATTCATATCGGTTATTTTTAATAGCTGTTGCGCTGACACGAATAATATGCTTTGCGGTAAATGCGTCAATAATTGTTTTTGCCCTTGCTGTATTGTTGGAATGTTCCTCATCTATGATAACGATAAAATCAATATTCTTTCTATGAGCATCTGCAATACGGTCAAAAAGATTTTTGCGTTCGCTGTCCTTGATAGCAGTGTTACCTCTCTTAGTAACAAGCTCCCAGTTGATAAAAGTTGTGCTTTCGGGCTCAAAACCGTTTTGCAGAGCATCAAATAAATTTTGCGTTTTTCTGTGCGGTGCCACCGAAATCATTTTTTGACGGCTCTGCTCTTCAAGGTCTCCTTTACCCGGGCAAAGCCAAATTACAGCAGTATTTGAATTAACATTGTTAAGATATTCATCTACATACCCAATTAAAATAATTGTCTTGCCTGCTCCGGTCGGGGCTTTCATAACTACGGTCTGCTTACTATTACTGTCAGTTGATATGTCGAGCAAATTTAACACAGCTTTTTCTTGAAAGTCAAAAAGATTAAGAGTCAATCCGTTTACCATGTTTCTCCAACCTCCCTCAATTCAAAATTAAAATAGTAATCCGGAATAATGTGTATATCCACATCCTTAAACAAGGCATTCTGCTCTGTGGTAAAAAGTACATTTTTTGAAACATACAAAGCCTTTACGTCCGGATATTCACTCCAATGTTCTGCAAGCCTGTCAGCCTCATCGTCATTCATAACCGTTATGTAACGCTTACCGTCAAGCTTAATTCCGTGTTCAAGCTGAATCATTTCGGTTACATGCTCAAGAAGTGCGTCAGACAAATATTCCTCATTTTTGGATACAAAATCAGTGCGATAATATTTGAGGTTTGCCGGTATGCCATCAGAATAATCACTGCCATCTTCACGCTTACCTGTAATTACGGTCTTTATTCTTTGGTATGTTATATTTTCACAAATACCGTTTTCATTGTTGGTACAAAGAATAAATTTGCGATTACCGCCATCCTCTTTGTTTAATTCAAGAACAGCCTGTGCTGTCGTGCCTGAACCAGCGAAGAAATCAAGAATTGTGCAACTCTTATTGTTGTATGTAATCGAATCTATCAGTGTTTGAATAAGAGATATCGGTTTTGGATATGCAAATTTACTTTTCTCTCCTAAGCACTTTTCCAACTCTATACTACCATCACTTTTCAAACTTATAATAGAGCGCAATAACATACGATTTACTTCATCTAAATATTTAATTGAACTTGGTTGTAAATTTTCATCTTTGGAAAACCATATACTTCCACATATAAAACTTCCATCAAAGCGTTCAACAGCATTTTCATAATCTACTGCTTTCAAAAAAGTGTCCTCACTCCATCTCCAGCCCCTATCAGGAACCCGTACTGGCATTTTGCTTTTAGGATGTAAAACATCGTATCTGGGACCAAATGTGTTACCATTGGGCCAACTCATGTTGATTTTGCCCCATACTCTATAATTATCATCGACAGAATTATAAAGAGTTATTGCTCTATCATACTTCTTTTTCTTGTATAGTTTTTTTAACTCGCTTTCTGTTTCTTTAACACTTAACTTTTTTTGCTTGCATTCTAAAATTAAATCTTCAATATCTTGCAGGCCCTCCTTTAAGACCATAAATTTATACTTAAAATCAGGACTTTTTGCATAGGTCAATATATATTCATGTATATTGCCGATTCCTTTATCGTTTTTTGGTATTCTTTTATTCCATACAATACATTCGATGAAATTAATCTCGCCAAATATCGTGTCACATAACATTTTCACTTGAGCAAATTCATTCTCATCAATGCTTATAAAAACAACACCACTGGTTGACAATAGATTATATGCAGATTTTAAACGTTCCCTCATAAATGACAACCATTTTGAATGACGAAACAAATCATTACCATCTACCAATGTATCATTATACGTAAAGCCATCTTTCAATGTATTATACGGTGGATCGATATAAATCACATCAATCTTACCCTTATGTGTTTTTTCCAATAGGCGTAAGCTGTGCAAATTATCGCCTTCGAGTAAAAAATTATAGTCATCACTGTCAGATGCATGAATTTCCTTATTGGCACATTCGGTGAACACCGGAATGTTGTCTTTCATCATAACATCTACGGCTTCTTCGTGTTCTTCCCACACAAGGCCATACTTTTTCGCATTTAATTCTGCCTCAATTTCGCCAAGAGCGATAAGCATAGAATCGTCATCTTTATGTTCTTCTTTCAATTTTGAAAGAAATTGCATCATTCGCTCTCGTTTTTGTTTAGAAATATTACTGCTCATATTCCCTCCATACAACATAATCGATATTATGTTGTAAAACATACTTAATTTATTTTTTGATTATATCATATTTCATATTTATTTACAATGCTACATATATTGTACGATATGAAAAGTACCAAAATCGTCAACTAAAACAAACACGAATAAGCCTTTTCAAGTTTTTTCTTGACAAGGCTTGGTTCGTCATACTCATTTTTTGCTTTTAGCATCTACATTTGATTGTAGGTGCTTTTTATTTTGTCTGAAATTGATTCTAAATACAACATAATATCGATTATGTTATTCGCCGCCGATTTTGGCGGATTTTTTATTTTAATGCTAAATAATCAAGTGCATATTTTCCATTCTTTTGCGGTGTTCTGTGCCGGTTGAAATGATATAAATTCGTGTTGTGTTGATACTGCTGTGACCGAGAATATCCGCAAGTTTTGCAATATCTTTTTCAATCCCATAAAACGTGCGTGCAAACAGGTGGCGAAGATTATGCGGAAACACCTTTTGTGGATTTACATTTGCATCTTTGCACAAGGCTTTCATCTCCCGCCAAATATTCGTGCGGTTTACCGGCTTGCCACTTTTCGTTACAAAAATCATACTGCATTTTATTCCTTGCTCTGCTGCATAGCGGAGCAATTTTTGTTTCAGTTCTTTCACGATAAAAATCGAGCGTGTTTTTGCCTTGCAGTTTACAATTGCCTCACCACACTTTGTCGCCTCAACCGTAATATATTGCAACTCGCTGACACGAATACCTGTTGCACAAATCGTTTGAATAATTAAATTCAATCGTTCGTTTTTCTTTTGCTTTGCCG
>ERZ773131.295-NODE-295-length-44357-cov-4.719674_pt1 | contig 44357 bp, 28 predicted proteins | sample MGYA00511082_ERZ773131 | MGnify/ENA primary metagenome ERZ773131 (study PRJEB29015, sample SAMEA2737813) | human gut metagenome | biome: human gut; feature: human-associated habitat; material: faeces | place: China | collected 2012 ... | reverse complement strand
AAAGTCCCCTTCCCCCCACAGCTATTCCACCTTAATAACAGGCGATATTGCTGTCTGTGCGCGGTTCCGCAGCGCCCACCAGCACGTTGTTGTCCAGGCGCAGGATAAGCTGGCCCCGTCCGAAGGACGTGCTCTGCAGGGCCACTTCCACCTCATGGCCTTTGCCCGCCAGCTGGCGGGCCGTTTCCACAGGAAAGGACGGCTCCACCAGAAAGCGGCGGTCGCCCACCCACTGCCAGCGCGGCGCGTCCAGGGCCTGCTGCGGATTGAGCTTAAAATCCACAAGATTGCACATGACCTGCACGTGCCCCTGCGGCTGCATGTAGGCCCCCATGACGCCCATGGGCCCTATGGGGCGGCCGCCCTTGGTGATAAAGGCCGGGATGATGGTGTGGTAGGTTTTTTTGCCCGGCTGCAGGCAATTGGCGTGCTGGGGGTCCAGGGAAAAATCCGCGCCCCGGTTCTGCAGGGCAATGCCCGTGTCGCGCACCACAATGCCGGAGCCGAAGCCCATATAGTTGCTCTGGATGTAGGAAACCATGTTGCCCTGTGCGTCGGCTGCGCACAGATAGACCGTGCCGCCTTTGGGCAGCTGCACAGGCGCGGGCAGGGCGGCCTGGCTGGTGATCTGGCGGGCGCGGGCCGCGCCGAAGGCCGGCTCGAGAAAGTTGTGGTAGTCCACGGCCATGTGGCGGTTGTCGGTGACGTAGTGGCGGGCGTCGGCAAAGGCCAGCTTCATGGCTTCCCATTGCAGATGGCGGGCCTCCACGGCGTCGAGGCTTTCCAGGGGAAATTCCTTGAGGATGTTCAGGGCCATGAGCGCTGTGATGCCCTGGCCGTTAGGCGGTATTTCCCACAGTTCGCAGCCGCGGTAGCTCACGCTGATGGGGTCTACCCATTGGGGCTGGAAGGCCGCCAGGTCCGCGGCCGAGAGGTAGCCGTCAAAGGCGGCGCTTTCTGCTGCTATACGGGCCGCCAGGTCGCCGCGGTAAAAATCTTCGGCGCGGCTTTGGGCTATGGCCTGCAAGCTGCGGGCGTGGTGGGGCAGGCGCACAATTTCGCCCGCCAGCGGGGCCCGTCCCTGGGGCGCAAAAGTGCTGTACCAGGCGGCAAATTCCGGCCCGGTGCAGTGTTCCCGCAGGGTCTGGAAGGCTTCGCCCCACAGAAAGGCCAGCATGGGCGGCACGGGGTAGCCCTCACTGGCGTAGGCGATGGCCGGTTCCAGCAGCGTGGCGAAGGGCAGTTTGCCGAACCGGGCGGAGAGTGCGGCCCAGGCCCCCACCGCGCCCGGCACGGTCACGGGCGTCCAGCCGTAGCGCGGCATGGCGGGGCCGCCGTGGCGGGCCAGAACCTTTTCGATGGAAATGGCCTGGGGCGCGGGGCCGCTGGCATTGAGCCCGTGCAGGGCGTTGTTCTGCCAGACCAGGGCAAAGGCGTCGCTACCCAAGCCGTTGGAGGTGGGCTCCAGCACGGTGAGGGCTGCGGCCGTGGCCACAATGGCGTCCACGGCATTGCCGCCCTGGCGCAGCATGGCCAGACCCGCCGCGGAGGCCAGGGCGGAAGAAGCGGCCACCATGCCGTTGCGGGCGTAGATGGGTATTCTGCGGGAAGGGTGGGGCGCGTAAAGGGGGTCAAAATCAAAGGGATGGCGCATGGCGGGACTTCCTGGTCTTGCGGGCGGCCCCTGCGGCACAAGGGCCGCCCGTGTTCGCGCAAAGCCGTTGGCGGGTTATTTTACCTCCACGCACTGCCAGGGCAGGCCGTAGCGGTTGAGGTCTTCCATAAAGGGGTCCGGGTCCATCTGTTCCATGTTCCAGACGCCGGGCTTGCGCCACTGGCCTGAGGCCACCATTTTGGTGCCGATCATGGCGGGTACGCCCGTGGTGTAGGAAATGGCCTGGGAACCCACCTCGGCGTAGCAGACTTCGTGGTCGCAGATATTGTAGATATAGACCGTTTTTTCTTTGCCGTTTTTTACGCCGCGCAGCACGTCGCCGATGCAGGTCTTGCCCTTGGTGAGCGGGCCCAGGGAAGCCGGGTCGGGCAGCAGCTTGGCCAGAAACTGTATGGGCACGATGTCCTGCCCCTGGAATTTGACGGGATCAATGCGGGTCATGCCCACGTTGCCCAGCACCTTGAGGTGGTTGAGATAGTTTTCCGAAAAGGTCATCCAGAAGCGGGCGCGGCGGACGCCCTTGAGGTTGCGCACCAGGGATTCCAGTTCCTCGTGGTACATGAGGTAGCATTTTTTGGGGCCGATGCCGTCGGGGAAGTCGTAGGTCATGGACCAGGACAGGGGGTCGGTTTCCACCCATTCGCCGCGTTCCCAGTAGCGGCCCCTGGCCGTGACTTCGCGGATATTGATTTCCGGATTGAAATTGGTGGCAAAGGGCTGGCCGTGGTCGCCGGCGTTGCAGTCGAGGATGTCGATGTAGTTGATCTCGTCGAAGTGGTGCTTGAGCGCGTAGGCGGCAAAGACGCCCGTGACGCCCGGGTCGAAGCCGGAGCCTAAAAGTGCCGTGATGCCGGCCTTCTCGTAGCGCTCGCGGTAGGCCCACTGCCACTTGTACTCGAACTTCGCCGTGTCCTCCGGCTCGTAGTTGGCCGTGTCGACGTAGTTCGTCTTCGTCGCGAGGCAGGCATCCATGATGTGCAGGTCCTGATACGGCAGCGCGAGGTTCAGCACGACGTCCGGCTGGAACTCCTCGATGAGCGCGATGAGTGCATCGACGTCGTCCGCATCGACCTGCGCCGTGCGGATCTTCGTCTTCGTCGTGCCCTCGAGCTTCTCCTTGAGCGCGTCGCACTTCGACTTCGTGCGCGATGCAATCAAGATCTCACTGAATTCGTCCGAGTTCTGGCAGCACTTGTGGATGGCGACACTCGCCACACCACCGCAGCCGATGATCAAAGCTTTTCCCATGTTTATGCCTCCTAGATTGAGATTATATAGATAAATAGACTTACTTACTTGAGGTAGGGCTTCTCGAGCGCCAGCAGCATCTCGCGCAGGAGCTTGAGGGCCGTGGCCGTCGAGGTGCCGCTCGGGTCGAGCGGCGGTGAGAGCTCGACCATGTCGCAGCCGACGATCTGGCAGCCGCGGATGGTGCGTAGCGCGGCAGAGAGAAGGTCCGTGAAGCGCACGCCGCCCGCCTCGGGCGTCCCCGTGCCCGGGAAGCACGAGGGGTCGAGCACATCGAGGTCGATCGTCAGGTAGACGGGGCGGCCTTTGAGCGCCGCGATCGTCTCCGCGAGGCCCGCGAAGCTAAACTTCTGGATCTTCGTATGGCCCTCGGCCGACCAGTACCACTCCGCGCGCTCGCCGCTGCGGATGCCGAACTGGAAGATGCGGCCGTCGCCGATGATTTCCCAGATGCGGCGGATGACCGTCGCGTGCGAGAGGCGGTTGCCGAGGTATTCCTCGCGCAGGTCCGTGTGCGCGTCGAAGTGGATGACGGCGACGTCGGGGTACTTTTCGTGCACGGCGCGGAAGGCCGGCAGCGTCACGAGGTGCTCGCCGCCAATCAGGAACGGCAGCTTGCCGTCCGCAATGATATCTCTAGCGCACGCTTCGATGTCCGCGAGCGCCCGCTCCGTGTCGCCGAAGCAGAGCTCGAGGTCTCCGCCGTCGAAGACCTTCGCGTCCTCGAGGTCGAGGTCCTGATACGGACTGTACGTCTCGAGGCCGTACGACTCCGCGCGCATCGTGCGGCTCGCGAAGCGCGTGCCCGGCCGGTACGACGTCGTCGAGTCAAAAGGCGCGCCGTAGAGCACGATGCGGCTCTCCTCGTAGTCGTTTTCACAGCCGAGGAAGGTCTCGACATTACGATTCCGGTTCAACATCTCTTAGCATCTCCTCCACATAATTCGGCAGGGCAAAGGCGCCCGCGTGCAGCTGCGTGTTATAGTAGCGCGTCTTGAGGCCGATGGCGTTCCAGCGCACCCAGTTGACGTCCTTGACGGGATGGCGCTTCTTGGCGGCAAAGCCGAAGAGCCAGTGGCCCGATGGATACGTCGGGATGTGCGCCTGATAGACGCGGCTTATCGGGAAGGAATCGACGATGCGCTTGTGGGCGCGCTGCATCGCGTAGGCGTCCTGCTGGTAGAATGGGCTCTCGTGCTGGTTGACCATGATGCCGTCCTCGCGCAGCGCCTTGTAGCAGTTGCCGTAAAACTCCTTCGTGAAGAGGCCCTCGCCCGGGCCGAACGGGTCCGTCGAATCGACGATGATGAGGTCGTAGGCGTCCTCCGCGTGGCGCACGTACTTGAGGCCGTCCTCGTAGTGAATCGTGACGCGCGGGTCGCCGAGGCACCCCGCCGTCTGCGGCAGGTACTTCTTGCAGACCTCGACGACGAGCTCGTCAATCTCGACGAGGTCGATGTGGCGCACCGTCGGATAGCGCAGGAGCTCGCGCACCGTGCCGCCATCGCCGCCGCCGATGACGAGGATGTCGTGCGCGTCGGGATTGACGCACATCGGCACGTGCGTGATCATCTCGTGGTAGATGAACTCATCCATCTCCGTCAGCATCATGTAGCCGTCGAGCGTCAAAAAGCGGCCGAACTCCTTCGAGTCGAAGATGTCGATGCGCTGGAATTCACTGCGGCCCGAGTAGAGCTGGCGGTCCACCTTGATGGAAAAACGGACATTCGGTGTGTGGTGTTCGGTAAACCAGAGTTCCATAAAATCCCCCCTCTATTTCACGATTATTTTACGACATTGAGCCGTGCGAGCGTCATGTCCTCGGGGCCCGTCATCTGGCAGCCCTTCTTGCGCGCGTAGCGGATGTAGGTCAAGATCTCGTCCGTGACGCGCTCGCCCGGCGCAAGGATTGGGATGCCCGGCGGGTAGCACATGACGAACTCGCTGCAGACGCGGCCCGAGGTCGACTCGAGTGGCAGCGACTCCTTCTCGGCGTAGAACGCCTCCTGCGGCCCGTAGACGACCTCCGGCTCGATGTACTCGGCCTTGAGCATCTTCGAGGAATCCTTGCGGTAGTTGCGCCGGATCTCCGCGAGCGCGGCGACGAGCCGTTCGATGTCCTTAGGCCGGTCGCCGACTGAGACGTAGGCCAAGAGGTTTGCAATGTCGCCGAACTCCGTCTGGATGTCGTACTCGTCGCGCAGGAGGTCGTAGACCTCGATGCCCGCAAGGCCCGTCGGCCGCGTGAAGATGGAGAGCTTCGTCGTGTCAAAGTCGTAGATCGAGTCGCCGTTGATGAGCTCGCGGCTGTAGGCATAGTAATCGCCAATCGCGTTGATCTCGTCGCGCGCGTACTCGACGAGCCCGATGACCTTATCGAAAATCTCCTGCCCGTGCAGGGCGAGGTTGCGGCGGCTGATGTCGAGGCTCGAGAGCAGGAGGTACGAGCCCGAGGTCGTCTGTGTGATGTTGATGACCTGATGCACGTAGCCTGCATTGACGTTCGGACCGCAGAGCAGCATCGAGCTCTGCGTCAAGGAGCCGCCCGACTTGTGCATGCTGATCGAGGCCATGTCGGCGCCGGCCGCCATCGCCGAGACGGGCAGCTTGTCGTGGAAGTAGAAATGCGTGCCGTGCGCCTCGTCGGCGAGCACCATCATGCCGTGCTCGTGCGCGAGGCGCACGATTTCGCGCAGGTTCGAGCAGATGCCGTAGTACGTCGGATTGTTGACGAGCACGGCCTTGGCGTCAGGATGACGCCTGATGGCGTCCTTGACTTCCTCGACGCGCATGCCGAGCGAGATGCCGAGCGTGTGGTCCATCTGCGGGTTGACGTAGACCGGGACGGCACCGCAGAGGATCAGCGCATTGATGGCGCTGCGGTGCACATTGCGCGGCATGATGATCTTATCGCCACGGCCGACCGCCGTCAGCACCATCGCCTGCACGGCCGACGTCGTGCCGCCGACCATGAAGAACGCATGAGCCGCGCCAAAGGCCTCCGCCGCGAGCTTTTCTGCATCGCGGATGACCGAGACGGGATGGCAGAGATTGTCGAGCATCTTCATCGAGTTGACATCGACGTCGAGGCACTTCTCCCCGAGGAAGTCCCGGAGCTCCGGATTGCCGCGGCCGCGCTTGTGGCCCGGCACGTCAAACGGCACGAGGCGCGCGCGCTTCATGCGCTCGAGCGCCTCGAGAATCGGTGCACTCTCCTGAGTCAGATATCGTCCCACTTTACTTCACTTCCTTATCCTTATCGCATTTTTTCAGTAGAGATTGCGGCCGCTGTAGATCTCGATCATCTCGCGGCGCAGGCTGTTGCTGATGGCGAGGCGGTCCTTCGGCGGGATCTCGTAGATGTCCGTGTTGAACAGGTAGTTCTGCAGCTGTGGCTCCTTGATGAGCATGCGCGTGTGGTAGAGATTCGCCTGATAGAGGTTGATGTCGACGGCGTCGTAGCGGTCGAGCGTCTCCTGCGCGATGAACTCCTGGATGGAGCGCATCTTCGAGTCCATGAAGAGCTTGCGGCCGTCGAGGTCGCGCGTGAAGCCGCGCACGCGGTAGTCCATCGTGATGATGTCCGAGTCGAACTGCGCGATCATGTAGTCGAGCGTCTTGAGCGGCGTAATCTCCCCGCATGTCGCGACGTCGATGTCGACGCGAAACGTCGCGATGCTCGTGCCCGGATGGAACTCGGGGTACGTGTGTACCGTCACATGGCTCTTGTCGAGATGCGCGAGGATCGTGTCGCCGAGGATGGCCGACTCGACGGGTTTCTTGCGGCCCGACTCCACCGCCTCCTCCTCCGCGATAAGCATCGTCACGCTCGCGCCCTGCGGGTCGTAGTCCTGCTTCGCGATGTTGAGGATGCGCGCGCCGATCATCTCCGTGACCGTCGACAGGATCTTCGTCAAGCGCTCCGAGTTGTACTGCTCATCGATGTACTTGATGTAGTCCTGCTGCTCCCGCGCCGACTTCGCATAACAGATGTCATAGATGTTGAAGCTCAATGCCTTCGTCAGGTTGTTAAAGCCGTACAGCTTCAGCTTTTCCTCCAATCCACCAAAACCTGCCTTTCTTTTTATGGCTTTCACCAAAAAAGCCACGGCTCCAGAAGCCGTGGCCTTTCTGCTAACTTTAGCTTTATTTTAGCAGATTCAACTCGTTGAAACAAGTGGAATCTTGCGCCCGAAGGCGTGGATTTTGAGCGGCTCGCGTGCGGTTATTCCGGCTGCTCTTCCGACTGATCAAAGCGCTGCAGGAGCTCGCGGTCCTTGTCGCTGAGCTCCTTCTTCGCCAAGAGGTCGGGGCGCCTTTCCTGCGTCAGCCTGAGCGACTGCTCGTGGCGCCACTGGCGGATCTTCGCGTGGTCGCCCGAGAGCAGCACCTCCGGCACCTCCATGCCCTCGAAGTCGCGCGGACGCGTGTACTGCGGGAAGCCCAAGAGGCCGTCGTAGAACGAGTCTGTCGGCGCCGACTCCGCATCGCCGAGCACGCCCGGCAGCATGCGCGAGACAGCATCCGTAATGACCATCGCCGGCAGCTCGCCGCCCGTCAGCACGAAGTCGCCGATCGAGATGGCCTCGTCGGCGAGCGGGTAGATGCGCGCGTCAAAGCCCTCGTAATGGCCGCAGATGAAGACGAGCTGCTCATAGCCCGCGAGCTCCTTGGCCTTCGCCTGCGTAAAGACAGGCCCCGCGGGGTCCATAATCAGCACGCGGCGGCTCGCCGCATGCGCCGCTGTCGCCTCGAGCACCGCGCGCACCGCGCGGTACATCGGCTCCGGCTTCAGCACCATCCCCGCGCCGCCGCCAAACGGCGAATCGTCGACATGCCTGTGCTTGTCGAACGAGTAGTCGCGGAAATTCGTGAAGTGGATGTCGAGGATGCCCTTGTCGACGGCGCGCTTCGTGATGCTCGCACCGAACGGCCCCGCAAACATCTCCGGAAACAGCGTGATCATGTCAATGCGCATCGTCCGTCTCCTCCGGCAGGTCGACGACCATGCGGCCGCCCGCGACATCGATCTGCTTCACGACCGCCTTGAGCGCCGGAATGAGGAGCTCGCGTCCGTCCGGGCGGCGCGCCTGATAGACGTCGTTGCTGCCCGTGCGCAGGACGTTCTCGACCGTGCCGAGCTCCGTGCCCGCCCCGTCATAGACCGTCAGGCCGATGATGTCGAACGTGTAGAACTCGCCTTCCTCAAGCGGCACAGCCTCGCTGCGGTCGACCGTCAGCAGGCGGCCCGTCAGGCGCATCGCGTCCTCGCGCACGGGGTACTCGCGAAACTTCAGCAGGATGAACTGCTTGTGGTACTTGCAGCTCTCGATGTGCAGCAGCTCGTCGCCGACCATGACTTCCTTCATATCGGCAAAGCGCTCCGTGAAGTCCGTCAGCGGGATGATGCGCATCTCGCCGTGGATGCCGTGCGCCGCGCCGACCTTGCCGATCGTCACACGGTCCTTAGCCGCCATTTTCTTGCTCTTCTTAGCCGCGGATGGCGATAATCTTGTCATCTTCCACCAGCACTTCCACATTCATGAGCTCGCGCATGTCGTCACCGACCTTGACGTCGACCTGGCGCTCGAGCGTGCCCTGCACGATCTCCGAACCGATCTTGAGCTTCTCCGTCTGCTCCTTCTGTGCGAGAGCCTGTGCGCGGTAGTCCGCACGCTTCTGGCGCTCCTGGCCGAAATGCTGCTGGATGGCGTGCAGGCGCTGGATCTCCTGCGGCGTCGGGTCATCGGCGTTGGCCGGGCCATTCTCCTGCAGGACGCGCTTCTCCTGGATGTCGAGCTGCTGCAGCTCGAGCTCCGCACGCTGGATGCCTTCCGTGAGTTCCTTGAGCATCTTTTCCTTGAGCTTTTCCGTGACCTTTGCCTTGATCGTCACCGGCATCTTGAGCGAAATCGTATCCATGTTTGTTCCTCTTTTCTGCTCGAACTTGAAATACAAAAACAGCGGCAAAGCCCACAGTCTTTGTGTGGGCGATGCCGCTCTTCTTCTGATTTCATTTATTCAATGATATCAACCGAGACTTTTTTGTTCTCCCGGGTGGCTGCGGCCTTGACAACCGTGCGCATGGCTTTCGCGATGCGGCCCTGGCGGCCAATGACCTTGCCCATGTCATCCTCATCCACGTGGAGTTCGAGCGTGACCTGACGGTCCTGCTGCTTCTCCTCGACGCGGACATCTTCGGGATGATCCACTAAGGACTTCGCGATGACTTCAACAAGTTCTTTCATGCTGTAGCCTCACTCAATCAGTTCTTAGCGTTCTTTGCCTCAGCAAACTTAGCCATGAGGCCCTTCTTGCTGAAGAGATTCTTAACGGTGTCCGTCGGCTGAGCACCCTTGCCCATCCAATCGAGAACCTTCTCCTCGTCAACATTGACGACTGCCGGGTTCTGGGACGGATCGTAGTTACCGAGGACCTCGATGAAACGACCATCGCGCGGTGCGCGGGAGTCCGCGACAACAATGCGATAGAACGGATTCTTCTTTGCACCCATACGGTTCAGACGAATCTTTACTGCCATGTGAATTCACCACCTTTCAAATCTTGATTGGGAAATATCTCAATGCATGAACGGCAATTTCGGGAGCCCGAGGCCGCCGAGATTCGGCAGGCCTTTCTTGCCCTTCTGCATCTTCTTCATTTTCTTCATCATCTTCTTCATCTCGCCGAACTGCTTCAGGAGCTTGTTGACGTCCTGCACGCGCGTGCCGGAGCCCATCGCGATGCGCTTGCGGCGGCTGCCGTTGATGATGTTTATGTTGGCGCGCTCTTTCGGCGTCATCGACTTGATGATGGCCTCGATCTGGCGGATTTCCTTGCCGTCGAGGTCGATGTCCTGTCCGGTAAGCTGCTTCTTGAGGCCGCCCATGCCCGGGATAAGGCCTAAGATGTTGTCGAGCGAGCCAAGCTTCTTGACCTGCTGCATCTGCGCGAGGAAATCATCGAGCGTGAACTCGTCCTTGCTCAGATACTCCAGCACACCGGAAACTCGTCCTTGCGCAGCTTCTTCTCCATCTTCTTGGCTTCTTCCATGTCGAAAGTCGCCTGTGCCTTCTCGACGAGCGAGAGCACATCGCCCATGCCGAGGATGCGCGACGCCATGCGGTCCGGATGGAACGGCTCGAGCGGCTCGAGCTTCTCGCCAAGACCGATGAACTTGATGGGCACGCCCGTGACCGCCTTGACGGAGAGTGCGGCACCACCGCGGGCATCGCCGTCGAGCTTCGTCATGACGACACCGTCGAGGCCGAGCGCGTCGTTGAACGACTGCGCGACGTTGACGGATTCCTGGCCCGTCATCGCATCGACGACGAGCAGGATCTCATGCGGATGGACCTCCGACTTGATGTCGCAGAGCTCCTGCATGAGCTTCTCATCGATCTGCAGGCGGCCCGCCGTATCGATGATGACGACATCGCAGGCATGCGACTGCGAATAATCAATCGAGTTCTTCGCGATCGTCACTGCATCCGTACCCTGCTCCATCGAGAACACGGGGATGTCGAGCTGCTTGCCGAGGACCTGCAGCTGCGTGATGGCCGCCGGGCGGTAGATGTCCGCCGCGACGAGCAGCGGGCGCTTGCCCTGCTTCTTGAGCGCGAGGCCGAGCTTGCCAGCAGACGTCGTCTTGCCGGCGCCCTGCAGGCCGACCATCATGATGATCGTCGGCGGCTTCGGACTCATGTTGATGCGGCTCTGCGTGCCGCCCATGAGCTTCGTGAGCTCCTCGTCGACGATCTTGATGACGACCTGTGCCGGCGTCAGCGTCTCGAGGATGTCCTGGCCAATCGCGCGCTCCTTGACGGTCTTGATGAACTGCTTGACGACCTTGAAGTTGACGTCGGCTTCGAGAAGTGCCATGCGCACCTCGCGCATCGCCTCATTGACGTCATCCTCCGTCAGCTTGCCATGGCCGCGGAGCTTCTTGAAGGTTGCCTGAAGTCGGTCCGATAAACTTTCAAAAATCAAAAATCATACCTCCCGGCCATATTCACTGCTGCCAAGTAACGGCACGAGGCGCGCGAGGATATCGCGGATTGCCGCGCTGTTCTCATCCGTCCGCAGGGCCTTGACCGAGCGGCAGATGTCCGCGAGCACCGCGCGCTCCTTCTGGTAACGCGCCACGAGCCCGAGCTTCGCCTCATACGATTCCATGGCCTTCTCGGAGCGATGGATGTTATCGTAGACCGCCTGCCGGGAAATCCCGAGCTCCTCGCCGATCTCCGACAACGAGAAATCCTCAAAGAGATGCATCTTGAGGCATTCCTGCTGCTTCTCTGTCAAAAGCGCCCCATAGAAATCAAACAGCGCCGACAAATACAAAAGCTGCTCCATCCTGCCCCACCTTCATCTTGATATCATGCCAAGGCTTTTTGCTTGACATAGGCTATTATAGCCGACCCCCGCCCCCGTGTCAAGCATTTTTCCTTGTCAGATGCAAAAAAGCCTCCGGGGAGACTCCTCGGAGGCTTCTTGCCTATCGTTATCCAATTTTACTTTGCAGCGTCAGCCGGCGTGTCTTTCTCGATCACGCTGCCGTAGAGATCGCGGTAGCGCTTCTTCTGCTCGCCATTCTTCTGCTTGACCAGCTCGTCGCGATCGTTGACGCGGACGCGCTCGATCTTGTGGCGGTCGTTATCCTTGCCCTCGACGCGGTCGACGCGGAAGCGGTTGAGGGAAAGCTCGCGGATCTCCGGCTCGAATTCCTCCGACATGCGCTCCATGTCATTGTCGACGCTCGCGCCGTTTTCGAGAGCGCGCGAGAAGATCGCGGCAAACTCATAGCGCGTGATCGTGCGGTCCCCCTTGAACTCGCCGTCCGGATAGCCCTCGAGCAGGCCGCGGTCCGCCAATTTCTTGACGTACGCATAAGCCCAGTGGTTCTCCGGCACATCCGGGAACAGGATGGAGCGGCGCTTCGGCGCTGCCGCCGTGCCCTGCTGGCCGACGAGTGCCTCAAGCTTCTCGATCTTCTCGTCCTGCTTCTGGACGTAGTCCTTGAGCGCGAGGATCTCCTTCGCCATCGCGACGCGGCTGTTCGTCACATGGTTGCCCTGGCCAAACTTGAAGCTGATGCCCGCGTTGACCATGTTCTCACCGCCGCCGACCGTGCCGCCGACCGACAGCGTCGTGTCCTCATTCGGACGGTAGAACGCGCCGACAGCCGCCGCATTCGCGCCGCGGTAATTGCCGTAGCCCACAGCGAAGTCCCACTTGTCATCCGGGTCGAAGTCCTGCGGATGCAGTGCCGCGAGAGCCGCAGCACCAGCACCGACGCGGTCCACACGACGGTCGAGGCTGCTAACCTCGCCACCGAGCTTGCCAATCGCCTGATCGCGCTGCGCGAGCTGGCTGCCATTGACGGCATCCGTCGAATCCGGCGCGACCTTGCCCGGTGCGACACCTTCAATCTTGTTGCCGCCCATGTTGACCGTGCCCTGCTGGACCGTGATGTCCTTGTGCTTGTCATCGCCCTTGACCGTCATGCCGCTGTTGTTGATCGTCGTGTTGCCCGTCGTGACCGTCTTGGCATCGATGCTATCGATACCCTTGAGATCCCTGGCCAACTTGACCTGCATCTTGGCATTATCGCCATCCTGCGAAACAACGACACCGATGTTATCGCCAGCCGCGTACTCCTTCGCGCCGCCGTAGAGCTGGACCTTGTTGTTCAGCTTCACCGCTGCGTTACCAGAATCGCCGCTGTACTTCATGCCATCGTCCATCGTGGCGACCTCATGGGATGTACCATTGTGGTCTTCATAGACAACGCGGTCCATGCCATCCTTGCCGCCATGACCGTCCGTGCCATCGACACCGACCTGGCCATTCTTGACGTGGATGTCTGCCGATGCCTTCTGGACATCCTTGCCATCAGCACCCTTCGGTCCCTTCGGACCGACGAGTCCAATATGGCCTTCCGTGCCATCTTTGCCATCGACACCCTTGATGGTCACACCATTCTGGCCATCCTTGCCCTTGACGGAGATGCCGTCCTTGCCGTCAATGCCGACGCCGGACTTGCCATCTTTGCCATTGATGCCAACATGGCCATCCTTACCATCTTTGCCGTCTTTGCCAACACCGCCGATGTTCAGGTTATCGTTGAACTTCAGGTCATAGACCTTCTGCCCATCGGCACCCGTCTTCTGAGCAATCTGGAGGTTGCCATCCGTGTAGGAGCCGTCCGCTTTCGCAGCCGTGCCGCCATTGACAGTGACTTCCGTATGGTGCTTATCGACCGTATCGATCTTCGTGTTCACATCAGCAATCTGCTTGTTGACATTCGACTCGACCTGATGCAACTGGTCTTCTGTAGCAACACGGCCGCTGACATAGGAGCCATCCTTATTCCAGGTCTTGTTGTCCAAGTTGGTGACAAACTTGCCAGCCTTGTCGGTCTTGCCCGTAGCCTTGCCATCCCTATCATAGATGGTCAGGCTGCTGTCGCCATTGGCGATATTGCCAATCTTGACGCCATTGTCACCACCGGCGACAATCTGGCCCTTCGAGCCATCGACAGTGACCTTCTCGTCGCCTGTACCGGCCGTAACCTTACCGTCAGTACCACTGATGGCAACTGTCTTGTCTCCCTTAGCAGCATCACCGAAAGTGACATCCTTAGCAAGATCCACAGTATATTTCTTACTGCCATCTGTATTCGTCCCAGGTGTAACCGTAACATTACCCGAAGGACCAGCTTCTACCGTCGTATGCTGACTAGCCAAAGTCTTGACAGCATTGAGCTGGCTGCCATTGACAGCATCCTTGGACGTAGCACTGATTTCACCATTGGCTACATTCGTAATCTTGTTGCCGCCGTTGTCAAGGCCCTTATCCGTCAGCGTGACAGTAGTCGTCTTTCCAGATTCCGTCTTGCTGATGGTCATACCATCATTGTTGATGGTCGTATTCCCCATCTTGACAGAACCATTGTTGCCAAGGTTGAGGTCCTTGTTCAGCTTGATCAGCAACTGGCCATTGTCACCACTCTGGCTCGAAACAACACCAATGTTGCCATCCGTAAGGTCGGCTTCCTTCTTAGCATTGCCCGTGACGTTGACCGTCTTGTTCAGCTTGACCGAAGCACCCTTGCCGAAATCACCGGCATACTTCATACCGTCATCCATCGTGGCGACTTCATGGGTAACATGATTGTGGTCTTCATAGACAACGCGGTCCATGCCATTCGTGCCTTTATTGCCGTCGGTACCATCGACACCTACCTGACCATTCTTGACGTGGATATCAGCCGATGCGTTCTGGCCATCCTTGCCATCTGCCCCCTTCGGTCCCTTCGGACCGATGAGCCCGATATGGCCTTCCGTACCAGCTTTGCCATCAACGCCTTTGATGGTCACACCATTCTGGCCATCTTTGCCGTTGATGGAGATACCATCCTGGCCTTTGATGACCACACTCGAGCCGTCTTTGCCGTTAACGCCAATTGTACCGTCAACGCCATCCTTGCCCGGCGTACCCGATTCGCCCTTTTCACCCTTTTCACCGACGGTAACACTATTGCCAGTGATGTCTTTGTCCATAAGGACCTTGACCGTCGTGTTTCCATTAGGATCCTGTTCCACTGTCGTGGTCAGATTGTCGTCGGTATAGGTATGACCGGCTTTAGCAGCCGAACCCATGATATTGATGGTACTGTTCAGCTTATTGCTGACAGGATTAGCAGTTTTTCCTAAAGCTGCGGCATTGGCACCGATTTTCAGGCCATCATCCATGGTAGCCACTTCATAGTTCTTGCCATTGCTATCGTACTGGATGCGCGGAGCCTGGATGATGGTCGTTTCCTTGCCATCCTTGTCTTTGATGACCGTCTTGACATTCTTGCCATCATCCAAGGTAGCCGTCTTGAGGTCCGTCGTGATGTCGATGGAAATGCCATCCTTGCCAGGCGTACCGTCGGCACCCTTCTCACCCTTCGGGCCAGTCAAGCCGATATGGCCGACGCCGCCCGTACCAGAGATGGAGACTGCATCCTTGCCGTCTTCGCCAGCGATGCCGACTTTGCCATCGACACCGTCTTTGCCAGCAGCGCCATTCGGGCCAGTGATGGAAACGCCAGACTTGCCGTCCTTGCCATCCTTGCCTGTGACGAAAAGGCCGTCTCTGCCCGGCTCACCATCCTTGCCATCATGGCCAATGACGACAGTCGTGCCGCCCTTGGTCTCAACGGTAACTTTGCCGTCCTTGCCGTCTTTGCCAGCCACACCCGGATCACTATTCTGGCCAATGGTCAGCTGGTCGTTGAGCTTGATGTTGTAGGTTGTCTTGCCATTTTCATCCTTAGCGGCAATGAGCAGATTGTCCTTATCGGTGCCAGCATAATCGCCAAAAGTGCCCTTGCCAGCTTTGGCCTTTGTATCATGGCCATCTTTATTATCGTTGACCGTGACGACCGTATGCTGGCCAGCCGTCTTATTGACTGCATCGCTGACCTTCTTGAGCTGATCCTCGGTAGCCGCACGGCCGCTGACGTAAGTCGGACTGTCGACATTCCAGTCCTTGTTGTCAAGGCCCGTGACATAGTCGCCGGCCTTGCCTTCCTTGGCAATAATCGGCTTGCCATCTTTACCGACGCCTGTGATCATATCGAGCGTCTTGTCGTCGAAGTGCTTGATGACAATCGGATCATCCACCGTCGTGGAGCCATCCTTCTTGTCACCACCGACCGTCAGAGAGCCGTCCTGATGCAAGTTGATCTTGTCATTCAGAGCAACCTTTACAGCACCGTTGTCGACAGAAGTCTTGATGTTACCATCATCAGCTACGGTATTCTTATCCTTATCGTAGGTTCCATCGCCACGAATCTGCAACGTAGAATTGAGCTTCTTGGCGACCGTTGTATTCACATCATCACCGGCAAACTTCAGGCCATCATCCATGGTAGCCACTTCATGGGTAATGACAGTCTTAGTATTGCCATCTTTGTCGGTGACGGTCGTCTGGTACTGGATGCGGGATGATTTATCATCTGCACTCACCGTGTCTTTGGCATTGCTCTGCTCATTCTTGGCAGGGTCAAGCGTAGCCGTGCCAAGAATCGTGGAAAGATCCGTGAATGCACCATCTTTGCCATCTGCGCCTTTCTGGCCGGTCAGGCCGATATGACCAACGCCGTCCTTGCCGGAGATGGAGACTGCATCCTTGCCCGGCTGGCCGTCTTTGCCCGGCGTACCGATGGCAATCTTGCCATCGATGCCTTCCTTGCCATTGAGGCCATTCGAGCCTGTAATGCTGACGCCATTCTTGCCATCTTTGCCAATAACAGAGATACCATCCTTGCCGTTGAGGCCAATGCTGGACTTGCCATCTGCACCTGTGAGTCCGATGGAGCCATCGATACCATCCTTGCCAGCCTTGCCAGCCTTGCCCAGCATGACCTTATCGTTGAGCTTCAGATCATAGGTGATCTTACCTGTGCTGTCCTTCTTCTGAGCAAGGAGCAGATTGCCTTTCTTTTCATCAGTATAGTTGCCTAAAGTACCGTTGGCACCGGCATCAGGAGCTTCTACGCTACCATTGACGGTAACAGCCGTATGGGCAGAAGTAACGGCATTCTGTACGTTTTTCAGGTCTCCTACATTGACTGCATTGTTCAGCACATCACCGATAGCATCTTTCAGTTCAACCTGCTTGCCAGCTGCATCTTTCAAGCCGCTGTCAACATGGGTAATCTGATTGCCGCCGTTGCTGAGGCCATTGTCTGTCAGCGATACAGCTGACTTTCCATTGCCCAACGTAGACGGAGTGATCGTGATGCCATTGCCATCCTGAACCGTCTCGCTCGTCTTATTTCCCTTGTCATCCGTCGTTACCGTGGTGACACTGGTCAAGTCAGTGAGCTTTTTCGCGAGGCGGATGGTCAACGTATCTTTACCGTTTGAAACAACGCCAACGTTATTTCCTTTCGACAGATCATCCAGGTTTGTGACGCCACCGACAACATTGGTCTGTTCATTGAGCTTGCGGCTGAATGTATTCGCCTTCGCATTGCTGTCCTGCACATCGCCGGCATATTTCTGGCCGTCATCCATCGTGGCGACTTCATAAGTAGTGTTGCCGTTCTTGTACTGGATGCGCGGAGCCTGGGTCGTTGTCTGCTGTCCCCCTTCACCACTGGTCGTTTTAATATTTTTGCCATCATCCAATGTAGGAGTAGACAAGATTGTCGACATCTGGATGGACGTGCTCTTACCGTCTGCCCCCTTCGGACCAGTCAGGCCGATGGAACCATCCTGGCCGTTGATGGCAACGGAAGAACCGTTCTTGCCATTGACTGTAATAGAACCGTCAATGCCCGGCACATCCTGCTGCTTATCATCTTTGCTATCAGCAGAACCTAAATTGAGGTTGTCCTTCGTGGCAATCGAGATCTTGCCATTTTCCTGCTTCAAGGAAATATTCTTGCCGGCATCGATTGTCACGGTATCGCCCGGATGAATCAGGGTATTGGTTGCTCCATCTACAGAACCGCCACCAGAATTTGATATAGTCAGCGTAAAGCCAGCCTTATTGATGGCATCGGCAACTGAGTTTCCTGTTGCATAGGAATTCGCATTGTTATTCGGATTCGTTACAGAAACCTTGCCGTCTGCTCCGTTCGAGAGAGTTGCCGTAGCGACTTTGATGTCGTATGCGTGGTTCGGTGTTCCGTTAGGATTTTCCGTTACACTGATGCTATTGTCCGAAGACTTCACCGTCGTCTTGGCTGCGTTAAGCTGCGATACGTTGACGGCATCGCTATCATTCGTGCCGTTTCCGACATTGGTGATGGTCTTGCCGCCATTATTGAGGCCGTTTTCTGTCAAACTGATTGTATTGGTTTTATTGCCATCTTTCGTGGTGATGGTCACGCCGCTATTGTTGATGGTGGTATCGCCCATCTTGACAGAGCCCTTGTCGTCCAAGTCGAGATTCTGAGCAAGCTGGACTTTCATTACATCGTCTTTAACATTGACGCCGATGTTGTTATCGGTCAAAGCTCCAGTTGCGCCGCCCTTGATGTCAAGACGCTCGTTGAGTTTCTTGAGAAGGACGTTCTGCTCTTCTTTCGTGACAGTCGTAGTGGTCTTGCCATCGACAGTTTTTGTTTCGGTCTTAGCGGCCTCGTAGTTGTCACCGGCATACTTCTGGCCGTCGTCCAAGGTAGCAATAAATTGAATTGTCCCCGTGTGATAGTCGCCGTATTCCAGGCGATTGAACTCATTGGACGCGCGCTCATCGTTCGGATTTGTCAGGTCAGGCGTCAGATACGAATTCTTATCTTTCAGATACGTAATACCGCCACTGATTGCATTGTAGATATAGGTCGGTTTCCTGCCTGTGTTATCATACAGTGCGACATATCCGCCCGCATCCTGATCAACACCCAAGACGACCTGACGCTGATCGTTATCCGCAGCCGAGCCATCGTGTTTTACGACTGATACCGTCTTGCCATCAATCTTAACGGCTTCTTTGACTGTGGTATCCGGTAAAGGCTTACCATCTTTATCATAATTCTTGAATTTGTCAACGTTGTTGACGGTCAGCTTACCGCCATTATTCTCAACCTGCTCGCCAAGGGTCACATTTTTGTCCAATGACAGGTCATACGTTTCCTGCCCATTGGTGGCAGTCGTGCGCTTCAAGTCAAGGTTGCCGCCGTTAACCGGTGTATTGTCTGCCGTTACCGAATTGCTGCCGACTGTGACAATCGTGTGCTTTGCGTCAACTGCTCTGAGCTGAGCCACGTTGACAGCATCCGTATCCAGGGAACCTGCTGCCACGCCGGTGATCTGACGGGTGGTAGTGCTGTCATTGCCTACAGCAATGGCATTATCCGTTGCTTCCCAAGCTGAACCAGTAGAAGTGCTGCCCTTCGCATAGGCCGCTTTTTCTTTAGCATCGGTCAAAGCACTGTACTTGGCACGGGTGGTCTTGGAATTGCTGCCCAATGCGACGCTGTCGATGAGAGTTGCCTGTGCACCGTTGCCGATGGCTGCTGCATTCTCTGCCGATGCCGTGCCACCCAGTGCGGCGAGGGAGTTCCTGCCCGAAGCAGTGGAACTGATGCCGAAAGCTGTAGATGCTTCACCAGAAGCTGTGCTGCTCTCGCCGAAGGCGGTGGCATTGTCACCGGAAGCAGTTGACGAGCTGCCGAAAGCGGTTGCCTGCTTGCCGGAGGCTGTGGTGCTGAGGCCAAAGGCCGTGGCATTGTCGCCCAAAGCCTCCGTTGTCGTGCCAAAGGCCGTGGCAGCTGATGCCTTTGTCTGGGTGTCGTTGCCGAAGGCCGTGGCGTAGTCGCCGGAGGCTTCAGTGGAGTAGCCGAAGGCCGTGGCATCTTTATAGCCGTCAATATTATAGCCGTTACTGCCTTCATGGGCTTTTTTTAGCACACTGTCCGGCGTGATGGCGACTTCTGTTCCATTGACCGTTGTCGTAGCCTTGGAACCGACTGTTCCAGCTTTGCTGTTATTGTTGTATACTTTACCATTATCGCCGACTGTCGTGTCGACGGTAGCCGTCTTGCCATCAGCGCTAACCGTGACTCTCCAGAGACTGCCCTGATAGTCACGGACATAGGTATTGCCGTCTTGGCCGTCCAATACCACGTAATCGTGCTTTTCGGTATTACCGCCGATATCCATCTGCTTGACACCGACTGTACTGCCGTTCTGGATATAAGCCAGATTGCCATGGACATCCATCTTTTCCGTTGCAGTCTTCGGTTGCTCGTTTTTATCGTCCGGGTTATTCTTGTAGGTATAGATATTGGTCACAGCACCGTTGTCATCAAGTTTAGCACCGGCGATGGTGTCGCTACCCCAAGCAGTGGATTCTTCATCAGCTGCGACTGTGGCATTGCCCCAGGCCGTAGAATACGATGACAACGCACGCGTGCGGTTGCCAAAGGCCGTAGCGCCGGTAGAGAGTGCGCGGGTATCATTGCCGAAGGCGACGGAGTCGTTGTAATTTGCTATCGTGTATTCACCAAAGGCAACAGAGCGGCCACCTAATGCTTTCGTGTAATTGCCGAATGCAATCGAGTTCTGGCCTCCTGTCTCCGATCCAGCCTGTGTATTCAAGCCAAATGCTACGGAACCAGCCCCCTTTGCTTGTGTACCTACGCCAAATGCTACTGAATCACTGTTACTGGCCGTATTGCCTGTATTAATCATGACAGCCGTAGCCTTTGAGCTATCTCCAGTAAATTGCGCATCGTCTTCTGTACTGAAGTAGTTCTTTTCATATAGATAATACGTTTTATCCCCAATCTGGAAAACCGGACAGTCCTTCTTATACTTCCTGACGGTCTGCTGGATAGACGTCCCGCCAAAGGCTACAGACCACTTGCCTGATGCCGTATTATGCGTTCCAAGGGCAATACTCTCTTGACCGGAGGCCGTTGTCGCATTGCCAGCGGCAATCGAATTTACCCCCGATGCCGTAGTCGACTCACCAAATGTCTGTCCCGTAGCTGCTTCTGCGGTCAAAAGTTCCCCACCTGTGAACAGCATGCTGCTGATCAAGGCGGTGCCAAGAACGGCTACGACCTTCTGGGAGTGGGGCTTGCCGTTGCTCCTAGCAATCTCGGCTACGACAACGTAGCACCCGCGGACTTTGCTCCATACGACTTTGTAGATGTGGTTCATCTTTCTCCATCTCCTAGTGATTCTTTTCCCTCTGTGTCGCCGGATGTGGAGCGTGTCCTCCATGACTGGCTTATGCCTTGCTCGCGCTAACCGGTTCCACATTTGCCTGCAATCAAACTTGCTTCTCATTACAGGTGATGTGTTCTAAATTTGATTGTATAAACTACAGTCTACATCAAAATGTGTTAGAAGTCACTAGGAATCTTAATAAAAAGATGAAAAACCCTGCATATATATCATATGCTTTAGTAGAAGCATCACTTTATGCTAATATAAACAAAATAAATATAGCACTATGCTCTAAATCTTAAACGTACTTTGCCCCTGTTCTTACTTTTTGAAATCCTCTAAAATCTCGTGGCAAAAAAGGGTTTTTCTTGCACGGTGTCGAATATCTTCGAGAACGCATCTGGACTGAGAGCCATTCGCAGGGATGGCCGCCCGGTCATGATAGAAAGGGGTCTTTTTCATGCATTTCCAGAAACTCATGGACAATTTCCTGCTTCATTATCTCAACCACTTCGACAAGCACTGCTTCAATGTGAAGCTGCACGACCAGATGTACACGATCGGTCAGGGCGAGCCGGAGTTCACGGTGATCGTGCACAAGGACATCCCGAAGGCGGAACTCCTGGAGTCGACCGAACTGGCGCTCGGTGAGGCCTACATGCGCGGCGACATCGAGATCGAGGGCGACCTCTTCCACATGCTCTGCACGTTCCTCGAGCAGGCGGACCGCTTCTCGCTCGACCGCAAGGGGCTGCGCAGCATCCTCTACATGTCGGAAAAGAAAAAGGACCAGGCCAAAGAGGTCTCGTCCCATTATGATTTAGGCAATGAATTCTATAAGCTCTGGCTCGATCCGACGATGAGCTATTCGTGCGCGTACTTCAAGCACGAGGATGACACGCTCGAGCAGGCGCAGCGCAACAAGGTCGACTACATCCTCGAGAAGCTCTACCTCCAGGAAGGCATGACGCTCCTCGACATCGGCTGCGGCTGGGGCTTTTTGCTCATTGAGGCGGCGAAGAAGTACGGCGTCAAGGGCTACGGCTGTACGCTCAGTAAGGAGCAGTGGAAAAAAGGACAGGAGCGCATCAAGGCGGAAGGGCTCGAGGGTCAGGTGCAGATTGAGCTCGTCGACTACCGCGACCTCGAGGATAAGGGGCTGCTCTTTGACCGCATCGTCAGTGTCGGCATGATGGAGCATGTCGGCCGCTCGAACTACGCGACGTACATGGAGACGGCGAACCATCTGCTGAAGGACGGCGGCATCTTCCTCCTGCACACGATCACGGGCCACGATGAGGTGGTGTCGGAGCCGTGGATCCGCAAGTACATCTTCCCGGGCGGCACGCTGCCGTCGCTGCGCGAGCTCATCTCGCACGCCTACGACGCGGACTTCCGCGTGCTCGATGTGGAGAGCCTGCGGCGCCACTACTACAAGACGCTGATGTGCTGGTATCACAACTTCCTCAAGGTCCACGAGAAGGTGGCGGGCTGGAAGAACGAGGAGTTCGTGCGCATGTGGGACCTCTACCTCGCCGGGTGCGCGGCGGCGTTCTACATCGGGTACATCGATATCCATCAGGTGCTGATGACGAAGGGCAACAACAATGAGCTGCCGATGACGCGCTGGTATTGAGGAGATTACCACGGCTGGGGTGCCGGTGGCGCGCAGGGATGGATTCCGGCTTCGTCGCTCCGTTGAAATGGCCCTCATGGCGCGCTGTCGGATGTAGGCGGATTCGCCGCCTGCCGCGGCGTTCTGACAGCGACTGCTTTGTGCATGCGGCTTGAGGGCCAGCCCTGCGGGCGGTCACTGCGCTCCTGCAGGCGGAATCCATCCCTGCGCTGAAGAACAGCTCTGCCAAGCGAGGGCGCTCGGGGCCCCTGCCCCATTGCGCGGATTACCTTGGTCTGAGGCTCGATGTACGAGAGGGCTCGGGGCCCTTGCCCCATCGCAGGCTTACCTTTTAATTCTCAAGTCCAGCAGGACTTTGTCGGTCTCCCACGGGGATATGACGGTGTATGGCACGCTGTATTTCTCGAGGACGGCGAGGATCTGCTGGTCTTTTTCTTTGGCCTGGGGCAGGTCGGTTTCGGGGCGGCCGTCTACGGCTAGGAATTCGTCGTTGCGGCGCAGGAGGTAGTTCAGGTTGTCGTAGCGGTTGAACTCCTGCATGACGAGGGTGTTAAAGGCGTCGGAGGGCTCGCGGTTGTAGATGATGTTGAGGGGCAAGGGCGAGTCGCAGATGGCGAAGTCGACATTGTATTTCTCGAGGGTGCGGGTGCGGTGGGCCTGCTCGGCGAAGAGGTAGAGCTGGTCTTCGACGATGTCGGTGGCGTTCTGGTACCAGAGCCATTTGGCGAATTCGCCGACGAGCTCGGTGCGGTAGCCCATGCGCTTGAGTTTGGAGTACATGTCGGCGGCGATGGTGCTCTTGCCAATGGCGGCGCCGCCGTAGAAGTTGATGACTTTCAAAGGTGATTCCTCCCCTATTCTTGACTGCAATATCCCTATTCTAGCATGTTCCGGCAGGAAAGAAAATGGAAAATGGCAGACGAAAAAGCCTGTCCCGCGGAAACGGGACAGGCTTTCTGTCGTTGCGCAAGTGCGCTGTATGTCAGGCGGCTGCGGACGGCTTATTTGCCGGCGAGTGCCTTGTAGTTGTTGTAGCGGATCTCGGCGTCGTGCTTGGTCTTCTCGAAGAGGGCTTCGGCTGCTTCTGGGAAGGAGCGCTTGAGGTTGATGTAGCGGTTCTCGCCCATGAGGAAGTCTTGGAACTTGGAGAAGTCCGGCTCTTTGGAGTCGAGGCTGAACGGGTTCTTGTCGGTGCCGATGAGCTGCGGGTTGTAGCGGTAGTTCGCCCAGTAGCCGCACTCGACGGCGAGCTTAGCCTCGAGCTGGCTGCAGCCCATGCCCTTGCGGATGCCGTGGTTGATGCACGGCGAATACGCGATGATGAGGGACGGGCCCGGATAAGCCTCAGCCTCGGTGATGGCCTTGAGCAGCTGGTTCTGGTCGGCGCCCATGGAGACCTGTGCGACGTAGACGTAGCCGTAGGTCTTGGCCATCATGCCAAGGTCCTTCTTGCGGGTCTTCTTGCCCGTTGCGGCAAACTGCGCGATGGCTGCTGCCGGCGTTGCCTTAGAGGCCTGGCCGCCCGTGTTGGAGTAGACCTCGGTATCGAAGACGAAGACGTTGACGTCGGCGCCGGAAGCGAGGACGTGGTCGACGCCGCCGTAACCGATATCGTAAGCCCAGCCGTCGCCGCCGAAGATCCACTGGGAACGCTTGACGAAGTAGTCGCGGTTCTCGTAGAGCTTGTTGAGGAGCTCGTCCTCACCCTTCTCGGCTGCGAGCAGGGCTTCGAGGCGGTCGGCGCGGTCGCGCGTGCCGTTGCCGTTGTCGAGGTTCTCCACCCAATCCTTGAGGGCTTCCTGCAGGGCTTCGCTGCCGAGGCCGGCCTCGATAGCCTTCTTGGCGTCATCGGCGAGGCCGTTGCGTACCGACTGCGTGCCGAGGAACATGCCGAGGCCGAACTCTGCGTTGTCCTCGAACAGGGAGTTGTCCCAAGCCGGGCCATGGCCCTTGGCGTTCGTCGTGTACGGCATGGCCGGTGCGCTGCCGCCCCAGATGGAGGTGCAGCCCGTGGCGTTGGCAATCATCATGCGGTCGCCGAAGAGCTGCGTGAGCAGTTTCGCGTACGGCGTCTCGCCGCAGCCGGCGCAGGCGCCGGAGAACTCGAGCAGCGGCTGCTCAAACTGGCTGCCGATGACCGTCTCTTTCTTCATTGGGTTCTTCTTCGGCGCGACTTTCGTCTTGTCGACGCCGTAGTCGAAGTAAGCCTGTTTTGCCTTGAGCTCGTCGTCAAGCGGCGTCATGTCGAGGGCCTTGACCGGGCAGACCTGTGCGCAGTTGCCGCAGCCGAGGCAGTCCATCGTGGAGACAGCCACCGTGAAGTGGTAGTCCTTGACCGTGCGGACTTCCTTGGACGGGAAGCCCTCCGGTGCAGCGGCGAGCTCCTCGTCGGTCGTGAGGACCGGACGGATCGTCGCATGCGGGCAGACGTAGGAGCACTTGTTGCAGCCGATGCACTTCTGGGCGTTCCAGACCGGCACGGAGATGGCCGTGCCGCGCTTCTCGTAGGCAGCGCCGCCGAGCGGGTACGTGCCGTCGGCGCGGTCGCCAGCGAACTTCGAGACCGGCAGCTTGTCGCCTTCCTGGCGGTTCATGACTTCCTGGATTTCCGTGATGAACTCCGGCAGGTCGCGCTTCTCCTGCGGCTCGTCCTGTGCGTCAGCCCACGAGTTCGGGACCTCGACCTTGTGCAGGGCCTCGATGCCCTGGTCGATGGCGCCGTTATTCATGTCGACGATGTTCTGGCCCTTGCGGCCGTACGACGTGACGACAGCTTCCTTGAGGTAGGTGACAGCCGTCTCGATTGGGATGATGTTCGCGAGCTTGAAGAACGCGGACTGCATGACCATGTTGAAGCGGCCGCCGAGGCCGAGGCCTTTGGCGATTGATACGGCGTTGACCGTGTAGAACTGGATCTCGTTCTTCGCGATGTAGCGCTTCATGGCTGCCGGCAGGTGCTGCGTGAGCTCCTCGTCGCTCCAGACCGTGTTGAGGAGGAACGTGCCGCCCTTCTTGAGGCCGGCGAGCAGGTCGTACTTGTAGACGTAGGACTGCTGCGAGCAGGAGATGAAGTCGGCCTTGTTGATGAGGTACGGGCTCGTGATTGGCGACTTACCGAAGCGCAGGTGCGACATCGTGATGCCGCCCGACTTCTTGGAGTCATAGGCAAAGTACGCCTGTGCGTACATGTCCGTCTTGTCGCCGATGATCTTGATGGCGCTCTTGTTGGCGCCGACCGTGCCGTCCGAGCCGAGGCCCCAGAACTTGCAGGCCGTCGTGCCCTCTGGCGTGAGGTCGACATCCGTCAGGGCCGGTGTCAGGCTCGTGTGCGTGACATCGTCGTCGATGCCGATCGTGAAGCCATCCTTCGGCGCGTCCTTCTTGAGCTCCTCGAAGACGGCGAAGATCTGGTCCGGCGTCGTGTCCTTGCCGCCGAGGCCGAAGCGACCGCCGATGATCGTCGGATGCATGTCGGAGTGGTAGAACGCTGCCTTGACATCGAGGTAGAGCGGCTCGCCGAGGGAGCCCGGTTCCTTCGTATGGTCGAGGACGGCGACTTTCTCGATTGTCTTCGGCAGATACTTGAAGAAGTGCTCGATGGAGAACGGACGGTAGAGGTGGACGTTCAGCAGGCCGACCTTCTCCCCCTTCGTGTTGAGGTAATCGACCGTCTCCTGGACCGTCTGGCAGACGGAGCCCATCGCGATGATGACGCGGTCGGCATCCTTCGCGCCGTAGTAGTCAAAGAGATGATGCTCGCGGCCCGTGACCTTCGCGACGTCGGCCATGGCCTGCTCGACGAGCTCCGGCAGCGCATCGTAGAAGCTGTTGGCCGCTTCACGCGACTGGAAGTAGATGTCCGGGTTCGTCGCGGAGCCGCGCAGGACCGGATGGTCCGGATTGAGCGCGCGGCGACGGAAGGCCTTGACGGCATCCCAGTCGAGCAGCTTGCCGAGGTCTTCGTAGTCGACCATCTCGATCTTCTGGATCTCGTGCGACGTGCGGAAGCCGTCGAAGAAGTTGATGAACGGCACGCGGCCCTTGATGGCGACGAGATGAGCGACGGCCGAGAGGTCCATGACCTCCTGCACGCTCGCCTCAGCGAGCATGGCGCAGCCCGTCTGGCGTGCGGCCATGACATCCTGGTGGTCGCCGAAGATGTTCAGGGAGTTCGCAGCGAGTGCGCGCGCGGAGACGTGGAAGACGCCCGGCAGCAGCTCGCCGGCTACCTTGTAGAGATTCGGGATCATCAGCAAGAAGCCCTGCGAAGCCGTGTACGTCGTCGTCAGAGCACCGGCCTGCAGCGAGCCGTGCACAGCGCCAGCGGCGCCTGCCTCGGACTGCAGCTCGATGACCTTGACCTTCTGGCCAAAGAGGTTCTTGACGCCCTTGGCAGCCATTTCATCAACATGCTCAGCCATCGGCGAGGACGGCGTGATCGGGTAGATCGCGGCGACGTCGGTGAAAGCATAGGAGATGTAGGCGGCAGCTGTGTTGCCGTCCATGGTTTTCATCTTTTTGCTCATGTTTTGGATTACTCCCCTCTGATATTGGATTTGACAAGATGGAGGCCCTGCCCCCATCACATGGTCAGGATAAATAGAAAAACCTGATGGCAAGATTACGATGCCATCAGATTTCATTATACGTGCTAGGCAAAAAATTGTAAAGATATATTCATCACACCTGCTCCCCTGTCAGCAAGTGTACAGAGAGGCTGCACAGCGGGGAAAAATCAGGCCGCATCCTCTTTATTCTCGCGGCTGTGGCGGTAGCCGTAGAGGAAGTAGATGAGGATGCCGAGCGCACTCCAGACCCAGAAGCGCTCCCAGGTCATCGAGGAGAGGTTGTACATGATGTAGCCGCAGCTCACGATGGCGAGCGTGCCGACGACGTAGATGGCCGGGCAGCGGAACGGGCGCGGCAGGTCTGGGTACTTGCGGCGCATGACCATGACGCCGATGGACGAGATGATGAAGGCAAACAGCGTGCCGACGCTGCACATCTCGGCGATGACGTTAATCGGCGTGAAGCCGCTGATGATGGCGACGGCGATGCCGACGATGATCGTGATGCGGTGCGGCGTCGCGAAGCGCGGGTGGATCTTGCAGACGGACTGCGGGATCAGGCCATCGCGGCTCATCGCGAAGAAGGCGCGCGTCTGCGCGTACATCATGACGAGCAGCACGGTCGTCAGGCCTGCGATGGCGCCCGTGCCGACGAGCGCAGAGCCGAAGCGGTAGCCGAGCTCGCGCAGCACGAAGGCGACCGGCTCGGCGTTGTCGAGCTCGGTATAGGGCACGTTGCCCGTCATGACAGCCGTCACGGCGATGTAGAGGACCGTGCAGATGAGCAGCGATGCGATGATGCCCGTCGGCATGTCGTGTGCGGGATTCTTCGTCTCCTCTGCCGCGGTCGCGATGGAGTCAACGCCGAGGTAGGCGAAGACGATGACGGCGGCACCGGCGGAGACGCCGGAGAAGCCGAACGGCATGAAGGGCTCCCAGTTCGTCGGGTCGACGGACGGCGCGGCGAGGAACAGGAACAGGAAGATGGCGGCGAGCTTGACGCCGACGAGGACTTTGTTGACCGTGACGCTCTCGCGCACGCCGCGCACGAGCAGGCAGGTCAGGAAGAGCGTGATGAGCACCGCGGGCAGGTTGACGATGCCGCCGTCGGCGGGCACAGTCGTCCAGGCGGCGGGCAGCTCGATGCCGGCGGTCTTTAGGAGGCCGACGACGTAGGCGGACCAACCGCCGGCGACGGCGCTCGCGCCGACGGAGTACTCGAGCACGAGGTTCCAGCCGACGAGCCAGGCGAAGAATTCGCCGACGGAGGTATAGGCGTAGGCGTAGGCGCTGCCGGCGACGGGGACCATGGAAGCGAGCTCGGAGTAGGCCATGCTGACGAAGCCGCAGGCGATGCTGGCGAGCAGGAAGGACAGCATGAGGGCGGGGCCGGCGTACTTAGCGGCGGCGACGCCGGTCAGGACGAAGATGCCGGTGCCGACGATGACGCCGATGCCGAGCAGGGTGACGTCAAGGGAGCCCATGGCGCGCTTGAGGTGGGACTGGTGGGCATCGGCCTTGTACGCGGCGATGCTCTTGGTCCGGAAGATATTCACGATACAACAACTCCTTCTATTGCGTTTACAGGTATACATTCTATCATTAATACTGGATTACAGCAAGGCGCGCGGCGTACAAAAAAAAGACCAGCCCGATTGGACTGGTCTCTGATTTCTTATAAATGGTCGGGATGACAGGATTCGAACCTGCGGCCTCATCGTCCCGAACGATGCGCGCTACCAAACTGTGCCACATCCCGACAACGTAGATTAGTATAGCGTATATTGCGGGGTTTGGCAAGAGGTGTGGCGAAAAAAGTTTTGTTCGGGGAAGTGAGGGAGTGTTGGCAAGGGGGCCGGGGCGACCTGTTCCGGCTTCGTCGCTCCGTTGGAATGGCCCTCAACTCGGCTGTGCGCATGGAGGCGGGTTTGCCGCCTGCCGCGGCGGATTTCACCGGCTGCTCTCGCCCATTGTCATTTGAGGGCCAGCCCTGCGGGCGGTCACTGCGCTCCTGCAGGCGGAACAGGTCCCCCGTCCCTCAGTTACTTCTTCGCGGTTCGCTCCGAGGCAGGGGCTCGCGGTCGGGGGACGAACGCGAGCTGCGTCCCCCTGCTCGCTCGGTTGCTGGAAGTTTGCGGGATGGGGGGCGGACGCTTCGCTGCGCCCCGGATTGCCTCGATTGCCTGAGATTTGCTTGACGAGGGCGGGCGCTTCACTGCGCCCCAGCGGCTTGGATTGCGTTACGTCTCCCCCCTACTCGTTTTTTTCTTCTTTTTATGATTGGCGAAGAAGAGGAAGATGATCGGGATGACGATGAGGGTGAAGACTGTGGAGGTCAGCAGGCCGCCGATGATGACCCAGGCCATGGAGACGCGGGATTCGGAGCCGGGGGTCATGGCGAGGGCCATCGGGGTCATGCCGACCATCATGGTGATGGTGGTCATGAAGATCGGCTTGAGGCGGACGCGGCCGGCTTCGATGACGGCCTCTAGGGCGCTGTGGCCCCTATCCATGAGCGTCAGGGTGTAGTCGATGAGCAGGGTGCCGTTCTTGGCGACGATGCCGTCCATGACGAGGATGCCGATCATGGAGAAGAGGTTCAGGGTGTTATGCGTGATGAACAGCAATAAGATTGAACCGATGAGGCCGAGCGGCAGGGAGAACATGCGGATGAACGGGGTGATGGTGGACTCGTAGAGGACGGCGAGCAGCATGTAGATGAGGACGAGGGCGAGGAACAGGGCGGACAGGAGTTCGCTGAAGGTGTCGTTCATGCGGGTGGCCTGTCCCTTGAACTGGTAGGTGACGTTTGGGCCGAGGTCGGCGGTGGCGAAGGCTTTCTTGACGTCACTCGTCACGGCGCCCATGGGGCGGCCGCTGAGGTTCGCGCCGATGGCGACGGAGCGCTGTTTGTCGACGCGACGGATGGTGACGGGGCCTCTGCCGTTCTGGATGGTGGCGACGTCGCCGAGGTAGATGAGCTTGCCGGACGCGGAGAGCGGCACGCGGGCGACGTCGGAGGCTTTGTAGCTGTCGGCGTCTTTGAAGCGGACTTTTATATCGGTATCTTGGCCGCCGTTATTGGGGTCGCTCTTGAGCTCGCCGGCGGAAAGTCCGGAAATGGCACTCGCAAAGGCGGTATCGACGTCCTGCAGGGAGGTGCCGTAGGCCTTGAGCTTCTGGCGGTCAACGGTCAGGCGAAGCTCTGGCATGCCCTCGACATACGACGAGTTGACGTCGGTGACGCCGTCGATGGCACGGAGGGTGTTCATGGCCTTCTCGGCGGCGTCGTCGAGCGCGGCGCCGTCGTTGCTGCGCAGCTCGATCTGCAGGGCGCCGCCGCCGTTCTTCGCTCTCCCGCCGCCCGCGATGCCGGCGACGTTTGTCTGAGTTTCGGAGACGCGCACGTCGGCCGTTTTGATGGTGGCGGCGAACTTGCGCACGTCATTGGCGACCTGCCAGACGGTGCGGCTGCGCTCGCGCCGGTCGACAAGCTGGACCTTGATGCGGCCCTCGTAGGCCGTGCTGCCGCCCGCCTGCGTCATGTAGTACTTGACCTCGGGCAGCTCGGCGAGCTTGCCTTCGATGCGCTCGGCGACGCGGTTCGTCTCCTCCGGCGAGGAGCCGACGGGCGCCTGGATGTTGATGGTGAAGCTCGACTCGTCAGTCTGCGGCATGTACTCCATGCCGACAAAGCCGAGCGGCACAAGCGCGACGACCGCGACAAATACAGCGAGAATGGAGACGAGCAGCTTCTTCGTGTGGCGCAGGCTCCAGTTGAGCACCTCAACGTAAAGACGTTGCGCCCTCTCCTCCACGCGATCCATAAAGGCGAACGCACGGTTCGTCCCTGGATGATAGCCCTTGCGGAAGAAGCGCGAGGCGAGCATCGGCGTCAGGGTGAACGAGACGAAGAGCGAGAACAGGCCCGCGAAGACGATCGTCAGGCCGAACTGGCGGAAGTACTGCCCCGTCATGCCCTGCATGAAGGCGATTGGCATGAAGACGGCAGCGTCGCAGAGCGTGATGGCGATGGCCGCCATGCCAATCTCCGTGCGGCCTTTTTCGGCCGCAGTGTCCGGCGCCTCCCCCATCTTGAGATGGCGCACGATATTCTCGAGGACGACAATCGAGTCGTCGACGAGGATGCCGACGCAGAGCGTCATGCCCATCAGGGACATCATGTTGAAGGTGAAGCCCGCGAGGTACATGACGAAGAACGTCGATATGAGCGACGTCGGGATTGCGATCATGACGGCCGCCGTCGAACGCCAGCCGCGCAGGAACAGGAACAGCACGAGGCCCGTGGTGATCAGGCCCTCTATGAGCGTGTTCATCGTGCTGTGCAGCGAGGCCCGCACGTAATCGGCATCGTTCGAGACGACGACGAACTGGTAGTCGGGATACGTTTTGCGCAGCTTCTCGACGCTCTTCATGATATTGTCGGCCGTCTCGACGACGTTGGCATCACTGTTCTTATAGATGAGGACATTGATGGCGTCCTCGCCGTTGAGCCGGCCATAGCGCACCGTGCGGGCCTCGCGCTCGCGGACCTGTGCGACGGCCGTCAACGGAATCATCTGGCCCGCCGTGTTCTGCACCTGAATCTTCTCGATGTCGCTCGGCTTCTGGAACTGCGCGACGACGCGCACGTCCGACTTCGTCGTCTCCGTGAAGACGGAGCCCGACGGCACGAGCTGATTCTCGTTCTTGATGGCCGAAGCGATCTTTGCGAGCGTCAGCTTGTAGGCCGCCATCTTCTCGCGGTCGACGTCGATGGCGACTTCCTTGTCGCGGCCGCCGTGCAGCTCGACCTCCGAGACGCCGCCCGCCTGCTGCAGCACCTCCGTGAAGACATTGTCCGTCGCCGTGTAGGTGTCGGCGAGGCTATGGTTCGAGAGCACGGCGAGCTCGACGACCGGCTTCGCGTTCATATCGCGCTTGATGACGACTGGCGAGTCGGCCTCATCGGGCAGCTTGTTGGCGATGGCCTCGACTTTCTTGCTCGCGTCGATGGCCGCTGTGTCGGCATCCGTCGAGAAGTCGAGCTCGAGCGTCACGCGGGCTCTCTCGTAGCTCGCCGTCGACGTGATCTTCTTGACGCCCGACACCGAGGCCAGCGCGTCTTCGACCGGCTTGACGACCTCCTGCTCCACGGACTCTGCACTCGCGCCCGGGTACTTGACCGACACCGTCACATACGGCGTGTTGAGCGCCGGTAAGAGCTCCACACCGATGCGGTAGTAGCTGTAGAGGCCGAGCACCACAAAGAAGGCGACGATCATCGAGATGCCGACCGGCCGCTTGATGGAAAGGCGTGTCATATTCATGATGCAGATTCCTCACTCGAATCGCCCTCGTACGGCTCTGTCTCGACCTTCTTGCCGTCCTGCAGCTTGTCCTGGTTCGTCACGACGACCGTATCCCCCGGCTCGATGCCGTCTAAGATCTCGACCTCCGCATCGTTCATCAGGCCGACCTTGATGTCACGCGACTCGACCTTGCCGTCCTCGCCCACAACGAAGAGCGTCTGGCGGCCATTGCGCGAGAGCAGGGCCTCTTTCGGCACGCAGAGCGTCGCGCGGCGCTGCAGGATGTCGATGGCCGTACGGGCAAAGAGGCCTGCCTTCATCGCGTCGTCATCCGTCTCGAGCTCGATGCGCACCTGATACGTCTTGCTCGTATCGTCCATGGCCGGGCTTACGTAGACGATCTTGCCCGCATAGTCCTCGCCGAGCGCGTCGACTGTCACCTGCACGTCCATGCCCGGCTTGAGGATGGCCGCATCGCTCTCCGCGAGCGTGCAGTCGACGTTGAGATGGCTCGTATCGACGAGCGAGAAGACCTTCGTGCCGGCCGAGACGATCTCGCCCGCCTCGACATTGCGGTAGCCGATGACGCCCGCGCGCGGCGCGCGCAGGTACATGTCCTCGCGCTGGCGGCGCAGCGCATCCGTCGCATGCTCCGCCTTGTCCGCCGTGTAGACCTTCGACTGGACGCTCGCCGCATCGCCGTCCTGCACCTGGTCGGCGAGTACATCAAAAGTCGCTTTTGAAGCCAGATACTCCTGCTTGACCTTGTCGAGCGTGTCCTGCGAGATGGCCCCGATCGAGTAAAGGTACTGGTTGCGCTCGTACTTGCTTTGCTCGAGCTCGAGGTCATTGCGCGCCTTGATGTAGTTCGCGTCGTACGAAGCCCTTGCCTCGCGCGCATCGGCCCGCGCCGCTCCCGTCGCCGCTGCATTCTCCGCAATCGAGATGTCGAGGTCGCCCGTGTCCTGCACCATGAGCACATCGCCGGCCTCGACCGCGTCGCCGAGCTTCGCGCGGACCTCCGTGACGCGGCCCGTGTACTTCGGCGCGAGCGGGATATTCGCGTCCGCCACCGTCTGGCCCGAGAGATCGATGTGACGCATCATGTCCGCGCGCGTGACCGTCACCACCTTGACGAGCGGCTTGCCGCCGCCCGTCTTGACCTTCTGGTTCGCACTCTTGCCGAGAAAGCCGTAGAGCGCAAGCGCCAACGCCAAAAGGAAAGCCATCCCCGCGAAGATGGCCTTCCTGCGGTCGGTATCCTTGAGGCGGTTGAATTGTGTGAATCTATGCCGCATATATATTCTGCCCTCCTGCTGTTTTGGTCGTTACTTCTAGATTACCGCATCTGCGTGCACCTGACAAATAATTTTTTCATAATAAAAGCGATGGCACGCTGGCGTATGGGGCAACTGTGACAATCGCTGTTTACAAGATGATGAAGTCGATATAAAATGGAAGCATAATGTGAAAATTTCAGGCAAGCCCTGTAATCCCAAAAGAAAGAGGTAACATCATGAAAGCAGTTGAAATCCGCAAAGATATCTACTGGGTCGGCGCCATCGACTGGTCCATGCGCAGTTTCCACGGCTACGAGACGAGCCGCGGCTCGAGCTACAACGCCTACCTGATCCTCGACGAGAAGATCACCCTCATTGACACGGTCAAAGAGCCGTTCAAGGAAGAGCTCCTCGAGCGCATCGCCTCCGTCATCGACCCCGCCAAGATCGACTACATCATCTCCAACCACGTCGAGCCCGACCACTCCGGCTCCCTGCCCTTCATGATGGCGCACTGCCCGAACGCCAAGGTCATCACGAGCATCCCGCAGGGCCTCAAGGGACTCAAAGCCCGCTACGGCGACCTGCCCTACGAGGGCGTCAAGGCCGGTGACACGCTCTCCCTCGGCAAGCGCACGCTACAGTTCGTGCCGACCCCGATGCTCCACTGGCCCGACAGCATGGTCACCTACTGCCCCGAGGAGAAGATCCTCTTCTCGAACGACGCCTTCGGCCAGCACCTCGCCTCCGGCAGCCGCTTCGACGACGAGAACGACCTCTCCGTGCTCTACTACGAGGCCAAGAAGTACTACGCCAACATCCTCACGCTCTACGGCCGTCAGGCACAGGCCGCCCTCAAGGCGCTCCAAGGTCTCGACATCGAGATGATCGCGACGGGCCACGGCATCATCTGGCGCTCCCACGTCAAAGAGATCCACGACCTCTACGAGAAGTGGTCGACTGGCGTCCTCGAGAAGCGCGCCGTCGTCGTCTTCGACACCATGTGGCACTCCACCGAGCAGATGGCCCGCACCATCACCGAGGCCTTCCAGGAAAAGGGCATCCCCGCCACCTTCTACGACATCAAGGAAAACCCGCTCTCCGACATCCTGACCGATATCCTCACGAGCGAATACCTCGCTGTCGGCTCCCCGACCATCAACAACCAGATGCTGCCGACCATCGCCTCCTTCCTCTGCTACCTCAAGGGCCTGACCGCCAAGGGCCACAAGGCTTTCGCCTTCGGCTCCTACGGCTGGGGCGGCCAGAGCATCGGCCTCGTCGAAGAAGAACTCAAAGCCGCCGGCTGCGACATCGTCCTCGACAAACAGCGCCTGCTCAATACCCCAGATGAAAACACCCTCGAAGCCCTGCGTGAGGCCGTTCACACGATCATCTGAGCATCGCGAAAGATTGCAAAAAAAACCGCCATCATGGCGGTTTTTTTATTTCACTCAGCTGAACAGGGCAATCTGGTCGCTCTCGCTCATGCCGTCGAGGCAGCCGTGGCTGCGCAGGATCTCGATGTTGGTCTTGGAGATGCCGGAGCGGCGGCGCAGGTCTTCGATGGAAGTGAAGGCGCCCTCTTTGCGGGCTTCGACAATGCCCTGGGCGGCTTTCTGGCCCATGCCGGCAAGGGCAGCGATTGGCGGCAGCAGGGCGTTGCCGTCGATGATGAACTTATCGGCGCCGGAGCGGTAGAGGTCGACGCGCTCGCAGGAGTAGCCGCGCAGGTACATCTCCCAAGCGAGCTGGAGGACGATGAGGGTGGCGTTCTGCTTGGCGTCGAGCTTCTTCTCCTTGCCCATGGCCTCGAGCTCTTTAATCTGCTGGCCAACGTAGTCTTTGCCGCGCGCGATGACGTTGGCGTCGAATTCGGCGGCGCGGATGGAGAAATAGGCGGCGTAGTACGCGAGCGGATAGTGGACCTTGCAGTAGGCGATGCGGTAGGCCATCATGACGTAGGCCGTCGCATGGGCGCGCGGGAAGAGGTACTTGATCTTCTGGCACGACTCGATGAACCACTCGGGGATGCCGCCCTTCCTGAGGATCTCGACGACGTCGTCGGCGATGCCCCTGCCCTTGCGGACTTTCTCCATCGTCTTGAAGGAGAGCAAGGGGTCGATGCCGTTGTGGATGAGGTACATCATGATATCGTCGCGCGCGGAGATGGCGTTCTTGATGGTGCACTGGCCGCTCCTTATGAGGTCCTGGGCGTTGCCGAGCCAGACGTCGGTGCCGTGCGAGAAGCCGGAGATGCGCACGAGGTCGGAGAAGACGTCAGGCTGCGTGTCGTCGATCATCTGGCGCGTGAACGGCGTGCGGAACTCGGGGATGCCGAAGGTGCCGCTCGTCGCGCCGAGCTCCTCGGGCGTGACGCCGAGGGCCGTCGTCGAATTGAAGATGGACATCGTCGCCTCGTCGTCGAACGGGATGGTCTTCGGGTCGCGGTGCGTGAGGTCTTCGAGCATCTTGATGACCGTCGGGTCATCGTGGCCGAGGATGTCGAGCTTGACGAGTCGGCTGCTGATGGAGTGGTAATCGAAATGCGTCGTGATCGTGCCGCAGTTCATGTCGTTGGCCGGGTGCTGGATTGGCGTGAAGAAGTGGACGTCCATGTTGCGCGGCACGACCATGATGCCGGCCGGGTGCTGGCCCGTCGTCGACTTGACGCCCATGCAGCCATGAGCCATCTTGTCAATGTAGGAGATATGCTTCTTGACGCCCTTCTCCTCGTAGAATTTCTTGACGTAGCCGAAGGCCGTCTTGTCGGCGACGGTCTGGATGGAGCCGGCACGGTAGACGTTGTCCTTGCCAAAGAGGATCTCCGTGTACTTGTGGGCAACGGGCTGGTAGGCGCCAGAGAAGTTCAGGTCGATATCCGGGACTTTGTCGCCGTCGAAGCCGAGGAAGACGGCGAACGGGATGTCGTGGCCGTCCTTGATGAGCGGCGTGCCACAGACGGGGCAGACTTTGTCGGGAAGGTCGTAGCCGCAGCCGTAGGAGCCATCGGTGATGAACTTGCTGTACTGGCAGTGCGGGCAGCGCCAGTGCGGCGGCAGCGGGTTGACCTCGGTGATGCCCGTCATCGTGGCGATGAAGGACGAGCCGACGGAACCGCGCGAGCCGACGAGGTAGCCGTCGTCATTCGACTTCTTGACGAGGCGCTGCGCGATGAGGTAAAGGACGGAGAAGCCGTGCCCGATAATGGGCTTGAGCTCCTGCTTGAGGCGGTCCTCGACGATCTTCGGCAGGTTCTCGCCGTAGAGCGCGCGGGCCTTCTTGTAGGACATCTCGCGGATCTCCTCGTCAGCGCCCGGGATCTGCGGCGAGTAGAGGTCGTCCGGGATTGGCTTGAAGCGCTCAATCTGGTCGGCGATCTTGCGCGGGTTCGTCACAACGGCCTCGTAGGCCGCCTCCTCGCCGAGGTATTCGAACTCCTTGAGCATCTCGTCTGTCGTGCGCAGGTAGAGCGGCGGCTGCAGCTCGGCGTCGTCGAAGCCCTTGCCCTTCATGAGGATGGCGCGGTAGATGCTGTCCTCGGGGTTGAGGAAGTGGACGTCGCAGGTCGCGACGAGCGGCTTGCCGAGCTTCTTGGCGATCTCGGCGACCTTGAGGTTGATCGCGATGAGGTCCTCATCCGTCTGGATGGCAGGGTACTTGTCGCTGCGCTTGAGGAAGTCGTTGTTGTGGATGGGCTGGATCTCGAGGTAGTCGTAGAACGAGGCAATCTCCATGAGCTCCTCGTCCGTGCGCTGCTCCTCGATGGCGCGGATGAGCTCGCCGGCCTCGCAGGCGGAGCCGATGAGCAGGCCGCTCCTGTACTCCTCGATGATGTGTTTCGGCAGGCGCGGCTGGCGGTGGAAGTAGCGCAGGTGCGCGAGCGAGACGAGCTGGTAGAGGTTGCGCAGGCCGTTGGGGTTCTTGGCGAGCATGATGATGTGGTTGGCGCGCTTCTGCAGGTGGTCCTGCTGGACGAGGTAGCCTTCCATACCGTAGATGACCTTGAGGTTGCTCTTGCAGCTGCTCAGGGCCTTGGCGGCGTCCGGGAAGGCCTGCACGACGCCGTGGTCGGTGACGGCGACGGCGGGCCAGCCCCAGCGGTCGGCCGTCTTGATGAGGTCCTTGACGGAGACGACGGCGTCCATGCTGCTCATCGTCGTGTGCGCATGGAGCTCGACGCGCTTGACCTCGGCATGGTCCTCGCGGCTCTTCTTCTCCTTCTTGGCGAGGCTGTTGACGAAGAGCACGTACTCGTTCATGAAGGTGTCGAAGCGCACGGAACCCTGCACGCGCACGGCCATGCCCTCTTTGAGCGCGGCCATGACTTCATCGCAGTCGGGCTCCGGCTCGCCGCTCTTGCGGCGGCGTCCCTTCGTGAAGAACTTCTTGCAGGCGATGCCGTCGGTGTCATCAGAGATGCAGAAGGTCAAGAGCTTCGTGCCCGACTTGAACTCGAGCAGGCGGATGCCCGAGCCCGGGCCCTCGCCAATCGTACCCTCGACGACGACGCTCTTGATCTCGCCGACAAGCTCCGTGATCTTGTGGAGCGCGCCCGAGACGCCACGGCCAAAGATGAGATTATCGCTCGACTGTACAACGACGGGCTTGTGCGCGTCCTCGCGCTTCTTGGCCGGCTTTTTCGCGGGCTTAGCCGGCTTTGCCGCTGCGGCTGGCTCGGCTGCAGCGCTGTAGGACGAAGCAGCCGGCTCCGCATAACTTGGATAAGCAGATGCCGACGGTGCGTCAGCGGCCGTGCGGGCAAAGGCCGGTGCAGGGATCCCGCCCGCCTCTTCCTGGTCTGCCAAAGCGGCGCGCTCGGCAGCCTCGGCAGCGGCGCGCTCGGCTTTGGCGCGGCGGACCTTCTCATGCTGCAGGGCCTCGAGGTAGTCGGGGTCCTGGAAGCTGTCGTCGACTTCGAGATTCTGCAGGACTTCCTCGCTGGCCTCGCACTCGACGTGGCAGCGGTAGCCGACGCGCTTCTCGATGAGCTGGCTCATGGTCTGCGTGACGGAATGGGCGCGCATGATCTCGCCGCCGAGCTCGCCGGGCACGTCGATGAGGATGTGGCTGCCGTCGACGGTGTACTTCGAGCGCTTGAGGAGCTCGTAGACGGTCGGGTTGCCCTCGGCCGTCTCGTAGACGAGCTTCGGCCAGATCTTCGCGAGCGCGTCCTCGATGTTGACGACATCCTGATAGAAGATGACGGAGTCGAGCTGGTACTTCGCGGCGATCTGGTCCGCGGCCGACGCGAGCAGGTTCTCAGAGAGCAGCGTCTGCGTGCTCAGCGCAATCTCCCAGCTGTTCGTGCGCGTGCAGACCTCGACATGGCGGATCGTTGCCGCCCGCAAGAGCGCCTTCTCCTCCTCTTCCAGCCGCATGCCCTGCACGAGCTGCCAGAACATATTCTTCTGACTCGGGACAATCCGGAATTTCTGCATCAAGTGCCATCCTTTCGCATTGATATAGAGAAAACCGGCACAAAGTGCCGGCATTGGATTCTGCTACTCTATTATATGGGAATCGATGCGAGACTGCAAGAGGCAGTTCATCGTCATTCGACTTTGACCTGCAGCCAGAGCTTGGTGTAGAGCTTGTCGATGGCCTCGCCGAGGTACTGGTAGGTCTCCTGCCCCTGGTAGACAGAAGGGTCGGGGAAGGCGATCTCGATCTCTTCTTCGTCCATGTCTTCCTCGACGATGGACTGGACAGCAGTGTTCGGCGTGGAGTAGCCGAGGGCCTCGAAGTTCTTGGCGGCGATGTCCGGGCGGCAGAGGAAGTTGATGAACGCCTCCGCGCCGGCCTTGTTCTGGCAGCCCTTCGGGATGCACATGGCGTCGATGAAGATGTTGAAGCCCTCTTTCGGGTGGCTGAAGCCCAGATCGGGATTTTCCTCGACCATGGTCAGGTAGTCGCCCGCGTAATAGGGAGCCGCCCAGGCTTCGCCGCGCTCCATGCGGTCAAAGATCTGGTCCATGACGTAGCCCTGCAGAACAGGGGACTGCGTGGCCAGCAGGTCGGCGCAGTTTTTAAGCTCCTGCTCGTCCTCCGTGTTGAAGCTGTAGCCCAGCATGGATTCCGCAATGGCAAACGCGTCGCGCGGGTTATCGAACATCAGAAGCTTGCCCTGATACTTGGAATTCCACAGGCAGGACCAGCTTTCCGCATCCTCGTCCGAAACGTAGTTTTTGTTGTAGATCAGGCCGACCGTGCCCCATGTGTAGGGAACGGAGTAGGTGTTTTCCGGGTCGTACGCCTGATTGCGGAAGGCTTCGTCAATGTATTCGTAGTTCGGAATATTGTCGAAGTTCAGCGGTTCCAGCATATCCTCAGAAATGAGCTTGGCGATCATATAATCGGACGGAATGATCACGTCGAACGTTGTGCCGCCGGTCTTGAGCTTGGTGTACATGGACTCGTTGGAGTCGAACGTCAGGTAATTGACCTTGATGCCCGTCTCTTCCTCGAACGCCTTGATCACGTCCAGACTGTCATCCGTGCCGTCGGAGATGTACTGGCCCCAGTTGTAGACGGTGATCTCATTGGCGGCGGCGTGCACGGGCAGGGGAGCGGCGCAGAGCAGCAAAACGAGCGCCAGCAGAACAGAAAAAAATCGTTTTTTCATGAACGGACCCTCCTCGGCTGCTGCCGGTTCTTCTCGGATTTGGCCTGCAGCAGGTTCATGACGACCATCAGGACAAGAATCACGATGAACATCAGCGTAAACAGCGCGTAGATCTTCGGCTGAATGGGCTTTTTCGTATAGTTGTAGATCTCGACCGGGAGTGTAATGAAGCTGGAGCCGGTGACAAAATACGAAATGACGAAATCGTCCAGACTCATGGTGAATGCCATGAGAGCGCCGGAAATGATGCCGGGCATGATCTCATGAATGACGACCTTGGTGAACGACTGGAACGGCGTGCAGCCGAGGTCGAGCGCGGCCTCGACCAGATCCTTGTCCATCTGCTGAAGCTTCGGCATGACGTTCAGAATGACATAGGGGAGATCGAACGTGATATGCGCGATGAGAAGCGTCCAGAAGCCGAGCACGGAGTTGGTCTTCAAAACCGTCCCCGCGAACGCGAACAGCAGCGCCAGCGCGACACCGGTGACGATATCCGGGTTCGTCATGGGGATGTTCGTCATGGTCATGACGGCAGAGCGGAGCCGGCCCTTCATGCTGTGGATGCCGACGGCAGCCATTGTGCCGACGACGGTAGAGATGAGCGTCGCCAACAGCGCAATGATGACAGAGTTGCGCAGGAGGGTCAGGAGCGTGCCGTCCCGGAACAGATTGGCGTACTGCCGGAGCGTGAAGCCCTTGAAGCTTGCGATGTCCGTGCCGGTGTTGAACGAGGCCACGGCCAGAACGATCATCGGGATATACAGGAAGATGAACACCAGAACGGTGACAGTGCGGTTGAAGTGCTTCATACCTTGATGACCTCCTCTCCGTCGCCCTCGCCGAAGCGGTTCATAACGGCGACACAGATAAAGATCAGGATCATCAGCACCAGACTCATGGCCGCGCCGAGGTTCGGGTTGTAGGCGGTCTTGAACTGGGACTCGATCACATCGCCGATGAGCGTCGTGCCGGTGGAGCCGAGCTTCTGGGAGATGTAGAAGGTAGAGACAGCCGGGACGAAGACCATCGTAAGGCCGGACAGAATACCGGGGCCGGAAAGCGGCAGGATGACACGGGAAAACACCTGCGACGGACGGCAGCCGAGGTCAAGCGCAGCCTCAACAAGCCGGTTGTCGATCTTCATAATGACCGTGTAGAGCGGCAGGATCATGTAGGGCAGGTAGTTATACACCATGCCGAGAATGACGGCGCCGTTTGTCCGGATGAGCGGCAGCGGAGAAATGCCGATGTGCTGCAGGAGCGTGTTGATGTTGCCCGTATCCTCCAGCATACCGACCCAGGCCAGCGTACGGAGCAGGAAGCTCATGCACATCGGGAGCATAATGAGCATTTCGAGGAACCGCTGCGTGAGCGGCTTACACTGCGCGATAAAATATGCGACAGGGTAGCCGATGATCAGGCAGATCAGCGAAGCAAACAGGCTCAGCCAGATCGAGCGCAGGAAGATCGGCAGATACGTGCCCATGCCGGACAGGTTGGAAAGCGTAAACTGGCCGGTGATAGAATCGGTCAGCGCGTAATAGACGACGATGCCCAACGGGATGATCGTAAACAGGACCATCCAGATGATATACGGGCAGGCGAGAAGCTTGTTGTTATTCTTCATCGGCTTCTTCCTCCGAGGCGTCGGCAATCTCGTCATATTCCGCGCTGTAGGAGGAGTAGTCGCCATAGAGGCCGGAATACTCGCTCTTGTGCATGATATGGATATCCTCAGGATTGAGGCGAATGCCGATGTACGCGTCAACAGGGCAGTAATCCGTGGTCTGAATGAGCCACTTGAAGCCCTTGAACTCCACGATGATGTCGTAGTTAAGACCCTTGAAGGTAATGCCCGTGACGGTGCCGATGAGATGACTCTCCGCGGGCTTCACGATGTCAATGTCCTCCGGGCGGATGACCACGTCCACCGGCTCGTTGGGGGCGAAGCCCTTGTCCACGCACTCAAAGACCCGGCCGAAGAACCGGACCTTGAAGTCTTCCAGCATGACGCCGTCCAGGATGTTGCTTTCGCCGATAAAGTCCGCCACAAAGGCGTTCTTCGGCTCATTATAGATATCCTCAGGTCTGCCGATCTGCTGGATCCGTCCCTTGTCCATGACCACCACGGTGTCGGACATGGAAAGGGCTTCCTCCTGATCGTGGGTGACATAGATGAACGTGATGCCGGTGGTCTGCTGGATGCGTTTCAGCTCGATCTGCATGTCCTTGCGCAAGCGCAGATCCAGCGCTGCCAGCGGTTCGTCCAGCAGCAGCACCTTCGGCTGGTTGACCAATGCCCGGGCGATGGCAACACGCTGCTGCTGGCCGCCGGACAGACTGTCCACGCTGCGATTTTCGTAGCCCTTCAGGCTGACGATTTCCAGCATTTCATTGACCCTGCGGTCAACTTCGTCCTTGGGCAGCTTTGCTACCTTCAGGCCGAAAGCGACGTTGTCGTACACATCCAGATGCGGAAAAAGGGCATAACGCTGGAACACGGTGTTGATCTGCCGCTTGTAGGGCGGAACGTCGTTGATGACCTTCCCGTCAAACGTCACCGTGCCGGAAGTAGGCGTCAGAAAGCCGCCGATGATCCGAAGCGTCGTGGTCTTGCCGCAGCCGGAGGGGCCGAGCAGCGTGAAGAACTCGCCCTCCCTGACGTCCAGATTCAGGTCGGGGATGATGACGTTCTCCCCATATTTCTTGACGATGTGCTCAAAATGAATCCCTACGCTCATATCCGTTGATTCCTTTCGCGTTATTTTCCCGTTTAGCCGGGCCTTCGGCTCGTGCGCCTTCCGCCCTATAAAAAGCGAAGGCGCGGCCTGACGGCCGACGCCCTCGCCCGAAGGCATGTGGAAATTACATGTCCATCATAATGTCCTGAACCTTTTCCTTCAGCTCGGAGGTGTGGGCGATGACGTAATCGCTGTCCTCGTAGATGAGCTTGATGTCGGCCAGCGGGGTCATAACGTCGTTCTTATACTCAACCTCGCGCACGTTGCGGCTGGTGGTGTTTTCCGCCAGGAAGCGCTGCGCCTCTTCGGAGAGCATGAAATCGACGAACGCCTTGGCGTTCTCGACGTTCTTCGCGTTCTTGACGATACCGATCTGCGCCGGCAGGAACACGGTGCCCTCGACCGGGTAGACAACCTTGATGTTGGTCGCGCCGTCCTTAATCAGGGTGACGCAGGGGTCTTCGTAGGTCAGGCCGACGGCATATTCGCCGTTGTAAACGCCCTTGTACACCGCGGAGGAGCCGCTGGTGATGGCGACCTGCTGGCCGACGAACAGATCCTGCACATACTGCCAGGCCGCGTCATCCTCATAGCCGCCCATGGCGAGCAGCATGTTGGTGAGCTGGCAGAACGCGGAGGAAGAAGAAGCCGGATCGGCGGAAGCGATCTTGCCCACCAGCTCGGGCTGGAGCAGATCGGCGTAGCCGTTCACCTCGATGCCCATTTCCTTGAGCATGTCGGTGTTCACCAGCAGCACGGAGCCGTCGATGGTGTAGTTGGTGCAGTAGCCGCGGGTGTTCTTGTACGCATCCATCAGGTACTGATCCTGATCGGAGACGTAATCCTGGAACAGATCCGCGTTGGCCACGTAGTTGGCCAGCGAGCCGCCGTACATGAGATCGAAGGTGCTGTATTCCTGCGCGATTTCGCTGCCGATGCGCTTCATGCAGTCGCCCGTGCCGATGGACTCGACCTTGACCTTGATGCCCGTCTGCTCCTCAAACACCGGGATGATGGAGAGCAGGCCGTCGCTGTTCGGAGAGCAGATGTTCAGTTCGCCGTCGGCCAAAGCCAGCGCCGCGCCGCCGATGAGCATCATGGACGCCAAGGCGGCAGCAAGGAATTTTTTCATGGAAAGTTTCCTCCTTTTTGTTTTAGGCAGTGGATGGTTCGCTCATTGCCTTTGCGATTATTATATCACTTCACTTGGTTATGCACAACCATTATTTTACCGAAATTTTACACATCTTGCGCAAAAATCGCGTTCCTGATTCAAAAATTCGTTTCGCGTTGCTTCAAAAAAACTGGACGAAAACCCGCAGCCTCGCTTTACTCCTTCAGTCAGCTCCGCTGACAGCTTCCTCAAGGAGGAAGCCCTTTTGGGCGCATATCCTCCGAAAATAAAAAGAAACTCCGCCGCAAGCCATGCGCTCACAGCAGAGTTTCCTTTCAATAAACGCGGGCGCGCAATGCGCGCCCCTACGGGCATGGCGCAACTTATTACTTAGACGGAAGATAACCCGCCCAAAGAGCTCCCTCCTTGAGGGAGCTGTCAGCGAAGCTGACTGAAGGAGTCAGGCGCGCATCG
>ERZ773131.278-NODE-278-length-45778-cov-7.545787_pt1 | contig 45778 bp, 30 predicted proteins | sample MGYA00511082_ERZ773131 | MGnify/ENA primary metagenome ERZ773131 (study PRJEB29015, sample SAMEA2737813) | human gut metagenome | biome: human gut; feature: human-associated habitat; material: faeces | place: China | collected 2012 ... | reverse complement strand
GTATGATGTCAGCTGTAGCACAGTATATGGGTTATTATACATATCCTTCTGATAGATCTTCATATACTGATACATTCCATGGTTTAGGTTATAATGTAACTAATTTCTGGGCACAACGTATATGTGATAAAGACGGTAATGTAAGTCCGGATTGGGAATATAAGAATTTCGATCCAAATGATAGACAACCTGGTGATATGATCATTAGAAATGACGTAGGTCATATTGATATGTATGTGTTTACTGATACCACTGGCCAAGTTAGAGGATTTAATGCTGGTTCAGGTGGTTTTTTCCCTGACGGACATTGTGATTCTGAAGGTAGTGGTATTGAAGATTCATATAAATTGGCTAAATATTATCTTGAACACGGAAACCAACTTCCTACAGATGATGGTAGTTTTGGTGCTCGTACTATTAAAGATAGTGAAGCATTGTATGTAGTAAGATATAAAGGTAATGGCGGATCTGGTAGAGGTAAAGATCAAAACAAGAAAAATATTTCAAATACATCTACAAATGGATATAAAAAAGCAAGTATTGGCAGTGGAGAACATATTAAAAAAGTTCCATGGTCGGTACAACAAAATATAGATAGAATCGGCAGAGAAGGATTAAAAGCATATAAAAATCAAACTGGTAGAGGTATATTGAAATCATTAGATGATGTTAAACAAAATAGCATAAATAGAAAATTATTCTCAACATCATCTAATAACTTATCATCGTCTAATATTAGTTCCACAAATAATAATACAAGAAATAATCATCTATCAAAATCGTCATATATCGGTGAAAACACATTAACAACCAATACATCAATAGATTTAGGACAATTGATAAATCTAATAGGTATTATAGCAAATAATAGTGATAAAATAGACACAGTGTTACAGTTGTTAGGTGCTATCGCAACTAATACTGAAAACACAACTACAGCTGTTACAAACAAAAACAATAAATCATCTAATACTGGAGGAAATGGATTATCTGCATTGAGAAATGCTCTTGATTCAAATAGTTCCGGTATAGATATTGCTAAAGCTGTATATCAAATTGCACAAAATTAAAAGTTATGAGGACTGGATAATTCCAGTCCTCATATTTTTTGTATCTAGAACATTAGGATAAAATAACAAGAAAGGAGAAGATATCATGGGAACAAGTATGAGACGAATTAATGGTGATAATTATGCCAGATTTGTATATCAAAAAAATCTTGATAATGGTGGGATATATATATTAACAACATCTTCAACTAATGTATTTTCTGATTCTAAAACTGCTAGGAATAATTCTGTATCTGTAGAAAATTCAAGTGCAATGTTAATTATAAAACAAAATTACACAGCAGCTGTTGTTGGAAAAAGTATGGTATCTGGTAAAATTGCTGTACAAATCAGATGTGGCAATAAATATGGTTGGGTATATATTGGAAAAGTCGAAGCTACAGGTAGCAGTTCAGGAACTTCATTTAAATGGAAAGCTGGTCCATATATTGCAATGGGTATAACAGAAAATCGTCTTAAGGATTATAATGGGGTTTGGTATGATCCTGCTAGAATGTATGAATCATTAAATGCCACAGGATCAACAATAAATAAAAAAGCAACTGTAAAAATTAATGATAGTGCTGTTGCTGCTGCAGAAGATACAACAGAAGCTAAAGATGAAGCAACTGCTAGTAGTATATCTTCTAGTAATGATAATGCTAATAGTGGTGAAATAAATGTTACTTATGAATATGCTGTAAAAGTTAGTCCATATACTTATATCTATAATATGGCAGATTATACAAAGAATAACAGTTACGAAAACTATGCTAAGTCTAATACAATTCAAAAAGGTATTGATTATAGTAAGTTAAGATTTGTATTCGGAATTCCATATCAATATCTTCCTACTACAGACTGTAGAGTTGGAAATAACTATTCAACTTCACTTGAACAAACAGGATATGAATTTGCTGAAAAGATTGTTTCTAGAATGCCATTATTGTATATTACTCCAGGTAATACATCATTCATGGGTGGTACAACTGAAAACTATAGAACTGCTTTGCTAGGTTCACTTGGAGATAGAGCACCTGGTGCTGCATCTGGTGAAGATGCATTAACAGAAACATCTCTAGAAACAATGCTTGGGGAGTATAATGGTAAACTATATACTATCATGCCGGCTTATACAGAATATTTTAAATATGTAAATCCTTTATGTAGAGCTGGTGCAATCTTCTTAGATATTAGTGAAAAGTCATTTGATAGTGAAAATGGTGGTGGTAGTGATAAATTCGGAAATTTTAACTGGGGTATTAATGAAGGTATTGCATATGAAATCTGGGAAGATGAAGAAGATACAGAAGATGAAGAAGTAGAAGATGGTGAAAAAGATTCAGATAACAAAGAACAAAATGACAAAAAAGCAGATAAAGATGAAAAATCTGATGAAGATAAAACTGATTCAACCGATGAAGATAAAAAAGAAGATGAGGAAGAAACTGAACCTAAGAAAGCTAAATTTGAAGAAGATTATTCAGAATTTTTTACATCATCCTTCTCTAAACTTAGTGAAACTATATCTGACTTTGAAAGTAGATTGTATTATGGTAATGCTATTGCATTTTATATAAATTCAGATTCTTCTTTCACAGACTCATTTGGTAATGAAACAACAGAATCTTCATTATCTACTACAATTAATACTTTACCTGATAAAGCTAGAGAAATTCAATTCCTATTAGGTACATCTCGTCAAGCAGTTGGTGAAGCCTTTGATAAAGTAGACGGTACATTAAGTGCAATTAAAGATCAAATCAATTCTATTGTAGAGAAAGTAGCAGGCGGTAATTCTATCTTCACTACTATTGCAAATAGTGTAAAGACTATTGTTTCAGGTGGTCGTATGCTATTCCCACAGATTTGGTCAAATAGTACATTTTCTAAATCATATAGTATTTCTATTAAACTAACTACTCCAAATACAGACAAAGTATCTTGGTGGTATAATATCTATGTGCCATTATGTCACCTTATGGCACTTGTATTACCTCGGTCAGAATATGTAAACTCATATACAACACCATTCTTAGTAAAGGCATTTTATAAAGGAATGTTTAATATTGATATGGGTATTATTACAGAAATGACATTTAATAAAGGTAAAGAAGGTTCCTGGACAAAAGATGGTTTGCCAACCGTTGTTGATGTAACTTTCTCAATTCAAGATTTATATAGTTCTATGGGTATGACATCTACTGAAAGTATGTTTAAAGGAAAGACACTTCAGAATGTTTCAGAAATGGACTATGTTGCAAACTTATGCGGTATTAATATAAATGAACCTGATATCTTTAGAATGATTCGTTTATGGTGTGCATTCAATATTGAAAATAGAGTATATGACTTTATTCCTAATCTAGAACTGGGGGTTGAAAAATATCTTCATAATAGAGTCTTGAATGTTTATAACAATTTCTGGTTTTAAATATATAACTATATAGTAAAGATGTAATCCAGAGATTATATCTTAGCTCAATAGTGAGTTTCTTGACTTTGTCGGTATTTGTGTCTCCTAAAATTCCTGGTGGAGAAATCTACCAGGAATTTATTTTTAACAAGTGTATAACTATATAATAAATGAATGGCGTGGTTAACTGTTCATTTGAGATTCACCTTTCTATTTGTGTTTTGGAATTTTCTGATTACAGCAAGTATTGCCTGTCGGGTTTATACTCGACAGGCGGTCTTGTCGCAAAATTAACACATCTTAAACAATTAGATAAAAGGAGGTGCTTGTGCGTGAGTAACCTAAAGAAAAAGATGAATGATTATCAAAATAAGTACGGAGATATACCGCTAAATTACAAAGAACGTTTAGATTGGATGTGTGATAAATATAGATTGAGTGTAGAAGATATGGATTTCATTCTATTTGAAAAAGAGAGACGAATGAACTCTTTATATTATACGAATCTAAAAGTGATATTATATCAAGTGCCTCAAGGTGCAAAAAGACCAAGATACAGATTTACAGTTAATCGAAAGAATCTTATCACATCAGCAATTACAAATCCTGGATATATTCATGTATATTCTCCAGACGCTGCCAGTAATCATCAATATATGAAACGTATTGTAGATGAAAAAGAACTTATTCAATTAAATCATTTAATATGTACACCATGTGATGTACATTATAAAGCTTATTTTCCGACACCTAAGTCATACAATAAGATTGAAACTTTTATGGCAGAGATAGGTCTTAATAGACCTATCGTAAAACCTGATTTCGATAATATAGAAAAACTATATGCTGATATGTATAATAGTAATATCTGGATAGATGACGCTTTAACAGTATCAGCTACTATTGATAAGTATTATTCTATATTACCGAGAGTAGAAATTGATCTTAATTATCTTAATGCTGTATATTGTAAGCAGCAGTACGACAATATTATAAAGAGAAAAGACTATCAAGACAATATGAATTTATCATTTGTATAAAGAAAGGAAATCAAAATGAATACTTTTGTTAGATCAACATGTGTTACAAACTTTGCAAAATGTAGAGAAGAATTATGGAAATCAGTATATAGTAAATATATCTATCTTCATAAGATTATCGAGAAGATTAATATTCTCAAAAGAATCGAATCTTCTAGTATAGACTTTAATAAAATGACTATTGATATTATATTTACAGAAAATATAGATGATACAATTGAGGAAATCATAACACAGGGATATAGTGAGTTTCTAAAGGAATGCAAAAATGCTATTCCTAAAGAAATTTATAATTTTGTAACATCTAATCCATATGAATTTTTATTCTTATCATTTACTGGAACAAGAGAAGTTATTATCAATTTATAAAGAAGACAGGTAACCAATTATGGTTACCTGTCATATTTTATTGTTTCATATCTTTCAACATCTGTTGAATATAAGCTTCATCTACATTAATAATCTTTAAAGAATCTAATGCAGTAACGAAAGTACAGATTGTTTCACAATGTTCAACAATCTTTTCAATATCTAATCTAGAATCTTTAACAAATGCTTTAGAAGCATTTTCATTAACCATTGATACTTTGGACATATTATAAACCATCTGTTCCAATACATTTTTAGAACGACTGTTTCTAATATCAGTGGCTCTTCTCTTTCCAAGAGCAATATAAGATTCTTCAATCTTTGCTGCAGATTCTTGTGCTCTAGTATTATTTGCTTTTTCTGCTAACTTATCCTTATTATCTTCAACTTTCTGTTGTGTCTTAGATAAGGATTCTGCTAATGCAGCTTTATCTCTCATATTGTTATTTACGAAGTCTGCTGTTTGTTCTCTTACTCTATTTGTAATTTTATCCACAGCATCACCAACTTCAATCTTATCAAGTTTATCATAAAACTTTTCTTTATCTTTCTTATTTGGTTTGAAAGATTCAGAGTTAGATTTGTCAGCACGTTCTAGAATAGATTCTACAGTTGTATCAATTGCATATGCCATTTCAGACATAATATAAGACATACCTCTAAACTTACTTAACAACTTCATAGAACCCTGTTCATTTACAAAATTTGTAACCAATTGTCTAACAAGCTTCTGATGATACTCTTCTCTAATAAGAACTGGATTTAAACAATTATCTACAATTGCTACTAGTCCTTCTGTAACAAATGCATCCGTAATCTTCTGTTTATATTCAAGAAAAGTATGATCTACTCTATTACGAGAACTAAGCTTTTCCCAGATAGCAGCTTTATCTGCTGCTTCATTCATTGCTGCTAGACGTTCTTTTTTATATTTATAAGCTTCTTTTACGGCTTTCTCTTCATTTTCTTTAATCTTTAACAAAGTTTCTTCATAGTGCATAGGACAACCTCCTTTATTTTATTATTATGTTTAAGAAGTCACGATTCTTATATTTATATATGGTAATCCACTTACATCATTTGTATCTACATGTAAGAATTCAGGTACAGTTGATAACATTTCCATGTTCTCATTTGTAATGATATGCTGATAGTTCGCATCATAAATATTAAATGATACGAATTCAAAATAGATTAAGAATTCAGAGAATTCCGATTCAACAAGAGTTGTAATATTCGGGAAATGAATGTCATCCAATTGATCTAATTGTTCCAAATAATTCTTAATTGTATCTTTGATTTGTTGAGTAACACTGTCAGCATCGCTATCTTCATTATAGAACTTTGCTCTAAATGTCATTGTTAATGCTACATTATCAATTAATTCTGTAGTGACATCACCGTCATCATCCGTTAAGTGATACATATTAGATGGACCATATGTATTAAAGAACTTATAATCCAAACCAAATGTACATTCCAACGGAGCGATTGCATCTAATACATAATTAATCTTCTTCTTCATTTCTTTAATGAAAGTAAGAACTCTTTCTTCTGTATTCCAATAGAAATATCTTACACAAGGAACACGATTGATGATATAAGATTCTATTTGTTCATTATCCGGATTAAAGATATCATTTGTCCGAATGGAAGTTACATATGAATTCATGATATTAGAATAATCATATAATAAATTGATTCCTTGATAAGTGCTATATACATTGGTCAATACCATTTCTTTTAATGTATAATTATGAGGTAAATATCCTGGGTCATCTTTATCGACTTTAATTGTCATACCAAATTCAGTACTTTGTGGAACTGAGTTATACAAAGACTGTACGTTTGTATTATTAATAGAGATATATTCACTGGTCAATCCATCTGTATATTGTTTTACAGAGCCAATGTCATACTTATAAAGAGTGAATATCTTCATTTCAGTATTAAGATTTAAATATAAATGTGTAGCATATGCCGATGGAGCATTCAAATCATCTAAGAAGCCTTTATCAACCGCTTGTTCATAATTCATTGGTCTAGCATCATTAGCAGATGCAAAGAAACATTTATATCTTTCATAAAATGCTTTCTTTGCTTCTTCTGATTTCAATGGGTCTTTTCCACCAACTTCTTCTGCTATTTCATTCAAGAGTTCTTTTATACCAAAGTATACATTATTATTCTTATCGATGATATCGGTAATATCTCTATCTTTATCATCAACAGTAGATGTAGTAAATGGTCTTGTATATAGAGTAATTTCATATGGAATACCAGATGTTTCATCTATTGCAGATAAATCATCCCCACCAACATATGTAGCAATCGCATACATTACAGGTGTAGATACAGATGTTTCATCTGTTCCTTTCTTATAGAATACAGCGATAACTTGTGTACGATTAATCATATTCTCATCAATTGAACCGGTGTTCGGTTTGATATTAATCTTAATCGTATACTTATAACGATTGTCAGATAGATAGGAGCTTCTATAAGTTTTAATACTCGGTAAGATAAATTGAATTGGTGATTTGCTATTTACACATTCAAATTCTTGATAACGAGTTTCATCAATAATATCAAGATAATATGATGCAGTGATTCTATGAGAATCTATTGTTGGGTCATCTTTAAGAATGATATTCAATGGGTTTGTATATAAGAACTTCGTAATCTTAGATATTAATACAATACAAGTATCATCAAAAGTTTCTTTACCGTAATCGCTAGAAACTACTTTTGGTAATCGATAACGAATCGTATCAAATGTACCTAATTCTTCGTTCTTAACTAATAATTCTAGGCTAATAATTCTACCATCATTTCTTTCAATCGACAGTACTTCCCCAAGTGCCCAAGTTGATGGGTCTTTGTATGCAAAGTCACTGGTATGTTGTGATTCTGTATATGTACTAAAACGAATCAAATCTCCTTCGGTTAATCTCATATTATCAAAACTATATTGTCCTTGACCATCATAAGAATATACATCAATTGTATTGATCGTATCTAGAATTAATACTGAATTATCGCTATCAATATATGGACGCATAAAAGTATTCATAAATAATACAGCATACATCTTTTTATTTTCATCACTTAGCATACTTAAATCAGTAAAATAATCAGGAACCCAAAAAGTACGATTAATATTAGAAGGCTGGTCTAAAGTTACCGGTGAATTATTAAACGCTAATGTATGATCATAGAAAGAAATGTTGATTAACCACGCATAAATATCTAGATATACTTCTTGTTGATTGTTGGTTAAAGAGAACGGAATCTCAATTTCACATTTATTATCACTACCTAATACAAGATTATGAGAATCAAAAATACGATTACAATAGAATCTTACAGTTTTAAGATATTTTAAACAGTCTCTATCTAATTCAATATTTGCAATTTCATAAATATAAGTTCCATCTGAATTATGACGTCGCATTAATGTCATAGTAAGATATTTGCCAGATTCATTCATTTGATCATCCGGTATATATTTACCTGTACCGGCATCATATACCTTAACAGTAGCTGCGGACATATCATATTTATATCTTTTTGGAAAATATGTTGTTGTAGTTACACTACCATTTACTTCCTGATATTCTAATTCTAAATCAAAAACGGTATCATTATAATCTTTCTTAACGATTTCATTGAGACCAAAAAGTTTAGGAATAACATATGAAATTAATGGAACTTGTGCTCTAGCTAGTCTACATCTTCTACAAGTTCCATAAAACCAATTATCATAATATTCTTTTTCCTCTGGAATTTGAGTATAGTAATTATTTGCCCAGATACTATAAAACGGTTTGAAATATATATTCGCATTTTCATGAAAATCATAAGATGTTTCTGGCTTCTTAATTTTATATTCAAAATTAGGAATTACTTTTTCATGTTCAAATGAACCGGAATAATCTTTATTCCAAATTTCCATTTCTTCATCAGTTGGAGTACCTTGATAAGTGGTTAAACCTGTACCATCATAGAACGAATAGTTTGTCTCTACATTTGTTACTTTTTGTTGTAAGTATCCAATATAGTTATCTCTAAGTAATGGTAAGTTAGCACCTTTGCCAAATTTATAATAGAATACTGGAGTACCACTTTCTAGATAGATATTACCGTTATTGGAATCTCGTCTTGTACTTTCCAAGTAAATTGGAATCGTATTTGTTGGTACCACATTTAATTGTGCATCTTTCATAAGATTATAAACATAGTAGACTCTGTCTAGTATATTATCTTCTTTTCTAAACACATGTAGAACAGAATTCTCATTATTAAGACTATTAAAGAAATTTCTTAAGTCTGTTAATGTAGTAATACTTCCTCTAGATAATGCTTCTTTTGGAATGATATGTTGTAGTTGTTCAATACTCTGTCTATCCAATCCTCCAGATGAACCATCATCACCTCTCTGAGCGATAATTACATAAAGATTTGTATATCTATCAGAAGTCAATCGGATGGTCTTTTCTTCAGAATATTCAAAGTTACCACCGGCACCATCTGAAGTATATAATTGTATTGTTATGTCAGAGTTTGCAGGCGGTTGATAATTAGATGGGTCAAATCGAATTCGAATTGTATTACTATTAATATACTGATAATAACAATACTTCTGTTCTGCAATCTCTTGGTTATATAACCCATCATAAACAGCATTTAGATAGACAATATTACCATTAGAACCGGTTGTGCCATCAGCTGGTTCTTTTACAATAATATTAAAGTGACTCATCTGCTTATCAAATGAGAAACTAAAAGTCTTATTAGCAATTACATCAGAATCTAATACCTTTTGATAGATTTCTTTATAGTAAACTTGATGAAGATTTGTAGATAATACAACCATATTATCTTCTTCATAATTAAAAATTGCAATTGGCGGTAAGAATGGATTATCTAAATCAGAAATAGGATTCTTATGAGTCATATCATAAGAAGCAGTATAAACATAATTCCGTTGACTACCATTGGTGCTATCATCTAGTTTTACATAATTAATTGTAATGTCATAGTCAGTATGAAATTCGAATTCATCAAATCGTAATGGAGTATCTGCTGTAAGCGTAAACTTACCATCAATCATATTTGCTCTTAATGCTTTCTCAGGAAACATTAAAAGAACTTTCATATTTGCAGCAGTTGCTGCCACTTTTTCTACACCCAATGATAATGCATGTGTAATCACATTTCTATCAAACTTTGCTCTTGTTGGGATTGCTTCATTTGATAATTCAGAAGCGGTTACGATTGCATTTTGTAATAAAGATGCAAATTGATATCCCATGTATCCGTACATACCAACAAGTAAAGTTTCCTTTTCATTATCAATACCATCTATATTCTTCTTTTTGATATCATCTACGAATCTAGTAATATCATAGATATCAGAATTTAGAATCTTTTGAGCTGTAGTTTCTTCCGTTTTTTTAACAGACATATTTTACCTCCTTCTTACTTAATTTATCCATACCAATCTATGAAAACCTGTACTATTAGAAGAGGCTGTGGTATGATGTCCAGTTCTTAAAGAAGAACCTGTAGTACTCATTACATATGGATATCCTACCCAAGTCTTCCCATCTATAAGTGGGCTAATATTTCGTTCACTTAAGAAGAAATGCATAGTTGCACCTGGACCACTAAATCCCAATGAACGTGCTGTTAACCAATTCAATTCTGCTAGATTGATTGGATCCATATCTCTGATAAATTGAGCTTTCCAGTTTACAGTAAACTTGATTGTATTTTCAATATTAGAGATTGTACCTCTCGGAACAGACATTGGAGTACATCCAGTTGCTTTTGCCCAATACATAATTCTACCGGTATCATCTACAATAATCTTCCAAATAGATAGTGCTTCAGGATATATCTTATTCATAATATAAGCATATCTTGTTGGCATTATCTCAGTCATATACTTACTTCTAAAATACTCATCATAGATTTTGAATAACATATATACATCTAGATATTTTGTATCTTTGAATTCAAGGCTAAAATCATATTGAAGGTCTGATGAAATAGAACCTTCTCTATAACTTGTATTTGTTTGATATAGGTTTTGGTTATTCAAAACATCAGTTGCTGTAATATCAGGTAAATCAAAAGAACTTGTAACCATATTAGAAAGTAAATTAATATACTTATTATTCAAATCTATATTTAATCCTTTTGATTCTAATATTCCAGTACTAGTCCCAAAATACTGTTGTAATGAATAATAACTTAACTTGTATCTAGAGAATGCTTCTTTAAAGAACGGGAATACTTTAAGTTTATCATACATATCTGCAGGATTTCCAGTATCTACTAAATGTAAATCCGGTTTTGAGAAGAATATATATTCTCTATTACCGGTGACCAATTCATGAGCAGGGTCAAGATATCCATAACGACTAAACTTATTAAATCGATTATGAAGCATATCTTCCGGAGAAGATAATGTTGTATCATGAAGTATATTTTCATAATCTTCATCATGTATTTCTAGGTCTTCTTCTTTAAAAGCACCTCTTTCTTCTTTCTTATTTGTAATTGGAGAAAACAACATACCTGAATTTTCACCTGCTTCATATAAATCACTTGAATGAACGTGCTCATTCCAACCAGCTAATTCAGAAGCATATTTTAAATCTTTCCCTTTATGATAAGTATTCATAAAAGAAAACTTTTCATCTGTCGTAGCCATAAGTACCTCCTTCCTCCTATGTTCAGGATTTATTATGATGTTAAACTGGGTAAAGTAATACACATTTATATACTATAAATGTGAATAGAGTGTATCATTCTAAGAAACACTCCCATAACTTCAAAGATTATGTTGTACTTTGTACTAAATTTTAGTTAATGTTATAGGAGGCTAATTATGAATACGGCTGATATTTATGATGGAATGATGAGAAATATGGAATTTCAAGCTAGAAATGATGCTAGATTGGATGCTATATATGATAGAGAATATAAAAGACAGTCAAATCAAATGAATTATAATAATCAAGATACTGCTAGACTCAATGCAATCGAGTCTAGATTAACAGATATTGAAAATAGATTAAACAAACTTCAGGATATGATTGTATCTGATCAAAATAATCTATTTGTATTTGCACCGAAACAGAATGTCAATGCAGGAATTTCATTTACACTTACAGAAGCTCAGTTCAATGATTTAGTAAATCGTATTGTGAAATAATTATATACGTTCGTTGAATGATACACTTTATTTTTTTGAACATTTCTATAAAATTTGAAAAGGAGGTAGAAATATGTACGGAAGAGAGTATTTTCATGAATCTGTTGTTCGTGATATTGTCGATGTTCTTACTTCTCTAAAAGACTACGACGAAGTACAATTCATTAATAATGCTAAAGCAAACAGAAGTTTCAAGTCTATTACCTCAGCCACAAAAGATTTGATTCTTACTTTTCCTGTTTTAGTAAGTACTGATATTGAACCAGATAATGCAATCATGATTGCTAAAGCCCATGAAAAGAAAATGGCATCTTTACTTCATATTCTTTTCACTTCAATTAGTGTCGGAAACAATGAAGATGTCTTCGACTATGTTAGAAAATTCCATTCTAATGTAGGAAGTATGGATGGGACTTTGGACTCTTATGTAGATTCTCTTGATAAGTTAGCGACTACATTCGGTGAATCGTATGACCAGACTCTTAAAATCGATCATGAAGTTCTAAATACTGTATTAGAAGATTTGCGAGAATCCAACTATACTTTACCCGATGACACAAAGGAAAGTAGTCTTGAATCTTTCAAGATTATTCCTGGATATCGCACTGGTATGAATGATATGATCATCAACGAAGGAAAAAAGAAAAAGGGTGGAAATAACAATAACAGTAGTAATAGTGGAGGAAACAACAGCAATGCTGGTAATACCGGAGGAAATAACGGTAATAATAACGGACTTTTAAGTGGTAATAACATCAATGTCTCTATCAGTGGCGGTGGATATGGAGGAAGAAATACATATAAATCTGGATTCTCTAATGATAAAGATTATGCAGATTATATGAAGAATATGGCTTCTTATCATTCCAGTGTTATGCTTAATACCGAATATAAGAAAGCAAATGAATTACAACCAACAATGATGATTATTAACTTCATGCGTCATGGTGAACACGGTGACAATATTAACACCGCTGTAATTGGTATTAAAGCTAAGATTTATCCTGTTTCTTCTGCTGATATTTGCAATAGAATTAGTGGTAAGCTTGATGATAAGAATATTCTTACAAACTTTATAAGAGCGACTACTAATGAAATTGCATTTTTCCGTGATTTCTTATTTGCAATTGATAATGCTAAGATGGATGCTTTATCTTATAGTAAGAGAGCCACTTCTAATAAACTGTGGAAAGTATTAGAAAGACGTTCTGCTAAGAGTAAATTTAGACGTTCTCTTAGAATGTATAATGATGCTACTGCAATCACTACATTAGTATTATCTGAAAACGATGCTGATTATCTAAAGAAGGTTAATAATGTAGATATTCTTGAAGTTAGAAATGCTCGTAAGATTCTAGATTCTTACAACTTCATGTGTATTTGTATTCTTAACCAATCTACAGAAGTTGCTTCTATTCTCTATGATACTGGGGATGACACATATGAAATGATTCCTTTCTCTGGTCTTGAACGAGAAGCTAGTGATAATAGCTATAAGAAGATGGTAAATCTTCTATCTAAAGTAAGTAGATAAGAAAGGAGGTTTATGAAATGGCTATTTTTTCTGATTTAGAACTGATGGGAATTATGAATGAAGCAGATGATGAAGGCAGTTATAAAGATACTGTAAAAAAGAACGTTAGAGACCTTAAAGATAAATCTAGTGAATTAGGTGAGCGTGCTAAAAACAATACATGGATTGGTAAAAAAATGGCTAATAAAAAATCTGGTACACAAACTGTTACATTCAAAGAAGATGCTGATGGTAATATTGTTGGTTGTTCTCTGGAAGAAGGAATTAGTAAACAAAAACATAAAGAATCTAGATTTGAAGTAAAAATTGGGGATAAAGGAAGCCAAAAGAAAAAAGAAAAAGTTACCGGTCATCGACATTACGATTTTGAATTTGGTCTTGGTAATAGACGAGTAAAAGATTCCTATGATAGAAAGTATATTAAACTTGAAGATGATGAAGCTTTGGAGGAAGCTAAGAAAGCTGATCCTGAACAAATCACTAGAGATCTTACTAATAAGACTGCTGTTAACATTGAAAAACAAAAACAAGAATGGGAATCAGAACCTGGTGCTAAAACTGGTGAAGCTATCGGTAATGCTATTACCGGTGGTAATTTTGTTAATGCTGCTGGCAAGAAGATAGGAAAAGGTATCGGATCTAAAGTAGATGATATTATTCATAGAAAGAAGAAAGAAAGACAAAAACTAAAAGAAGATGCAGAAGTAATCTATCGGTCTCTGGAATATACACATGCAATTAATGAATTCTTTGATTTTACCGATAGAGAAACTCGTAAAGTTCTTCTTGCTGTTAATGAAGCTGATCAGAATAAGATTCTTGTTTCTCTGACATCTAAATTATACGATAATGTCGTAGATAAAGTAGATGATATTGACTTTGGTGAAATTGAAATGACCAAGGGTTCTATTACAAAACTGTCAAATTATAATACACTTATAAATTGTCTGCAGACAATGCATCAACTTCTTATCGAATTTAAGCAAGATACATACCCTGTAGATACAATCAATGAATGTATTGACAATTTGATTGATAGTCAAGATATCTGGATGAAAGCATATGCAGTAAATGCTGAACTTCCAATGATTACATATAATACAATGGTGTTAGCTGTAATTGAAGCTACATCCTATATGGTATCTATGTGTGTAGAATTTGTTAAAGCACCATCTGAAGATACAATGAAAGTAATGATTGATAAATCTGCTTTGACCAAATCAAAAGGTCATATGATTTTCAAAAATATTGAATCTTTCAATAGTGCTTATAAAAAGGGTCAAGTTGAAAAAGCTATGATGCATATTCTTGACGAAACTGCAAAGAAGAAAAACTTTGTTGGATTTGGTATTTATGGCGGAATTGGTGTAGGTGCTGCAGTTGTCGGAATTGCAGGTTTATTATTCTGCATTATTCCAGTAATCAGAGAACTTATCTTTCTTTTTTATTATAATAGAGTACGGGTTGCTGACTTCTTTGAAGTACAAGCTGACTTACTACAAGTAAATGCATATAATGTACAGAATAACAGACTTGACTTGACGAAAGAAGAAAGAAAGAATATTTCTTCTAAACAAATGAAAACTGCTGAAAAGTTTAGAAAAGTTTCTAGATTTGTTGCAGTAGAAACTTCCGGAGCTGAACCAAAAGCTGTAAAAGACATCAAAAAAGAAGACAATAAGAAATACAAAGTAAGCGATGTTGTAGATGAATTGCCTGATTCTGCTGCATCAAGTTCATCTCTATTTTAAACGGAGGAGGTAAAACAATTGGGTATTTATACTTCTAATAGATATTTTGGTGAAGCATATGATTATGCTTCCGAAATTCCAATGAATGAAGCATATGATGCTGCATTCGGTTGTGCACATATCTTAGCTGATTGTCAACGTAATGATATGGCTATTTTCGAATCGTCTATCTATAGCGATATGGAAGAAGTAAAATCCATCCAAGAAGGATATGGATATGTAAATGAAAATGCATTTACAGATTTGATCAAGAAGATTATCGAAACTTTTAAGAAATTGATTGCCAAAATCAAGGGTATCTTTGCTGCATTCATTGCGAAGATTACCGGTGCATTTAAAGATGGTAAAGATCTTGTTAAACAGTATGAAAAGCAGATTATCAAGTACAGCAATTGGAAGGGTTTTAAATGTAAGAAGATCAGAGTACCGAAGTCTAAATCAAATATCATGACTGATGTCGATACATTATTTGGATATGGAACAGATAAATCAGGCATTCATGTAAATTATAACATAGTACTTGGAGAAAAAGTTGGTAATGTCACAATTAATCCATTTCCATCTAAATCTGAATATAAAGGCGGAATTGATATAATTAGAAAACTTGATGATATGGATACAGAAGATCTAAAGAATGTTATTGTAGATTTATATATCTCTTGTTGCAAAGATCTTACTGAATTACATACAGATGTAATGGATCATCTATTCGATGATGAAGATGATATTGACGATGATGATGTAAAGTCTGGTTCTTATTTCTCTGCAGCATGGATTAAACAAGTTTTAAACGATGGCGAAAAGTGGACTAAGAATATTAAGAAGTTTAATGATAGAGTAGAGAAGAATATTAACATTATCATTGATAATCTTAACAAAGATGATGATGCATTAGCTAAGTATATGTCTAAGAATCCCAATATTAAAAATATTAAATCAAGTTCAAGTACGGCACTATTATTAAAATATTCTCAAAATGATTCTAATGGTAAAATTTCAAAAAATTCTGAAACTGATTTTAAAAAAAATCTTTCAGATAACTCGACCGCATCAGTAAAAGGTGCAACTACTGAAGATCTTCAAAAAACAATTCATGTTCTTCAAAAGCTTGCTGGAAATGAACAAGAAGTTATTACTAAGGTCACTTCTGAATATATGGAAGTAAATAAGTTTGTCTTAGCTCAGGCACGTAAACTCTGGACCGCTGCAGCTGCTTGGTCTTCTGGTGTTCATAAGGAATCTGTAGAATACGCAAATGCTATGGGTGATGTTGCTGCAGAACAACTCTATACAGTAATGGAATCTGTTGGGTAACAATTATACATCCCAATTGCACAGATTCCCTTTAAATTTATAATTACAAACATATAGATAAAATGTGTGTAAATCTTTTGATATTTAAATCAAATTACATATAAGGAGGTAAAACAATTGGGTATTTATACTTCTAATAGATATTTTGGTGAAGCATATGATTATGCTTCCGAAATTCCAATGAATGAAGCATATGATGCTGCATTCGGTTGTGCACATATCTTAGCTGATTGTCAACGTAATGATATGGCTATTTTCGAATCGTCTATCTATAGCGATATGGAAGAAGTAAAATCCATCCAAGAAGGATATGGATATGTAAATGAAAATGCATTTACAGATTTGATCAAGAAGATTATCGAAACTTTTAAGAAATTGATTGCCAAAATCAAGGGTATCTTTGCTGCATTCATTGCGAAGATTACCGGTGCATTTAAAGATGGTAAAGATCTTGTTAAACAGTATGAAAAGCAGATTATCAAGTATTCTAACTGGAAGGGCTTTAAATGTAAGAAGATCAGAGTACCGAAGTCTAAATCAAATATCATGACTGACATTGATACATTATTTCAATATGATGCATCTGGTACCGGCATTCATACAACTTATAAGCTTAAGGTTGATAGTGATGGTCAGATGACTTTCTTCGAACCGATTTCTGGTTATAATACACCTAAGAAAGTCGATGATGCAGATGCAGAAGAACTAAAAAATGCTATTGTAAAAGCATATTTAAAAGATAATATTTGTTCAGATCTTACTGAATTACATACAGATGTAATGGATAAATTATTTGATGATGAAGATGATATTGATGATGATGATGTGAAGTCTGGTTCTTACTTCTCCGCAGCATGGATTAAGCAAGTACTTAATGAAGGAGAAAAGTGGACTAAGAATATTAAGAAGTTTAATGATAATGCTGAGAAAAATATCAATATTATTATTGACAATCTTAATAAGGATGATGATACATTAGCTAAATATATGTCTAAACATCCAAAAGATGATGAGAAAAAAATTAAAGCACAATCTGGACAATGGACTAATGACACAGATTACGCTACTTCCGGATCAACTAAAAGAGTATCTAGACGTTCTGGTATGGACTTCGAAAAGACTATTGACACAGATACAGGTACTGCAAATAGTGGTGGTGACGGTAAACATACAGCAACAACTGAAGATCTTCAAAAGGCAATCCATGCTCTCCAGAAAATTGCAGGTAACGACCAAGAAGTTATTGCTAAGGTTACTTCTGAATACATGGAAGTAAATAAGTTTGTCTTAGCTCAGGCTCGTAAGGTATGGACTGCTGCAGCTGCTTGGTCTTCTGGTGTTCATAAGGAATCTGTAGAATATGCGAATGCTATGGGTGATGTTGCTGCAGAACAACTCTATACAGTAATGGAATCTGTAGGTTATTAATATAGGAAGGAGATAATAAATAATGGGTATTTATACTAATTATACCGGCGGTTATGGCACTAGCTTCGTTGGTAATTATACTCAGGTAGAACCATTTGTTGGTGAAAGTTTTAACTATCATCAGCTTGGTATTATTGCTGCTTCTGAAATCAATGCAAATCATAATGCATTTATGAAGAGCATTGCATTGTCTGAATTGGCTGCAATTGAACAGACTGGTGATACTGATGTATTATATGAATCTGTAAATATTAAAGGCATCTTTGAAAAGATTAAGATGTTCTTTAAGAAGGTTATCGAAAAGATTCATAAGATTTTCCACACTTTCATGGCTAAACTACAGTCTTGGTTTGGTGATACAAAGGACTTCGCAACTAAATATGAAAAGGAAGTTATCAAGAACTGGTCTCAGGTTTCTAACAACTGGGATTTTAAGGGATATAGATATGATAAGGTAATTAAAACTAAGGTAGGTAGTGATGAAATTAAAGCAACTTGTACTACAGGTGGCGATACTCTTAAAAGTTTTATTACAAATGGTAATTTAACTGGAGCATTGGCTGCAATGGGCGGTTTCACAGAAAAAGTAGTAACATTTACAATTAGTGATAATGATGGTGCCGATTCTAGAGACAAGCTTAATGAATCTGATCCAAAAATAAAAACTTCATTAGCAAATAATACAACAGAAATTCCAAATGATATGATTGATGGGTTATCAGGAACCCGTCCTACATATTCTGATGGTGGTACAATAAAATTAAAAATTAAAACCAGTAAAAATGTCACTGTTGGTTCTGGAACTAATGATAAGCTTACAGATGACGATATCCATAAAATTAGAGAAAAAATGGAAGATATTAAAGACGATATGCGTAAAGCTGTTATTGAAGGGTTAAAAGATACTAATACATTTAAAACAATTATTCCAGTTAATTTTGATAACCCTTCCGGTATCGATGCTAAGGAATATTCTGAAGAACTATTTAAATTCTTCAGAAATGACCAAGATTCTAAGGATAATCTTGAAAAGAAAGATATTCAAGAAAGCTATGGTGGCAGCATTTCCGCTATGATGGGATTCTTAAAAGATTATAAGAAAATTACCAACAATATTTCAACTGCTGAGAAAAAGCTCACCAAGGGGTATGATAGTCTTATTAAGAAAATGGACAAAGAAGAAAATGATTTAATCAAAGCTAATAAGACTAAGACGAAGGAGGTTGTTGAACAAAATGAATTTATCGTTCAACTTTCTTCTATGTATCAGTCAATCTATAGCGGTTTGTCCGAATGTATTACAGAAGCATTTGCTGCATGGATGACTGCAACGAAGGATGCTTGTACTCAGGCTAAGGAAATCGCTGTTAAGGTTATCAATCTTTCTAAGAAGATGACTGAATCTTATGATTATAGTAATGATCGTAGCTATGATGGTGGTTATGACTTCATTAGCTCTGTAAAGCTTGTATAAAAATCAGAAGTTCTGATTATATCAGATGATTATAAATCAGGGCTGGGATACCATTAGGTGTCCCAGCCTTTATTCTATAAAGGAGGTAATTAAATGTCATTATTCTCTTTAGATAATATTCTTTTGAATGAATCTACAGATGGTACATCTTCTCTAGCAGATATGATTAATTTTGATCATATGCAATGTCTTGATGATAGTGTTAAGAACTTCTCTTTTGTTCAAGAAGGATATAACTTTATTCTGGATATGAGACAAAATTATATCGATGCAGAAAAGACATTCTATGAGAATGTACTTGGTTCTTATGGAGATGATGAAATTATTACAGAATCCTTTAATGGATTCTTTGATAAGATTAAAGAAATCATTCATAAATTTATCGAATGGATTAAGAAGATATTTAAGCAATTCGTTCTTAAGATGAACTCTTTGTTCTCTAATGAAAAGTATATCAAGAAACATCACAAACTGTTATCGAAGTTTGGTTATAATGATGAGTTTGAATTCAAGGGATATGAATTTACATATATCGAAGATTCAACAATGCCTGCTGCAAATGCTTTGTCTGCATTTACTAGCACAACTCAAGGCAAGGATTATTTTGATACTTGGTATGATAATGGTAGTGAAAACTTAAATGATACAACAGATTCAAATGGTTCTCTAAGAACAGCTCAAACAACAAAACTAAACACTACTCTAGACACTAAACTAACTGAACTTCAAGATAATCTTGAAGATTTCTATGATGAATTTAGAGGTCGTGTTATCAAGAAAAGTAATGAAAAATTTGATTCGTCTGAATTCCCAGATGAATTGTTTAGAGTTTTCAGAAACGATGATAATGAACCATCCAGTATTACGATTGATAGTGGTTTTGTTGTAGAAGCATATAGACGCTTTGATAAATACAAAGATACTGTTAAAGCAATTGAGAAGACACAAAAAGAAATGATTAAAGATTATGAAGCATTAGAAAAATATTTAGACAAGTTGGTTAAGCTTAATAAAGCTGATAAAGAAATGACTTTAGGTATTTATGATGCAATGCCAAATACATTTGGTGCTACTCAAATCGGAACAATGATTACAGGTGGTAGTATAGCTTCAATGAATAATAAGAAAGTTTATGATTCATCTACTTTTGATAAACTGAATAACTATATGAAGGTACAATCTGCGAAAGTAAATGAAATGTGTACAATTCATACACAAGCATTTACTGCTAAACTAGAAGCAGCTAAGGATTGCTTTAAACAAGACAAGAAGATTCTATATAAAGCATTGAACAAGATTGTAGGACGTTCTAATAAAGATAATTATTAATATTGGAGGTGAAATGAATGGAATTTTGTTTTGAAAATACGATTCTTGATACAGAGTCTTCATTAGATAGACAGTGGAGAAATATGGAATTTCTCAACGCAATCTATGAACAAGATCGAGATATGGAACGATATGTTAATGAATGCTTGATTAAAGCCAGTGGTAATAAGCGGGCAATCAATGAAATGACTGTTCTTAATGAAGGTACATTTTTTGATAAGGTTAAGGGTTTCTTTAATAAGATTAAAAACTTCTTTAAGAAAATCTTTACTAAGTTTTCTGCAGCATTATCTGGTGTATTCGCTGAACAAAAGAAGTATATTGATAAATATAACTTCATTATTACAAAATGTAAATGGAATGCTGGTGAAGCTTCTGATGTAAAAGATAGATTTAAGGGTATTCCTAGAATCTTTGATATGGTAGATAATGTAGATTCTGCTTGTATGCTCCAGGATATGACTAATTATGCTGATGAAAAAGCAGCACAAGGAGGAGAACAAGGTCAGATTGATGGTAAATCTGCATATATTGATGTAAAGGTGTTTGATAGTGCAGAAAGTATTGAAAAAGCAACTATACCAGAAAAAATCGATAATGCTAAAGCCAGAGATAAAGTTTATGAAGTATTCTCTAAATCACAATACTGGTCAACATTGAAAAATTTTGACTCATATAAACAAACTGATTCTAATGGTAATGCTGATATGCCAGCCACAATGTCAGCTTGGTTTAGCGGTTCTGTTGATGAAGTATCTTGGGATGATACATACATTGATAACAATTTTCAAACAGTTATCAACGTTTCTTATGCTGGACAATCTTATTTAAACAAACTGCAAAAGATTGTAAATAACGTTACTAAAAAAATGGATGATCTTGATAAATCCATGGAAACATATGTAAAAGCACAACAAGATAAAGTAACAAAAGCCATCAATAATGGTGCAGAAAAAGCAAAGCAAAACGCAAAACAAGAAGAACAACAAGCTGCTCAACAAGTTAAAGATGCAGCAGCTCAGGGAGCGACAGAAACTGATGCAACCCAAACTCAAGGTGCATCTCAGGGAAAAGTTCAACCTGAAGTATCAAGTGCAAATCTTTGGTCTGGATATAATAGTTTTTTAAATGAAGATTTGAAATTAAATAATCCGTCTAATGGGTCTTCTTCTAGTAGTGATTCATCATCTACCAATAAACAATCCAAAACTAATTTGAACAACACAGGTTCAGTTGAAAGCAAAAAAGCTGTAGAAGCAAATAATAAGCTTCATCAACAAACTGCACCTAAAGTAAACGGTACTGCTAAAGATGTTAATGCTAATAATCAGACTTCAGGTAATGTAACCGATGAAGTTAAGAAAAAAGCCGCTACATTACTTGAAAATGAAATATGGAATAGACAAGTTGTATTGAATGAAATGACAAATGTCGCATCTACTATTGTAAGAAAAGCATTTACCGCTTTTCAAAATGCAAATTCTGATTTCTTTACATTAATAAAAGCACACGTTCAATGGTATCTTTCTAATCCTGGTGCTGAAAAATTAGATGAGAATAAAGCTACTAGAACTAGAGTTCTTAATATGAATGCAGGTGAAAATATAGAAAGACTTTCTAATAAATCTGAAGAAACACTGGAAAATAAACCTGCACCAAAAGGTAAACCCGCACCAAAAAAACCTGCACCGGAAAATAATCCTGAACCTGAAAACCAACCTGCGGAAGAAACTGAAACAACAAATGATAATTCTAATAATTCTAATAACAATGATTTTGGAAATTGGATGGATGATTGGATGAATACTCCATAAAAATAAATCCAGAGCACTTTTATGTGCTCTGGATTTTTACCCCGAAGTAATATTTGCTTTCTTGAACTTCAAAACAGTACTCATTATAAAACTACCATTTTGTTTTATGAATAACTGTTGAGATTGTAATAATATGTACTTTCCAGAATAGGATTCATGTACAGGGTCATTTATAATATATTCTTTATTAAGAGTAAACAAAGATGCATCTAAATCATTCTTTACAATACTAATCGTTACATTAGCAGATTCAATATTATACACGATTGGATTGATTGTATTTTGGTCATTGTTTGATACATTCATAACTTGATTAATCGTATTGGTTACGTTAGCTTTATTATCAGTTATATCCTGCTCAAATACATCTCCTTTAGAATTGATTACAGTAACTTTATTTACAATCTTATTCGAAACATTGTTCTTTGAATATTCTACTTTCGAAGCATCAATTCCGATTGTATATTTCCCTGCTCTTAAATCTACATATACACCTGGTTCTTCAGAAACATCTTTATCAATTTCTTTTATATCTAAGACAATTGTATAAATATATTGATTACGAGCACGTATTGGGTTACCTGATGAGGATACAATATACGTAGTATCAAAATCAATAAAGAATCTATATGAAGTATCATAAAACGTCCCAAGATTATCATTTAGATACTTTATATACCGAGAAATTGAATCAATTGGTGGAATGATTACTTGGTCATACTTTGTATCATATCGAATCGGTTCTAATAACATATTTCCTAAATAGTTAGTAGATTGTAAAATTAATGAGTTCATACTAGCATTATGATATACACCATTAATTGTATTTCGATTGTTATTGATTGCATCCTGTTGTATTAAGAATAATGTAACTTCTCTATATTGTCGATTACCAGTTTTAGAATCGATACCATTTGGATTATCAATTTTATCTGTTCTAGATAAGTCTTCATTCAATATGTATATGAATTTATCATTGAAGTATTTTTCAGTAATATTATCCATCTGATTAGTACTATCATATTTATAGATACCTAGAGTGACTAGATTGTCATTAACATGTCTAATCATATCATCGAGTATATTCTTTTCAATAGATCCGAATATTGTAATCACAGGCATATTCGTATTGTCAAAATCTTTATCAATAAGAATATACTGTAATTGGTCAGAATCTATCACAACTTCAGTATTTGTAGAATCGATATACTTCATTACAACTTTATAATTATATTGTTCTCCCTTTTTTGCCATTATAATCTCCCCTTTCTTTATAAAAAAGTTACAAGACAAAAAAGAAACACAGATAGCGTCAAGCTATCTGCATCTCTTTCCATAGACTGCTGTATTATGATTTATCCATCAACTTCAAGTAAGAATAGGTAGTTAAGAATGTTCTCTTCATCTACATTAAAAGCCTTATCCAATATATTCGCTAAGCTGTTATAATCACACTGTTTGTGCACAGTCCAATTATTAACAAGAGCTTCATATGAGTTTTCATACATCGTAGTGTTGAATATAAGATCACAAATACAAATTCTCTTGAATATATCTTCAGACTCTATCATCTTCAATACTACTGGAGAGTTATAACCATTAAGGATTTGTCCTTTACTAATCATCTCTCTTATCAGTTTGATTGTATTCTTGAAATTATCAATCATGGTCATACCGAGATCTAAACACTTGTGATGTGCCATAATCAATGGTAATAAACCAGGATTAAGATCTGAGGTTACAGTAGAACCTTTTCTCGGATACATCATATCAATTACATTAGTAAATGTAATGAATTTCGTATTGATACTTGGTCGAATGACAAATGAAGATGGAATAAATGCTGGGATTTGGTAAGAATACACATCATTGGATATTACTAAAGAAGAATGATTCATCGGAATTGATTCACTCTTAATTAGACTAAATATCACTGATGAAGCTTTACTATAATGATTTGACCTCTCAATATAGTAAACCTCTGGAAAGTATGGTGCTATCTTTTTAACGATTGTAAACATATCGCTATTCATAGCATTCAACTGTTCAAATATATTCTCACTTGCAGCAAACGCATTTACAATATAGATTCTTGTATTTACGTTATACCTTGATTTAAAAAAATGTCTATAGTGTCCTGCAAGATTTAGTATATTCACAGATAACACTTTGACATCATTTATTAATAATGTTTCTGATAGGATTCTTTTATACACCGATTGAATATCAATGAAGATATCAATAGGAGTTCGTTTTAAAACACTACCAGAATGACCGTTAACAAATTGGTCAAGTATATTATACTTAACAAATTTTTGGAACATTAAAGCTTTGTTCAATTTTCATCACCTATAATCAGTTTCTTTAACTTGTTAAGACAATCTTCACAAAGTACTGGCATATCATTAAATGGATGCTGTCCTTCTTTAAAGATTACTTCTATCTCTTTATCACAAATTTTACATTTTGTGTAAAACGTTGTATGAAATGGAATTGAGAATGGTGTTATTTTCTTCATACAAGTTTCAAATAAACATCTATCTTGTGCACAATCCTTATAAGAACAATCTTTACATTCTTGTGTACATTCAACAATATCTACTCCATCATCATTATCATAATTTGGAATAGCATCGTTATATCGTTTATTGCTTATAGAATCAAAGATACCATAAAGTGCTTTGTCCATATTAATCACCAATCAAACTCTTTGGATCATAGTAATCATCTTCAAGAGTCCCAATTGATTCATCGAATAATTCATCATCCTTACCAAGAACTGAATTCAGAGATTTTCTAAAATCATTTCTTTCTTGAAGAATGTCAAGTACTTCTTTTGTATTACCATAGCCCATTCCAAGAAGTGTTTTTGTCAGTTCAGAAGGTCCATCTTCTGTCATAAAAGTATAACCTTTATTACAGGTTTCTGTACCATCTGGATTAGAAATCCATTTTCTAACTTCAAGTCTCTCAGTAGGATTATCACCCCATCTGATTTTTCTAACTGCTCCAAAGAGATTTCCTTTCTCTTCAAAAGTATGGTCGATGTTTTCTACAATTGTATATGAAAAAGCCATTTTGTTTTCCTCCTTAATATAAAAAAAGACACATGTGGAAAAATCCCACATGTGTCTCTTGCGTGCATATCTTATGAATTCAGTAATTAACCAAACATTACTCCATACTTGTTACGAATATAATTCTTGGTCTTAGTATTGATCTTCTCAATCTTAATCATAGCATTCGTATTCGTAACATTCGACGTAATCGGAATGATGTTATATTCATACTTCTTAGATTCTCCTGCTGGAGAACCGAGCATAGCAATTACCTTCTTTGCATCAAGATAAACACTACCAATGATGTTAGAATAAGTTCTACCATCAAAACTCGAACCAGTCTGATTTGTAATCAAATAGTTTTCACCTTTGATCCACTTCTTCTTCTGATTCTGCTTGCTGAAATACAAAAGATTTGTAAGGAGTTCCTTAGCTTCCTTAGTCACCTTTGCATACTTTGTTGCGTCATATGCATTAGTTGTCTGATGCTGAACCAACATCATAATGTTTGCTGCAACAGATGTCTTTGTAGCTGCATCCGGTTCTACAGAACTATTAATGCAACGTACCATAGTATCTTGACAATCTGCCTGCTTCTGCTTGAATTGTTCTTCTGTCATATAACGGAAAGAGCACATGAAATAATAACCCTTTTCCAATGTGAACATCAGCTTTGCAGAAAAGATATCTGCGAAGATTTCACTGAATACACCAAATACAGAATTCTCCAATTCAGACTGTTCAATCAAAAAGTTCTCAGAATAAGATTCCTTGAGAATGATGTCTTCAGCCGGAATAGACAATTCCTTCAGATTCAGCTTTTCAGTTTCTTCATCAGCTTCACCAAGATTATAATTATGGTTACCGATGAGGCTTTCATTCAAAGCCTTAATTGCTGCCAACTCTGGGCAGTCTGCCACGTTTGCATATTTCTTCTGGTTGTTGAAATTACTCATGATAATTTCCTCCTATATAATTTATATTTGATAACAGATTGTCTCTGCTTATCACTATTATTGTATACAAATAATAGTTAGTTTACTTAAGCATAAACGCTGCTACATCAGAATTGATTCTTATGACTTCTGCATCATATGCAGCTTGACGGGCTTTATCAATACCATATAATACAAGATAATACGTGTCATTCTGATATGCCATATAATAATGCATGTTTATTTTATCTAGGTCAATACTATTGTCATATTCATATACTTGATAGTATGCGATGAAAGTATTTAATAATTTTTCTGCGTCATCAATAATACTATCTGGAATTTGAGCTTTTTCTTCAGCTACCTTATCCATATCTACTTCTTCAAGATATGGATTATAATCAACAACAATTGTATCATTGTTAAGATAATTAATAAAATACTCATTCCAAATAGTATTAATATCAGAATCATCTACTGTAACATCGGAATAGTTAAGTTTAATAATATTGTTAATAAGATGGTTTAAAACTGATTTCTTCATATACTTATACAAAGTTACTCTGACGCAACAATCTAAATCAAACATTTTAAAGTTTGGGTCTTCTTTGGCGAAAGTAATAATATTGTTATTACTATACCATAATACTAGTTTCTTATCAAAACAATGTTTGAATCTAGCAAAGAAAAAGTTTTTAGAATCAAGCATCAACGTATAATCTACACCAAGCTGATTCTCGTCGATTGTTTTAGTTTCGAAGGTTTCTTCATCCATGAAGACACCATCGTGTTCGTTTTTCTTTACCAAATACAAAATTCTATATTCATCTTCAGATTCAAAAATATAAAACTTTGTACCTAATTCCAGTTTGTTCATTTTCATAACACATTCTCCTTACTTACTATAATGATATCCTTTAATATCATTAGAATTCGAATAGAATTTAGATTCAGTTGGTTCTTGCTGTCCTTGATATCTACCTTTATATAAGAAATCTACTTTACCATCTGGCTTCTCAAAATACACTTGTGCAATCTCAAGATTTGGATAGATTCTAACAGGTTGCACTACAGTAATCTCTAGTGTATAAGTTCCATTGAAACCAATATCACCAAATCCTGCTGTAAGATGAATCTGCATTCCAAGCCTACCAATAGAACTTCTTCCATCAATTGCAGAAATAAATTTATCAGATGCAATAGTTTCTACTGTAGAACCAATATAAAGAATACCTGGTTTTAAAACATATCCTTCTTTAGGAATAATAGTAGTGATGCAAAGATTACTATTATTCTGTTTCGGGTCTAGAACATGTCTATTATCGTATTCTTTAAGTATATTAGATAAGTGTACATTATAAGAATTAGGATTTAAACATTTGATATCAAATGGTTCGATTGTAATGTTCTTTTTATCCAATTCTTTTAAAATCTTATTTGCTGTAAGCATTTATTCATCAACCTCCTTATTGGGTATTTATAGGAATGTTTACGAAGTATTATATTACAAAAATAACACGGATGACAATTAGTCATCCGTGATACTTTATAAGATTCCTTTAATCGTTTTGATTGTATAATCGATTGTATTGGAAGTTATCTTAACTGAATTGTCAGAGAATGGTGTTGAATTGTAGTAGTCTGAGAAGTTAAATCCTTTTTCATACTTCATGATATATTCTAAGTTATACTTAAATGAATTTAAACATACAGACCGATTATCAATCAGTTCTTTATATTGGTCATTACTAAGTCGTTTCTTTAACTTCTTTTCTATACAATCATTAATATACCATAACTTTGCAATTTCATATTTCATCCCTTCAATATTCGATTGATTTCTGTACGATTCTAATAACTGTACAGAATCATCAATTTCATCTCCAAATGCTAATGTTCCAGTACGAGCTTTATATATAATAAGATTTCCTTCCTTATCAAATTCTATAGGAAATTGTTTTACTTCATTAAAAATAGAAGTTTGTTCTCTTATAGATTTATGTGTTGGAGGTTTTACAACACCAAAATATTTTTTACATTCTTTATTCGTACATCTATAAATTGGTTCACCTTCTATAAATACTCCAACATCAGAACTGCATTCTGGACATTTTTTAGGAACAGTTTGTCCTTTATCATTAATAAAAGATGATTCTTCTATAGATTTTTCTTTCTTATCAAGAGTCATTACATATAACTTATTTTCATCATTTCTATCTGTAATTTTAAAACCTAATGATTTATAAAGTTTCATAGCACCATGATTTGATTGTGCTACTTGTAATTTTATTTTATCATGTTTTGAAATTTCATCTTTTAAGAGAGCAGTTCCTATACCTTTATTACGGTGTTCTTTGACAATATATATTTCTCCAATATACCAGTAACCATCATTAAGTTTATCAATTGTAAGCATTCCGATAGTTTCATCTTTATACATAATCATCTTAGTATTTTTTACTGAATCTTGTACATCTTTTTCAATATATTTAATCACTTTATGGTCATTTCTAGCACTCTTATCAATAGATTCTATTTCCCATTTAAACATATTATCCATATCATCTTTAGTAGCATTTCTCAGAGTTACACTGGTTGGAAGAGTTACTTCTTTTATAGATTTTTTAGACCAATCTTCATCTGGGTCAAATCCATGTTTTTTTTCCCATTTTATTTGTGAATCTCTAGCATTTTTAACAGCAGGATTTCCATTGTTATGTATTCCAGATGCTCCATCAGTTACTATAAAATAATTAGCATCATATTTTTTAGCAAGTTCTCCTACTTTAGAAACGAATTCTCTAGCGGATTTTAAATCTTTACAAGCTTCTTCAATTCCTTCAATATCAGAAGATTTTAATAATGTAGTCAGTTTTCGTTTTGTTTTTTTACCATCATACTTTAGTGCTTTATCATTAAATACTTCAATGATTTTATTTGGCATTGATTTAGCATGATCATATAACTGTCCAGGGTCTGGAATATTAATATCTCCAGTAAGATTGATACTGCCGGATTTCAATACAGTATCTACGAAAGTAGAGCAAACTTGATGATATTCATTTTTGCTTACTTTATGGTCTATATGAAGAATCTTATTAAGAAAGATTCTTAAGTCAAATGTAGTTTTATTATCTTCAAAGTCTTTTACTTTATCTTTCAATTGTTGAACAATCTTATTTGGAGCAAAGAATGTCATTACTGAAATGACATTTTCTCCAAAGGAACTTAGATTTTCACGAATGAATCCAGACTTTTCTCTGATATTAAAACTATACACTTCATTCAATTCAGGGTCAAAAGAAATACTAGCATGAGAATATTCACTACCAGTAAACAATTTAATTCCTTGAGATACAATTGGTGTTGAACCTTGTGTGAAGATTAGAAATACAGGTTTATGGGTACTTTTGCTTACAGATTCGCTTAATATTTCATCATCACTTTCAGGAATATTATCCAAATTAATAAAGACATCTTTCGGAACAGTTTTATCCAATATATCAGATACTCGTTTGGATGCTTTTAGACGATTCTTTCTATTAAAAGCAATCTCTGGATTCCATCCTAAATCTAATATTGATTGTTTTCTTGCTAGAATCTTTTCTTCATTCCCAGAAGCCTTAATATCCTCAAAATCAGAATACAGTTTATCTAGTGTATCAATCCAATCACTTCTATAATCTTCGAATATATGATCCATGCACATATTCTTGTAAGAATCAAACCATAATGGAATTCGTACACCTGTAATAAGTCCATCATTATCTGCAAAGGGTGAATAAAAATTACCATTTGTATAGACACCCATATCTATCATCTCTGAAGGAGTAAAGTAAGGACAATCATTAAACCTTCTGTGTTGCTTTGATTTGAGCGATTCTGCTTCATTCACAGCTTGCATGTTCTGGTAGACTTGGGACACGAATTCTCCAAAATAATGAGTTGTGTCTGCTTTTAAAGTTTTTCCATCAGTAGAAGTTACTCTCTCTGAATTTTCTATCTGTCTACTTTTTAATAAAAATCCTTTTATATCATTATATCGATCTACATTTGTTTTATTATAGATTGCAATTGATTCATCATCTGAGCGAAGCTTATGTTCTTTTGATTGGGAATTGTATTCTGTAAATTGTTTTTCAAGACTATCAAGCATTTCATCGGTATCTTTTCCATGAATTGTAGATATAATATTAATACCTGTATCAATTTCAAATTGATCCGCTATATTATCTTTTTGAGTGTTTGATACATCTTCTTTCATAGGTTCTGTAATATCATTTTCATCATCTGGGATTTCTAAATTGTCCAGACTGGTATTAACTAGGTTTTCAGGAGTATCATCTTCTTCAGGTTTTTCCTCTTCTTCATAATCATTCTGTTGTTCTAGTGTATCATCATTAACTGAATGTGTTTGTTCAAATTCATCTATTAAAGAATCTCTAAGAGTTTCATAATGTTCTTGATTTGTCATTCTCCAAATTTCTATAGAACGTTCGTCACTTTTCTCTTGTTGTTTTTTTGTCATTTGAGTTTGGAATAAATCCCATTCACGTTGTAATTCTTCTATATCATCGGTGTCTTTAATAATGATATAGTTTGTATCTCTCATAAACTTATTAGCCAGTATGTTTTTATAAGTTTCAAGCATAGAACTATCTCCTTTCATAGAATATTATTATAAAGTTAAACAAGCAAAGTTTTGGTCACATCCATTACAGATGTGACCAAAGAAATGTGTTATTAAATCGGAGTTATGAAAAAATGAACAACAAAAGATAAACGACGAACCAACATTTATCTTTACTATATAGTTATGAACTTTTTATTTTATATTATACATCTTTTGAAATACCAAGTAGACCTTTGATATATTCAGCGATTGGGTCAGTTCCGATTTCTTCTTGATTGGAATAGAATTCATCATTAATCATATTACCCAAAGTATCTCTGATTGTGATTGCATACTGTCTGATTTCATATTGAGCATGAGGGTCAGTTCTTAATTTGATAAACTGAGATAAGGAAAACAATGAGAAAGTCATATATAGTTTTCTACAGTTTACATTAGCAGGTAAATATCCTCTTGCTTCTTCTTTCTTGATTGATTTATCATCTGCAAGAAGTTGAGAATATACAGAAATTAATTCATTTGCCAATTCATCTAGTGTATAGTATTTAAATGCGTCACATAACTTAATACCATATTCTTCTTTAGGTGTATATCCTTGCATTGGAATAGTGAAGGATGCATTTGAAGAATCTACATATCTTTGAGATTCTTGAGTGATTGCATTTCTATGTCTTACAATTTGATGAGTTGCTGTTCTAGACACGTTTTTAAATACTATAGTTACAGGAATGATATATGGAATAAGGTCGAACTTCACTTTTTCATCTTTGTAAAGTTTCTTAAACATATTCAAATCAATACCAATATCTACAGTCTTGTTTACTTTATTATCAGCGACTGGTACATTTACAATATTATCTCTAGAAATGTTTGTATAGTGCATGTCTGAATCTGATTTTTCATCTACATTAAATCCATCTTCTAATTTTTCATTGAAGAAGTTTTCAACCTTTGTAAATGGTAATTCGATATCATCAATTGTAAAATCTTTACCATATAACTCTTTTACTGTATTATCAGATAGTAAGTAGCAGATTGAACGAATTAATTGATTACTCATTACATCGTAGCTTGAGATATTATGTAAGAAGTACTTATATGAACGCATATTTCCGTTGATAATAAGGTTGTATGCTAGTTCATTCTTCTTGAACAGTTTAGACTTAGTCTTATAATAGTTCTCAGTATAGAATTCAAGATATCTGGAGAATTCTGATGTAGTTAATTCAATAATCTCTTCAAGATTTGTAATGTCAGTAATCTTGATTGCAAGTTTACCATGTTCTAGAATAGAGTCGTGACCTGCATTTACTCTCTTTGCAATGTAGTTTTCTTTTTCAAGATAAGAGATATCTTTGATGTTGTTATAACAACAAGTACAAGCACCATAGATATTACTTACATGGTCATTCTTATAGATAATTTCACTCTTCATTTTTATCCTCCTTAATATCTATAGATAGAATCAATTATAATTTTTATAATTTCATCAGCGAGTTGACTATCGATCTTTCTTACAGGTATATATCTAGAAGTATCTGCTTCTTTAATATATTTGTAAATATTAACTCGATAAAATGTAATATCATAGATTTTAAAAGGTTTAAGTTTAATAGTTTCACTTTCAGTTATATTAAATACAATGTTATTAAGTGAACGATTAATATTATCTTGAAGTGTTTGATTATGATCAAAATTCTTCTTATATTCAATCGTTTCAGATTCATCAATATTAAGTTTACTATCAGAGTTATTATATAGAATAATAACATTGATATCTGTATTGAATCTATGTTCAATTGGAACGACTTTGTTTAGAACTTCGTTGACAAATAGTTTGAGAAGAATAGTTTCATTCTGTGTATTAGTATTATTAATATCATACTTTAGCTTAGCATAACTTAAGAATTGATATAAGTATGTCGATAAGATACCTCTATCACAAATATTTATTTTGCTACTGTAAGGACTTGATAACGTAGTTTTCATATCTCTAATTAGATAATGCATAGCTAGCTCTATAAGTTGAATGCTTGTATTACCAAAATTAAATGATTCACTTACAAGTCTTGTCATTTCTGTATTGACAATGTTTAATAACTTCATATAAGCATCCATAAATTTTGTCATTTCTGATGATGGGTATTTATAGAATTCCAAATTTCTATATGCTGTAGTAATAATTTCTTTAATAGATTTATCTGACGATAGAATTCTATTGATTTCTTTGATAGTGGTTGTTTTACCTACATTATCTCCTCCTTCAATAAAGAATGTCTTTTGACCTTGAATATAATTCATATATTGTACCTCCTTTAAATTATTATTTAGAAGTTTTTGATAGAGTGATTTATAAACCTTGAATAATTATTTACAAACGGGGCAACGTTTATATAAAACATCCTCGGGAAATAGGGAACTGGAAGACCGACAGGACTGAACAACCAACCTTTCAGGTTGGTTATCTTAAGTTTATTAATGTTTTTTAGATTTAAATTAAAAAAGTTTTATTAAAAGGAGTTAAGATTATGAAAGATTTTAGTAGGTATGATAGGAATGGGAATGTTGTATATTCAGAATCGGTAGGTCTGGAAGGAGCGACAGTGCGTCATTTTTACAGATATGACAAAGAAAATCGCAGAATCTACTATCGAAAAGAAGTTCTAGATACAATATATGAAGAGAATATCAAGTATACAAATACTGGTATGACTGTAGAAAGTATATTCTTACCAACTCATCTTACTACATATAAAGAATATAATAAGAGTGGAAGACTATTATCTGAAGTTACATATGATGCCATGACTGGCATAATAACCCACAAACACTATGATCCTTATAGGGATAAGTATATGTTCTATCGAACAATATCCCCTTGTGTTATATATAATAATGGTGATAAAGAAGAATCTAACTTCTCTATCTAAAATTTTTACTTATGGAGGAATTTAAAATGACTATGAAGAATATTTTTGCAAATGATGGATTCATCTACCCTTACGTTTGGTGGAATTTTTATGAGCAAACATTGAGACCGAAACCGTTGGAGACTAATGAATATAGTGTTCAAAAATTTAGAGAGTATTTTGAAAAAAGTAATAGCGAAATGGATATTACTAAGATACGATTGAAAAGAGTTATTAAAGGTGAAGAGGTTTTGGTTGACGCTTATATTTGTCAGCTATTAGAAGCGTTCAATAAAAAAGGATTTCCGACTTCATTTTCCTGTTCAGGACATTTGGATGATTGCTTTGAAGGATTCTATATAAGATTCAAATGCAGTGATTTAACAGATGAGAAGCGAAAAGCTTTGAAGGATCTTTGTACGAAATGTAATGTTTTATTTGAACATTACATCCATATAGTTCTACCTGAATCAAGAGATTTTAATGAATGTAGATTTGAGTTGACAAAACATGATACAGGATTATTCAAGTCAATTAAATCATATGAATCAAATACTGATCTTTATCGTTACTATGCGGAAATATGTAAAAAAGAATGGTGGGGTGATGAAAATAAGAAACGTGTTTGCAACATTCTACCGAAATTATTTTTATATCAAGTACAAGTAGATGAATATAATGATATCCGTTTTCCTACTAGAACAACAAAAGAGTATACAGAACTTTCTGAAAACGAACTAAAAGAAAAATTTAGATATATGGTTGAAACAATAACTCGACTTATATTAAATGTAAATCTTTTAGACTAAGTTATTTTTGAAATCTGAAGAAAAGCTGGAATCTTGATATTAGATAAAACCGAAATCATGGGGAAAAATGCACATTTCCCTAATATATATTAGGGGATTGTGCAAAAATCCCCAATTCCAGCTTTTTCGGTTTTTATTTTTTGTAGAAGTTAATCTTTTACAATTTGATTAACATAAAAATAATTTAGAAATAAATCGTGCGGATGTGGTGAAACCAGGTATACACGATAGTCTTAGGAACTATTGCTTTATAGCATGCAGGTTCGAGTCCTGTCATCCGCACCAAACTCTATGCTACTGTGGTGAAATAGGCATACACGAGGGACTTAAAATCCCTTTCTTAATTGAGTGCGGGTTCAAGTCCCGCCAGTAGCACCATAAGCATACTCTGAAGTATGCTTGTATTTTACTACCTTCAAATTTGATATAATCCAGAGTTCATATTACTCTGGATTATGGGCCATTAGCTCAAATGGTCAGAGCTACCGGCTCATAACCGGTTGGTTGCGAGTTCGATTCTTGTATGGCCCACCACTGTCTCTAATTTAATAATCTCCTATATTCTTTATCTTTACTCTACAGATTAATTTCTGTAGAGTTTTCTTTTTACAAATGTATATTCACTTGTATATAATTATAGTGAATAGAGATAACAACATACTCTATATCAAATACAGGTTGATGCAAACCTGAAACCTCAAGCATCAGACGTAGAAACTCTATGTTCCCAGGGTAAAGGGAAAAGGTATTAGATATGAACACAGATACAAACATTAACAACACAATCGCATCCACAACCACCACAGCTGCTAATAATCTATTAGCAGATGTTACAACTTGGAAAGAAACCGCTTTAAACTTGAGCAGAATCTTGACAGAACAAACTGAAATTGTCAATCTTTTAAACAAAAAGCTGGTGGATTTATCATTCAAAAATGAAGTTTTGACAAAAGAAAATGTTGATTTTCGTTTCAGACTTGAAGCTCTAGTAAAGAGCGAATTTGAAGATATGTTTAAGAATGATACAACCAAAAAGAGTGAGGATGTAATGACAAAAATTACATTTGTCAATAGTAAAAACTTCAATAATGAAGTTTTATATGTTATTGGAGAAATCAGATTGAAGGATTTACCAAAGGAAATGCAAGATACTTTTGAATCTCAATGTACAATACATTTTGGTAAAACCGATCCTGTGATTGAGAATTGTCTCATTATGTTAGGCAATTTCGATGATGATAGAATAGAAATTGAAATTGTGGATAAGGATGATGCAATCCTTTTCTGTGAAGGCGAAAGCACTGTAGAAAAATTTATCAATGAATATAATAAATTCATAGCAGCAAGAAATTCTTAAATATCAACTTTATTAACATCAGAAGAAAAATGAGGGCTTGGATAATTCCAAGCCCTTTATTTTTTTTTAAAATTTATGACGTATTGTATAATCTTGTTTGATTCCCATAATATCTTTAACCTGACGGTCAAGTTCTACTAATCCTTTACCAGCCATTGTATATTGTAATGGAGCACAGCACATACGCTTATCAAATGATACCATAGAAGCAATTGCATCAATTGGTTCTTTTGGTCTATATGAAGACCTTGGTTCTTGACCTTCTGCTATTACTTCTTTTGCTACACCTTTTTGTGCACCTAAGAAGATTAACTTATCACCAACAGAGAAGTCATCTTTATATGATACAAAGATTTCGATTAGTACACCATCTTCTATATTTTTTAGTTTCCCTTCTTGAGGTAACTTTTGACAAGTATATTGTTTTGCTAAGTTTTCATTGTATTTAGCAACTTGCTTAGCACGAGCATTATTTTTTCTTTCGTATTCAGATACAATTTTCTTTAATGATGGAGACATCTCATCGAGTTCACAGGTTCGATAGATTTTAATATCTTCGATAACACCGGTATTAGGAGATTTAATAGGGATACGGCCAAGAGAAGTTACTGTATCCTCATCATCTACAAGATTCTTCAATAATACGTTTACATCATTATCTTCAAATGTATTTTGAATGATTAACAACGGGTCACCTTCTTGAACAGAATCTCCAACCTTAATCATGTTAAATATATTCGTATTCTTAGATAAGGTTACTGGAACTTCCATAATTACGTTTGAAGACAAAGCGTCTGAAATATAACTAGAAACAACACAAGAGTCTTCGAATCCCTTATCAGAAGTAATAATTGCAATCTTTGCTAGAGTACCTTGATTATAAGTAGCACTATTATCATAACCACAATTCACTGTATAAGACATAGGATCATAGGCAATTAACTGTCCTTTCTTAACTTTTGTTCCTAAGCCTTTATCTGCTACTAATTTGATTGAAGTATAGAAACCACCATCGGAGTTTTTATACACCTTATTATTCAAATCTACAAAATCAATTGATCCATCTTTATATTGAATTGTAATATGGTCTTCATTTCGTTCTATAACAGTACCGTCATCTTTTGCATTGAATGAGAATACATCTGGTGTAAATGATGTAAGAGCATCATCCATACCATTTGTGATTAACAACGGGTCACCACCTGCAACTCTCATATCATGCTTTGTTCTCTGTACATATGACATTGCCAAACGGAATGGGTCATCATGGGTTGTACACATTGGCGTCAAATTTTCTGCTGTTGTCATTGTATTTACATCATTCATTTTGCTCTTATCATTAGAAGCATCAGAAATATATCCACGTTTACTATTGATATTTGCATTTGTTGTTACAACACGAGTTACACCAACAGTACCTGCGAAACCAGTAGACATACCAATTACATTTGTCATAGATTCATCATAAGTACGTTTTTCAAGTGAGTAAGAACGGTCACTATTAAGACCGGATAATCCTTTAAATGATACTGTATTATTTGCTTCAGCATACCACAAATCATTAATTGTAGATGCATCAGACGCTGTACTATCAGCCATAATTGCATCGATAATTGCTGATTGCTTTACAGTCATTGTGGCTTTACCAGTTTTCTTTAATTTTGTTCTGTAATCTGCATATGACTTTGATAAAACTTTGTAGGCATAGCCTGCAATAATTTCATTTGTTCTAAATCTATTACCAGAGATATCAGTGTGTTTATTAAACTTTGTATCAGACAATAGATTAGATGAATAGATTAACCCTTCACAGAATTCATCTGGTAAGTCATACATCTTACAAATACGTTTACTGATAGGGTCAAACATTAAATCATAGAAGTTGTCAAGACCATCGGCTTTGATTCTACCACCAAAGTTATCTAACATTTCAGTCCACATTGTTTTAGAATTTATGTCTTTGATTGAATAGTCTTCTGTATTACATTCTTTTAATCCATTCATAAGGATAGAAGAGTTATAATCAATCTTATATACAATGTAAGCATCATTAAACTTGATGATATCGTGTGTCGTATAATCGACTCTAGGACGTTTATCTAGGATTTCATATGAAATAGCAGCTTTATTAAGTGTCTTAATAAGTCCTTCACAATATGCACAAATAACGACTACTGGAATTTTTGTATTAAGAATAGATGCTTGAGAATATGCATATTTTACAGAAGGTTTTGCTTCATCATATAACTTAGCAAATTCAGAATCTTGACATAATACTTCAGCAATAATAGCTGAACAAAATCTTTCACCATTGCTATAAATGATTTTCTTTTCTCCGGCATCATATCCAATTGGAAGTCCTTTTGACAAGTCAATCTTATCAGGATACTTATCTCTAATATCATCTTGATCAAAATAGAAAGTAGTATTTTTATATTTGATATATGAATAAGATTTGCCCAAGTCCATATAGTCTAGTGGAATTTCGTATTTCATTGCTGTAATTGTATTATTACCAGACATTGAAGTAATAGACTTACCACTATAACCATTCATTGCTTTTACAATCTTACCAGAGATTACATTAGATTTACCAACTGCACTACCAAATATATAGAAGAAGATTTTGTTATAATTTGTCGTGATTTGAGCAGTACTGAATTCTGTTTTGATGATTGGCAAATTCATCAACTGAGCATTGATTGTCTTATCATTACCTTTCAAACGCATGAATCTATTATTCTTCAACAATGGAATATCAAATTTTAATTGGAATCTAGTACCTCCGATATCTTCACATTGAACAGTCCATGTTTCTTTTAAATCTTCAGATGTAGTTGTATCTTCAACTTCTACATTTCTAATTGCAACTGGAACTGTTCTAGTTGAGAAGAAGTTTAATACAGCCATAATATCTTCATCTACATTATATTCCTCATTGAAATTGATATATTGCAGATTATCCCATTGGTCATTGTTAATACTGTTGATATGAACAGATGATACCTGTAATGGTTCATCACCAACATCTTCAGATGATTCTAGCATATCTTTAACAGATTCACCCTTAACCTTCTTCTTTTTAATATCATCACTAAGAGAATTGATTCTTGCTTTACGAGTAGCAGATGCTTTTATCTCAGAAGATTCTTCATCAGAAATATCTTTGATAAGATTAGCAATATAATCGTTATCTAGTTTATCTAATGCTTCTTCTGTTGAAGATGAATTCTCTGCAGCAGTCTTGATATTTTCTACAAGTTCTTCTTTTTTCTTTTCTGTAACTTCTTTTGAAACTTCTTTCTCAGTCTTCGGAATATCGTTTTTATCTTTAGTGGAAACCTTTTTAGCCTCCTTAGAAGCTTTACCAACTGCACCATACAATTCAACTCTCTTAGAAGTCTCTATCCTTTCTACAATATCATTTACAATTGCATTTGGAGAATCCTTTGCCATGTCATCATCTTGAGGCATAATCTTGTTAAAAATATTATTGATATTAGAAGTGAATCTTTGCAAATCTGTCTTTTTAAATGTAGAGAAATTAATCTTGAAGTATGAATTTAAACCAAAGAAAAAAATGTTACTATCACCAAATATCTTTTTTAATTGAGTGAAGTCGTTCTTCTTAATTAGACGTACTATGAGGCTTACAGGATTCATTGTTTTAGTATAATCAATTATATCAGTATCTTCACTATAGTAGTCTAATACAGGGATAAAAATCGATTTAACCTTGTATTCTTTATCAATAGAAGAATTATTAAGAAAACGTCTTAATGTTTCTGAGTATAACTTTAGGCCTTGTTCACCCATCTTCGTATTATTCTCAATGAATAGTCTGTTGTAGTAAGATATATCAAAGAACAAATTCAAACCTTTATAATCAGAAATGTTCACCTTTGCATACTTGATAGTAGGACATTGACTCTTTACGATTTTATATACATCGAACAATTCTTTTTGAGTTCTAATTCTTTCATCATACATATATGACCGTAGCTTATTATCAATTGCATCTTCAGTAAAGATTTCATTTCCAAAAAAGAAAGCTCTATCACCAAATCTAAATCCTTCAGAGTTAACTTCTCTATCTGGAATTTTAGGTTTCTCTTCCTTTTCATCTTTCACACTCATATCTACATAGATTACTGGAAATCTATCAGTATAATCACATGATTTTCCTACCAGATTCAATGCAGTTATTCTGTCAAGATAGTTACCATCTTGAACAATGGAAGTTTTAAGATTCTTAATTAGTACCTTATCTCTGTTGAGAGAGTATACTGGAACAACTCTTCCTTTCTTAGAAAGAATCTGTTTCTGTAAATCCCTATTATACATTTTATCTCTATATGAGTAGATAAGAAATTTAGTAATTTCCTCTTTCTCTATATCATCATCGAAATAATTATCTTCAAGATAAACACCGAATTCATTACCATGTGCAGAATGTTTATACGCCACTCCGAATCCTGCTAGGTTATCATTTGTGTCATAACACAGTACAAGATAATTCGCATTCGAAAACATCTCTCCAATGTATTTATAATCTCTGAGGTCTTTAACTAGCTTTTCACATTCTTTTCTATGTTTTTGAATATTCGACCCAGTATAGTATTCGAATCTATAATCTGTCATTAAGTTTATAGGAATACCACCTGAAGTATTGATAGATGTTTCTTTCAGTGGTTTATAATATTTATAGAATCTATTATCCTCACCAACTTCAATATCTGTAATATTGAATGACTTTAGCTTTTTGATAATATTCTTAGCGAGAGTAGCTTCATATTCTTTTGGACAATGATTGAACATTCTGATTGCAGCTCTTACATGTTCTTCATCATTAATCGGATAAGATCTAGTTTGAGGAATTCCGAAATCTTTATCGGATAACTTTTTCCTATCTTTACTAGATAGCTTAGTTTCATTAATATAAGCTCTTACTGTTTCATCTTCATAATGAACAAACTCTTCAATTTCATTCGATTTGATAATAGCATTGATCGACTTATCAATATAATATGACTTAAACCATTTCTTATTGTTTATCACCATATCACTATTAATCATATCAATAGACGACGAAATATCAGAAGTAAGCAAATATATCAAGCTACCATGTGTATTATCATCCGGATTTAAAGGGATGAATAGCTTATTGTTTCTATTATACATCTTTAAATCTTTCATATCTTTAATATGTATAGACATACGCATTCGCTCCTTTCTCATTCATTATAAGAATGTTTTCCGGCAGCTGTTTGAATTGAAATAGTTAAAAACTATACATATATATTATAGTAGTGAATAACAGAGATATGTTATTCCAGTCCCGTACAGAATACGGGGAATTTCAAAATTTTTAGGAGGTCATAAAAATGACAACAACAACAATCGAAAGAACAACCGCAACCGCACAGGCAATCACCATCGCAGAAAAGACTGCAAAGCAGAAGATTCTGGAAATTGAAACCAGTTTCGAACCGGAAGAAGAAACGGAAGAGAAACCTTTCAATCTGTTTTCCATCAAAAATGTGATCAGAATGATTGCATTTGTTCTGGTGGCGTTAGCATTATTGCTAACCACACTGTTTTCATACAACTCCTTTATACAGCATAAAGGAGAAACAACTGTAATTGTTCAGTTGGTGAAAGGAGGTAAACATTATAGTTACGAACCATCATTCAATTCTTGTCGGTTTACGCCAGAACTAATAAAGGCAATCAAACAGAAAAAGATTGACTTATATGGTGTACAATATGCGGAAACACTCCATTCAGGATCTTCAAATCAGAATGAAGTTTCTGGATATTTCATTGAAACTGAAGATGCAACTGCAGGAACAATTTCTCATTTAAGATTTTCTGGTTGGGAAGATACAGGAATGAAGGATGCTTATGGAAATCCAGTACATTGCTGGGTAATTGATTACGTAGAATAATTACATATCTGGCAAAAGAATGGAGGGAGCTATTATAGCTCCCTCTTATTTTTTTTATTTGTAAGACCAGATAATGTTTCCTTCGGTGATAACATCATTCTCATTCTTTAGAAGAATTACATCACAATCATTCAATGAGATTTCTGAATTGTGACTAATTAGAACACATTGTGATGAATTTACTAATCCCATAAGTTGAGTAAGGATATTCATAAACTCTCTTCTGTTTTCTGAATCAAACGGGGCATCTATTTCATCACCAACAATTATATTCAGTTTTGTAGATGTTTGGCTTAGTAATGAGATAGATATAATCATTGAGATTAATGATATCTGTGCAGAAGACATACTTGTAATATCATCATGATTAATACCACCTCTTACTGCAACAGGAATTCTAAATTCAGATTCTGTAATAATCAATGGTAGTAAAGCAAATGCTCCGCCAAATAATCTACTTAGAATCTTATTAGCATTATCCATAATCTTATTGAGATACATATTAGCAAATAGTAATTGAATACCTGTAGTAGGAGAACAATAATACTTAAGCGTTTCAATCTTAGTATACATCATATTATACTGCTCATATTCTTTTGAATATTCCGCACTAAGCGTAATTCTGTATCGTAGAGATTCTGCAGTTTTTCTCAAAGGTTCTAATTGTGATTTCAATTCAGAAATGTTCACATTTAGTTTTTCAATGTCTGAGTTTAGCTTTTCGATTCTATCTATATTAGAACGGTCTTTCTCAATCTCTTCATTAAGAATCCTTAATGATTCTTCACATTCATTTAGACTTGCTCTTAGATTGAATATATCTTCTAGACTTATACAAAGTTTACACATGTCATTATATTTTTTTGTTAATGAGGTAATCTCTTCATTCATTGCATTAATCTTGACAGTGTCTTCATTGATATTAACATTCAGCCTATCAATACTATCTGTTATCATATTGATTAAGTCCTTTTGAGTATATAAAGCATTGTACTTTACAGTTATATCATTAAGGTCTTTATCGATTGACTTGTATTCAATCAAGTCATTAGAATATTCAATGAATCCTGCCAATGTTGGTAGTATCATGAGTCTATTTCTTGAAAGAGAAACAACACAGTTTTCATAAGTGTCCAAATTCAATTGAAGTTTTGATAAGATAATTCGATTGGTATTATATATTTCGAGTAATCTTTTGTTACACTCAACGTTTGAAAGTTTTTGTTCATATGATTCTTTTTGTTTGTTTAATTCACTAATCGTTGTAAATCCTTTACGTTGCTTCATCAACTCATCAATGATTTTTTTAGCTTTTAAAGCATCTGCAATGAAAGGACAAGAGTTATTATTACAATCGGAAGGGCGTTGTTCTAGAATATCAAGCTTGTACTCATTCATCTCAATTTTGTTTCTAAACACTGCAGTATCTTCTATCTCGTTGTCGAGTCTTTCAATATTTCTTAATACATCAAGATATTCTATTTCTATATCATCGGATGGAATCAATTCAATTGGTTGATTCAGTATCTCTATCATTTGTTTGATTGCTTCATATGCAATCATAAATTCATCATGAGTGATTGTATTAAGGTCAACGATGTCTCCCCATCTTTCTCTTATTTTTTCTTTTCTTGAAGTAAGGTCATCTTTAATTCGTTGAACTTCGATTAGATTCATTCCTGAATTGATTGACTTTAGCTTAGCTGTCTCTTCCTCTAATCTAGAAGCTTCTTGTTCTCTTTCTTTTATAAGATTATTAATTCTCTCTTTTGTAGATTCGATTAGATACTTGGTATCAATAATATCTTGATTAAGCTTATCAAGAATTTCTTTATTGATTACGATTGTAGAAAGATTTGGGTCGGTAGAATATATCTTATTGAGTTGTTTACTAAATTCATCTCTTTTACTTGAATATGTTTTAGTGCTTTCTGTATAAGTTTCGATTCGATTAGATATTTCGTTATTAGGATCTATTGATAATAACATACCTTTCTCTTTATTAATTACTTCATTGTGTTGTTCCATTAATTTCTCTGTTTCAGATATCTTGCTTTCAATAGATTTTAGTTCTTCTTGTAATTGAACAGTATTACCGACATTATCAATCTTAGACGAAATACTACTCATTAGAGCTTTATAAGTTGATGCTTTTTTAGATAGAGTCTTATACATTGTATTATAAACATCTGTTGATGAAAGAATAGAGTTTACATATCGTTTTCTTTCAGCTGGTCTTAAATCTGCTATTCCTCTTTTTGTACTAGATAACTGTGTTAATGTGATATAATTAGCATCTAATTCTAACTCTTCATTTATCATTTCCTTACAACTAGAAATATTACCAGAAGGATTCAAATTTATTACATTACCATTTGGTAATATCTTTTTGAAATATCCTTTACTGATTCTAGATTGATTCTTATATTCGTGAATATAAGATATACTATAGACTATACTATTCGTTTCATCGATATATTCTATTTCTTTACAAGCACTTACACCAGAGATGAAAGAACTATTATCATCCGGTAAAGGTTTCAACGCACTTTCTATTGTGCTTTTGCCGGAACCATTATCACCTTTTATAAGAACAATCTTATTTCTACATCTAGTGAAATCTATTTCTATTTCATATAATCCCATACCATTGTATATACCGCCATAGTTTACAAGCTTTAACCGTTTTAATAACATCATAATTCCTCCTTAATGCGTACGCTGACGCATGTATTTATATATAAGTTTTGATTAGTATAAAAAACAAAAGAATCTGTAGGTAGAATGAACTACCTACAGACAGTGCAGAAAAGTTTTTATGAAGGAATAAGAAAATGTCGGATATTAAAATCCGATGGTCGGGATAACAGGATTCGAACCTGCGGCATCTTGGTCCCAAACCAAGCACTCTACCAAGCTGAGTTATATCCCGATAGGTCTCTCCTGAAGTGATAGTCTTTTCTGAAATGAAGAGAGGGGGTATTTTCAGGAGAGAAATCTATGGTTAAATAGTTACATCATATTAGAGATATAGTAATCTGTTTCAAATGCAGTGATTACTTTAACATGATTGTCACTATTGTCAAAAGGAAGTTGATTATTTGAAAATACGATATCAGCTTCTTCTGGAGTAAAAACTAATTCTCCTCTAGCAATTGTATTGAAGAAGATTAAATCATAAAGATTTGGTCTTTCTTTATACATATTAACAATTGCTTTTATGAGTTCACTAATCTTGTTTACCCCACCTTCTACAGTGCTATATGCAAAGCTAGAATTATATGTCATGTCTGTCCAAATAAATTGTTTTTCTTTACAGTCAAACATAACCGGAATACATTGAGTTGTGTTGGTATCGATATCAAATAACATTTCCACAGTGGAC
>ERZ773131.277-NODE-277-length-45883-cov-8.629768_pt1 | contig 45883 bp, 42 predicted proteins | sample MGYA00511082_ERZ773131 | MGnify/ENA primary metagenome ERZ773131 (study PRJEB29015, sample SAMEA2737813) | human gut metagenome | biome: human gut; feature: human-associated habitat; material: faeces | place: China | collected 2012 ... | reverse complement strand
AAGAACAACTTTGTCTTTTGAAGTGTTGTTTTCGAACTTTCATTTGAAAGCCGTTTGCTTCAAGCGACTTTTATATCTTATCGCATCGAGCGGATCTTGTCAAGAAGTTTTTTCTTTCTTTTTTTCAAGTTCGTTTCGGCTTCCTGCAAATCCCTTGCCAATCAAGGCTTATGGGCTTTTTGCTTTGGCCGTATCGCTCAGCGACTTGTATTATATTACAGGATAGTGGCCGAGTTGTCAACACCTATTTTGAAAAAAGATAAAAAAGAAGACTGCCCATGAGACAGTCTTCTTTTAGCAGCGTCCAGATGCTATCCTCTGCTTACCAGATGGTCTTCATCATCGTGCGATAATTCTCGTTGAGGAACGTGATCATGACGTTGAACATGCCGTAGACCATGTCTCCAATCTCCTCGGCCTTCTCGTCCGGCGTGATCATGCAGATGTCGAGGATCAGCGAGCCCTCGCCATCGAAGTAAAGCTTAAACGGCTTGTACTTGAGGTTGAGGTCATTGGCCAGCTTGAGTACAGCCAGTTCATTCTCCTCCGTCTTGCACTTCGGCGAGACCTGCACGCGAATCATGGAGAAGATGCTGCGGTCCAGCAGGACGAGCAGCGGCAGCTGCTGCCCATCTACCTCTACATGCGAGCGGAATACCGTCGTCTGCTCTGGGTCGTTCTCAATCGTCTCCGATACGAATGCCTTGATTTCTTTCGCATCCAGGAAATCCTGGAATGCTCTTGCTTTCGTTGCCATTTCTGCCATCACGATTCCTCCTCTATTGTCTACTGCTATCCATTTATTTGATTATCTTTTTCGACAGTTCTAGGATTCGACGTAGATGATGGATATTCCTGCCGGATTCTCAAAAACAGAACAGAGACTCTAAAACATATTGATTTTAATTTTCCTTTACATCTCAAAAACTAGAGAGATCGATGGACTTGAGGCTGTCGACAATCCTATCGCAGATAGAGAGGTCCTGATTGGGGCTGTGCGGGCTCTTGAAACCGATGCAGGTCATGCCGGCCGCCTTGGCCGCCCGCGCACCGTTCGCAGCATCCTCAACGACGACGCAGTCCCGCGGGTCCACGCGCAGGTAAGCAGCCGTCTGCAGGTAGATGGCTGGATTTGGCTTCGACTCGGGTAGATTCGTGCCGCTCATGAGCAGGTCGAAGTGGTCGCGAATGCCGAGGTCATCGACGACGAAGGCGATGAAGTCATCACTCGACGAGCTCGCGATAGCCGTCTTGAGCCCCTGCGACTGACGCAGCTCATTCGTCGCGCGAATCAGTTCCAGGCTGCCCGCAATCGGCGTGACATGCGTCTCATGCAGAATCTTATTGAACAGGTAGGCCTTGGCCTTCGCGAGCTTCTCTGCTGCCGGCTTGACGCCGAACTGCTTCCGCAGGTCCTCGAAGATCATGATGTCCGTCATGCCCTGATAGCGCTGGAAATACGATACTTCGAGCTCGACGCCCATCTTCTTCATGACATACTGTTCTGCCTGCATGTGCACCGGCTCTGTATCGGCGATGACGCCGTCCATATCGTAGATAAATGCCTTCATGAAAATGCCTCCATTCGTGTCGTGCCCCTGCCACACAGGCGTGGCAGTCAGGCAATAGAACAAGAAGCCCTCTGCCAACAGGCAGAAAGGCTTCTCGTGTACAATCTGATTCAGATATCTTATGCGGTTCTCTTATTCAACCGTGACCGACTTTGCGAGGTTACGTGGTTTGTCGACATCGCAGCCGCGCGTGATGGCGGCATAGTAAGCGAGCAGCTGAAGCGGCACGACCGTCAGCAGCGGCAGCAAGAGTTCATCCGTCTCCGGTACCATGATGACATGGTCGACGTACTTCTCAAGCTCCGTATCGCCTTCTGCCGCGATGCCGATGACGACAGCGTCACGTGCCTTGACTTCCTTGATATTCGACAACGTCTTCTCGTAGACGCTCTTCTGCGTCGCCAGAGCGATGACCGGCACGCCCTCGACGATCAGGGCCAGCGTGCCGTGCTTGAGCTCGCCGGCTGCATATGCCTCTGCATGGATGTACGAGATCTCTTTGAGCTTCAGTGCGCCCTCGAGAGCGACATCATAGTCGAGCAGACGGCCGATGTAGAAGACATCCTCATTGAAGCCGTACTTCTTCGCGAACGTCTTGATTGGATCGACATCCGAGAGTTCCTCGCTGATCTGTGCCGGAACATTCTTGAGCTTCGCGATGAGCTCTTCGAGGCGTTCCGGCGTCTGCGTCTTCTTGATCTGCGCCATGTAGAGGGCGAGCATGAAGAACAGGATGAGCTGCGTCGTGTACGCCTTCGTCGAAGCGACGGCGATCTCCGGGCCAGCCCAGGTGTAGAGCACCTGATCTGCCTCACGGGCAATCGAAGAACCGACGACGTTCGTCAGAGCGAGCGTCTTAGCGCCGAGGCGCTTCGACTCCTTGAGTGCGGCGAGCGTATCGCTCGTCTCACCCGACTGCGAGACGACGATGAACAGCGTGTTCTCGTCGACAATCGGGTTGCGATAGCGGAACTCCGAAGCGACATCGACCTCGACCATGACGCGGGCAAGCTTCTCGATGTAGAACTTGCCGACGAGGCCGGCATGGTATGCCGTACCGCAGGCAACGATGTAGATCTTGTTGAAGGAGTTGAGGTAATCTGCATCCCACTTGAGTTCGTTCATGACAATGGACTTGCCGTCCTTCGCGATGCGCTGGCTCATCGTGTCGCGGACTGCCTTCGGCTGCTCATTGATTTCCTTGAGCATGAAGTGCTCGTAGCCGCCTTTCTCAGCCGCCTCAGCATTCCAGTTGACCTCAAAGACCTTCTTCGTCACAGGCTCGCCGCGGCGGTTCGTGATCTTGATGGAATCCTTCGTGACGACAGCGAGCTCACCATCGTTGAGGATGTAGGTGCGGCGCGTGCGCGCGATGATGGCTGGGATATCCGACGCGATGAAATTCTCGCCCTCACCGATGCCGATGACGAGCGGGTTGTCCTGCTTCGTGCAGATGAGCTTGTCCGGCTCTCTCTTGCTCATGAAGACGAGCGAGTACGAACCCTCGATGCGGTGCAGCACCTCGCGTACCGACGAGACGAAATCGCCGTTATAGACCTCTTCGAGAAGGTGTGCGACGACTTCCGTATCCGTCTCCGACTTGAAGACATGGCCCTTCTCGATGAGCTCTTCCTTCAATCCGAGATAGTTCTCGATGATGCCGTTGTGCACGACGACGAAGTCACCCGAGCAGTCCGTATGCGGATGCGCATTGCGGTCCGACGGACGGCCATGCGTCGCCCAGCGCGTATGGCCGATACCGATCGTGCCCTGCGGCATATCGTCCTTGATCTTGTCGCGCAGTGCCGAAAGGCGGCCGACGCTCTTCTCGACGCGGATGTGATTGCCGTCATAAACGGCGATGCCGGCCGAATCGTAGCCGCGGTACTCGAGCTTCGAGAGGCCCTCGAGCAGGAAGTCCGCTGCCTGCTTGTCACCGACATAACCAACAATACCACACATGATACATACCTCCTGGTATTCTTGCAGCAGGTCCCCGAGCCTGGCTTTGTCCCAAGGAATCACTCCCCTGCTTTCGTCAGGCTCTCTCGACTGGGACGGCCGGAAGGCATCCGCTGACATCTCGACAACCTTCTCCTCGTCCTCCCCGACTGGAAACCCATTCGGGGAACTAGCGCTAAGAATTGCTTCTTTTCGGTAACAACTCTGCTGCATCCTTATGATTTTCTCCAGAACCGCCTCAGGCGATTCTGATACGATGATATTCTAGCTTAAAACCGCCTTATTGTCAACAACTGCCCACTCCAGCTGGCTTGTTCAAACCTTCGCCATAACAAAAAGACCCCGTCCGGAAAAATCCGAACGGGGTCTCTGATTCAGTTTGGAGGATGTAATTTCAGGGGATTACATCATGCCCGGCATGCCGCCCATGCCCGGTGCAGCCGGTGCCGGTGCTTCTTTTTCCGGCTTGTCGGCAACGAGCGTCTCCGTGGTCAGGACCATGGAAGCGATCGAGGCAGCGTTCTGCAGAGCGGAGCGCGTGACCTTAGCCGGGTCGACGATACCAGCCTTGAGCATGTCGACGTACTCGTTCTTGAGTGCGTTGAAGCCGATGCCCGTGCCAGCCTTCTTGACGTTCTCGACGACGACAGAGCCTTCAAGGCCTGCGTTCTGAGCGATCTGGCGGACCGGCTCTTCGATGGCGCGCTTGACGATGTTGACACCGACCTTCTCATCACCTTCGACCTCGAGCTTGTCGAGTGCCGGCAGGATGTCGAGGAACGTCGTACCGCCGCCTGCGACGATGCCTTCTTCAACAGCAGCACGCGTAGCATTCAGAGCGTCTTCGATGCGGTACTTCTTGTCCTTCATCTCGACTTCCGTAGCTGCACCAATCTCGATGACAGCAACACCGCCGGAGAGCTTTGCGAGGCGCTCCTGCAGTTTCTCGCGATCGAAATCGCTCGTCGTCTGGGAAATCTGCTGCTTGATCTGAGCAACGCGCTCAGCGATGGATTCCTTGTCGCCCTTGCCGCCGATGATCGTCGTCTCGTCCTTCGTGGAGACCATCTTGTGCGCCTGGCCGAGGTCAGCGAGCGTGACGCTGTCGAGCTTGCGGCCGAGCTCTTCGCTGATGACCGTGCCGCCCGTCAGCGTAGCGATATCCTGCAGCATAGCCTTGCGGCGGTCACCGAAGCCCGGAGCCTTGACAGCCAGAGCCTTGAACGTGCCGCGCAGCTTGTTGACGACGATCGTCGTCAGTGCTTCGCCGTCGACATCCTCAGCGATGATGGCGAGCTGCTTGCCAGCCTTGACGACCTGCTCGAGGATTGGCAGGATGTCGTTGATGGCCGAGATCTTGCGGTCCGTGATGAGGATGTACGGATCGTCAAGCGTTGCTTCCATCTTGTCCGTATCCGTGACGAGATACGGGGAGATGTAGCCGCGGTCGAACTGCATGCCTTCCTTGACGGAGAGGTTCGTGCGCATCGTCTTGGACTCTTCAACCGTGATGACGCCATCCTTGCCGACCTTCTCCATGGCCTCAGCGATCAGTTTGCCCGTCTCTTCATTAGCAGAGGAGATCGTAGCGACCTGAGCGATGTCAGCCTGGCCTTCGACCTTCTTGGACTTTGCCTTGATCTCATCGACGAGAGTCTTGACGGCTTCGTCAATGCCCTTCTTGATGATCATCGGGTTCGCGCCAGCAGCGACGTTCTTCATGCCCTCGTGGATCATGGCCTGTGCGAGGAGCGTTGCCGTCGTCGTGCCATCGCCAGCGATGTCGTTCGTCTTCGTGGCGACTTCCTTGACGAGCTGTGCGCCCATGTTCTCAAACGGATCTTCGAGCTCGATGTCGCGTGCGATCGTGACACCATCGTTCGTGATTGTCGGAGCGCCGAACTTCTTATCGAGGACGACGTTGCGGCCCTTCGGTCCAAGCGTTACCTTTACTGCGTTTGCCAGTGCATCAACACCGCGGCCGAGTGCGCGGCGTGCTTCTTCGTCAAACAGAATCTGCTTTGCCATTTATATTACCTCCGAGAAAATTCGTATCTGGTATTTCAATCGCGGGACGGTCAGATGACTGCGAGGATATCGCTCTCGCGGACAATCAGGTAATCCTTGCCCTCTACCTTGACCTCAGAACCCGAGTATTTGGAGAAGATGACGCCATCGCCAACCTTGACTTCCATAGCAGCGCGCTCGCCATTATCGAGCAGCTTGCCAGCGCCAACCGCAACGACCGTGCCCTTCTGCGGCTTCTCTTTGGCCGTGTCCGGCAGCACGATGCCGCTGGCCGTCTTTACATCGCTCTCTGCAACTTCGATGACAACTCTTTCGCCCAATGGCTTAATCATAGGTATCTTCCTCCTATAAAAATGAATTTACATGTTGATGATGTTAGCACTCACTAGACCCGAGTGCTAACTACAGTCTTTATATTACCCCCTCTAAGTCAAAATGTCAATATCGAATCCATAAAAAAGTCAAAAAAACAAAGGCCAGTTCAATCTGGCCTTTGTTGGCGTGCATACGGGCGTATCTCAGATAATCCAGTTGTTTGGCGTCATCATGGAGTCGAGCATGGAATGGTGCAGGATGGTCGCGGCAATCTGCTGGGAGTCTGCTCCATCGACTGCGCCAGAGAGCTCATTGAAACTGCGGACACCTTCCGGCAGTGGCTGCTCCTTATCGAGTACGAGCAGGACGACGAGGCCGGCCTGCAGCAGATGATGGAGCACAGGTGCCGAATCCTCGCCCTCAGCCGGATGATAGAGGTACGTGTGGCGGCCGTTGCGCACAAGGTAGTACTCGGCCTCCTCGATGGTCGCAAGCGCAATGCTGTCCTTCGCGGGCTCGAAGGCGATGGCCTGTGGGGCCTGCCAGTTGAGTGCGCTGCGCATCTGCTGATTGGCTGCGAAGTGGCGCTTGGACGATGCGTCGGGGATTTCGCGCACGACGCCGCAGGCCGCCGTCATGTTGCTGATGCGGTCGATGAGAATGAGCTCGCCCTGCGTGCGGTGATGGTCGAACGTGTCGAGCACGATTGGCTCCGTCACGGCAATCTCGCAAACGGCGATCTCGTTCTTCTTGAGGCCCGTCGCCTCGACGTGCTCGCCCGTATTGATGTCGATGCGGTAGTCGATCTTCGTCAGGATGCCCGGGATCTTCTTTGTGCCGAGGAAGACCATGAAGTTCTTGCCGATGGTCAGCGGTACATCGTCCATCCAGAGGATCTCCGCCTTGAAGCTGGCGGCCTGGCGGACGTGGCTGCCCTTCTCGAGCACGCAGCCGCGCGAGACGTCGACCTCGCGGTTTAGCTGGATCGTGACCGGCTGGCCCTTGAAAGCCGACTCTGCTTCGCGGTCGGCTACGAGGATCTTCTTGACCTGCGCTTCCTCACCGCTCGGCTGAGACGTGACCGTATCGCCGACGGCGATGCTGCCGCTCTCGATCTGGCCCTGGAACCCTCGGAACTCGTGGTTCGGACGGCAGACGCGCTGGACCGGCATGTAGAAGCCTTCCTCCTGCACGGCACTGACGTCGACTTGCTCGAGGTAGTCGAGCAAGGTTGGGCCGTCGTACCAAGCCATATTGGACGACTTCTTCGTGACATTGTCGCCCTCCGTCGCCGAGACGGGGATGAGCTTGACATCGTGCAGCTGGAGTTCCTGCTGCAACTCCGCGATCTGCGCCTCAATCTCCTTGAAGCGCTGCTCCGAATAGCCGACGAGGTCCATCTTGTTGATGGCGAAGACGAAATAGCGGATGCCCATGAGCGCGCAGATGCGGGCATGGCGGCGTGTCTGCGTCAGGACGCCCTGCGTCGCGTCGACGAGGATGACGGCGAGATCAGCGAACGAGGCTCCGCAGGCCATATTGCGCGTGTACTCCTCATGGCCCGGCGTGTCGGCACAGATGAAGCTGCGGTTGTCCGTCGTGAAGTAGCGGTAGGCGACATCGATTGTGATGCCCTGCTCGCGCTCCGCGAGCAGCCCGTCCAACAGCAGCGAGTAGTCGATGGCGCCGCCGCGGCTGCCGACCTTGGAGTCGAGCAGCAGGGCCTTTTCCTGGTCCGCATAGATGAGCTTGGCATCGTACAAGAGATGGCCGATCAGGGTGGACTTGCCGTCGTCGACGCTGCCGCAGGTGATGAATTTGAGTAAATCGTTCATATCAGAAATAACCCTCCCGTTTCCGGCGCTCCATGCTGCCGGCTCCCTCGTGATCGATGACGCGGCTCGTGCGCTCCGACTCGACAGCGCCGAGCGTCTCCTCCACGATTGCATCCAATGTGTCGGCATCCGACTCGACAGCGCCCGTCAGCGGGTAGCAGCCGAGCGTGCGGAAGCGGACCTTCTTGTGCTCGATGTCCTCTGGCTTGAGGTCGAGTTTCTTGACGATGCGGTCATCGTCGATCATGATGAGATTGCCGTCGCGCTCGATGACCGGGCGCTCCTTCGCGAAGTAAAGCGAGACGATCTCGAGTTTCTCGCGGCGGATGTACTGCCAGATGTCCTTCTCCGTCCAGTTGGACAGCGGGAAGACGCGGATGCTCTCGCCCTTGTTGATCTGCGAGTTGTAGAGCTTCCACATCTCCGGGCGCTGGTTCTTCGGGTCCCAGGCCTGTGCCGCATTGCGGAACGAGAAGACGCGCTCCTTCGCGCGCGACTTCTCCTCATCGCGGCGCCCGCCGCCGAAGGCCGCCGTGAAGCCGTACTTCGTCAGCGCCTGCTTGAGGGCCTGCGTCTTCATGATGTCGGTGTAGGAGGCGCCGTAATCGAACGGGTTGACGCCCGCTGCGAGCCCTTCTTCGTTCTTGTACTCGATCATGTCGAGGCCGTACTTCTTGGCCTGCGCATCGCGGAAGGCGATCATCTCGTGGAACTTCCACGTCGTGTTGATGTGCAGGAACGGGAAGGGCGGCTTCTCCGGATAGAATGCCTTGAGGGCCAGGTGCATCATGACCGTGCTGTCCTTGCCGATGGAATAGAGCATGACCGGTTTCTCAGATTCGGCCGCGACCTCTCGGATGATGTAGATGGCCTCGGCCTCAAGCGCATCGAGGTGCGATAATTTTCCCATATGTATTGACTCCTTACTCAGTATTGGTTGGCGTTCTCACGGTCAATCGTGATGGTGACGTCGTGCTGGTCGGGCTTGCGGATATGCCAATGATAGTAATGGCCCTGCCGCTCGATCGTCATCGTGCTGCCGCTGCCGCCGAGATCTGCGCCGAGGAAGTAACCGATGGCGCTGACGGGGCATACCTTCATACAGGCCGTGCAGCCCCAGCAGTCGCGTACCTCGCGGATTTTCGCCTTGCGGCCTGCATCGGTCTCCTGCATGAGCAGAAGGTTGCCCGGACAGGCCTCCGTGCAGCGGCCGCAGCCGATGCAGCGGTCTTCATGGATGCGTATGCTCATAATGACCTCCTTTGACCAGCGGCCTTCTATATATATGGAAGGCTCCATTTTCTAGGCGTGAATTGATGTAGCAGAGCCCGTCTTCGGACTGCTGCGGATAGTCGGCGTTCTCGCCAAACGTGTGCCAGCGCGTCTCCTTGCGCGCGAGCAGATGCGCGATGAGCGCCCGGCAGACCGTCAGCCGCTCGCGCAGCTCGTAGATCTTGAGGAGCTCGTAGGGGCCTTCGGCCGCGAGCTGCGGCAGCAGCGTTTCGATGTGCTGGATCTTCTCATCGGCCAGCTTCAGGCGGCTCGCGTTGTAGCGGTAGTCCGTATGGATGCCGCCCGCGTACTCGTCCATGGTCTTCTGCATGGCCTCCTCGAGCTGCTCCACTGTCAGGTTGCCCGGCTCGCGCGAGAGATACGCTTCATAAGCTTCGTACACTTCACCTTCGTCTTTCACCGCTGTTCCAGGCGCAGGCTTATCCTGCTTTGCTGCGAGATAATCGGCCAGCGCATCCGCAGCAATCTCCCCTTCTGCGAGAGCGCCCGTCACGTACTTCTGCGGGGCACCGCCCGCGACATCGCCGGCGGCAAACAGGCCGTGGATGGTCGTCTCGCGGTTCGTATCGACCCAGAAGCCGCTGGCCGTGTGGCCGCCGACCACATAGGGCTCCGTGCCCTCGACCTCGACCGGCTGCTCCTTCGGCCCCTTGCCGCTCTCGATCCACTTGAGCGTCTGGGCCGGCGCCATGTTGAGGTAAGCGTGGTAGAGGTCCGACTGCTGCTCCGCCGTGATGTGGCGCGTGTCGAGGTAGCAGGGACCATTTCCCTTGCGGTTCTCCTCCACCGTGCCGAAGATGCGCTGCGGCGTCGTGAGCCCGTACTTCGTCTCGTAGACCTCGCCCTTGGCATTGACCTGCTTGGCGCCGACACCCTGCGCAATCGTGCCCGTCGGCGCGATCGTGTCCTTGCAGCGCAGGGCGACGAAGCGGTGCTCGAGCGTCGTCATCTCCGCGCCGGCCCGGATGCCCATCGCATAGCCGGCCCCCGTGTTGAACGGCGGGTACCACATCTTGTGACGCGAGAAGCTAGGGTTATTGGGCCGGTAGAGCCCCGCAGCGCCGCCCGTCGCAATCAGCACAGCCTTTGCCTCGATGTCGTAAGCCGTGCGCTCGCGGACCGAGAAGCCCCAGGCGCCGTGCACCGCGCCATCCGCGACCTTGAGGTCCGTGATGTTGACGTGGTTGAGCACCGTGACATTTTCCTGTTCGCGCACGTCCTTGGCCAACAGCGGTTTGATGTTCTCGCCGTTGATCTTGACGTTGCGCCAGCCGCGCGTGACGTAATGGCCTTCCGCATCCTTGAGGATCACGAGGCCGCGGCGCTCGAGGTCCTCGGTGACCGCATTGACCGACTCTGCAATCGTCATCATGAGGTCATCGCGGATGATGCCCTCCGCATCGCGGCGCGCATACTCGACGTAATCGGCCGGCGTATGGCCGTTCGAGATGTAGGCGTTGAGCGCATTGACACCGGCTGCGAGGCAGCCGCTGCGCTCGATATTGGCCTTCTCGACGACGAGCACGCGCAGGTCTTTCTCGGCGCCGAGCCGGATGGCCGCATAGCAGCCCGCCGTGCCGCCACCGATGATGAGGACGTCTGTTTCCAGATGACGCCGCTCGAGCTTTCCATTCTTCATACAATCTCTCCTAAACAGCAAGTCTTAAATCGATAGAAAATAGCAGATCCACCATCCATCATATGAGGATGAGTCCGAGCCCTGCGGCAGCCGAGACGAGCATCGGCATGGTCATCGCCTTGCGGCGCGCGCAGAGCAAGTAGAGGCAAAAGAGCGCGAGCCCGACGGTCAGGCCGAGCACAGCCGCCTCCGGCACGGAAAGCCCCGCGCCGATCTCGAGATTCGTGCGCAGCATCGATAGTGCAACATTGAGCAGCAGGCCGCTGATGATTGGGCGCACCCAAAGGCTAATCTGGCGGAAGACCGGCACATCGTGGAAGGTGCGCAAGAGGCGCGCGACGAGGCCGAAGATCAGGCCCGATGCCGCCACACTGACGGCAAAGCCCGCCAAAGCGAGGATGAGTCCAGAGGACGTGCCGCCCATGCGGAAGCCTGCCAGATAGCCGATGCCCGTCAATATCTTGCAGAGTATCGATCCGGGCAGCGCATTGGCCACGGGGACGAGCTGGCCGTAGAAGTCAGCAGCCGCCACCGTACCGCCCTGCACGAACAGGCCGTCGGCAATCGTCAGGTAGGCATCGCCGCCGCCGAACGAGAGCAGCGAGGAGAGGAAGCCCTCGCCGAGGAACGAAGAGCTGCCCGGCAGCATCATCAGTGCCGGCAGTGCAAAGAGCAGCGCAAAAGCCAGCCAGATGAATGCTTCGCGCAGTGTATCCTTGAAGAGTTTCACACCATCGACCGCTTCATTGCCAGAGCGGAAACTGCGGACCAGCCCGCAGAAGCCGAGCACCGTCATCAGAGCAGCTGTGGTATCGTGAAGGACTGGCGCAGAGAGCGCGGGGAGCTGGCTGCCGCTAAACAGGAACGCAGCCGTGAACACCGCCGCTAAGATCCCCTTCTTCCTCGAAAAGCCGCTGCCGAGGAAGATGATCAAGAAGAACGAAAGGCCGAGGATTGAGATGACGGACAGATGGAACACGGGCTGCATGTGCAAGCCGAGCAGCGCGTAGAGGTTCTTCTCCGACGAGAGCAGGAAGACCGCAATCATCGCGAGGCACATCGCGCGGAACGCCCGCGTGCCGGCCTGCTGCATGGCGCCGAGCGTCTTGATGGCATAGGCCAGCAGCAGGCTGATGATGAACGCGCCGAGGCCGATGGAGATGTAGCGGATGCCGAGCAGAGCCGCCCCCTGCTCGCCCGTCAGTACGGCGAGAATCAGGACGGTGAAGAAGGCGCCCGGCAACGCCATCATGGAAGCTGCCATGAGCATGCCGGACGCGCCACCGAGGCGCTGGCCGATGCCGGCCGCAATCTCGACAGGCAGCGCGCCCGGCGTGATGCAGGCCGCGACGACATCCTCATCGTATTCGCGCTTCGTGACGAGCTTGCCGTTTTCTACGACTTCCTTCTCGATGACGGGAATCAGCGCATTGCCGCCGCCAAAGCCGATTGTGCCGATGCGCAGCATGCTGAGCCCTAAGCGCACGATATCCGCATACCCGCGCCGCATGCTCTGATACATCCCATTGGCCTGCACAGAAATATGTTCCACTGCCATCACCTCACAAGTCATCTACTCATCTACTACACATCTACAAAGCAAATTGAAAAACAAAAAAGGTCCTAAGGCTGGCGCATTACGCGCCTGCCTTAGAACCTCCATTTTTCTGGTCAGTTCTCGTCAAGCTCTTGAGTTTAAAACTGCAAAACTTCAAACGATGTTTCTATCTTAACCGAGATAACATAGTTTGTCAATATGTAAACCAAAATTTTATGACGGAATCCTGCATCAGACCTTGCCGCCGGCCGCTTTGACGATGGCCTCAGCGACTTCCTTAACGGTCAGGCGCTTCATCATCGCGTACTGCTGGATGCGACGATAGGCCTCCGGTTCCGACAGGTGGTGTGCCGCCATGAGGATGCCCTTCGCGCGGTCGAGTGTCTTGCGCATGGCAAGAGAGTCGCGCAGGCCCGCGAGCTCCTGCTCAAGGCCCTGCATCTCCCGCCAGCGCGACATGGCAATCTCGATGGCCGGGAAGAGATTCGTCTCCTGCACCGGCTTGACGAGATAGCCGAGCACGCCGGAGTCCTTCGCCTTCTCGACGATCTCCGGCTGACTGAACGCCGTGAGCAGGAGGACCGGCGCGAGCTTCTCCTCCGAGATCTTGCGCGCGGCCGTAATGCCGTCCATCTGCGGCATCTTGATGTCCATGATGACGAGGTCCGGGCGATGCTGCCGCGTCAGCTCCACCGCCTTGCGCCCATCGATGGCCTCGCCGACGATTTCATGACCGGCTTCTTCGAGCATTTCACGCAAATCCATGCGGATGATGGATTCATTATCTGCAATGACAATCCGTAACGTCTCATGTGCCATAAATTATTCCAGCCTTTCCCGTGCAATCCTTTCAGTAACAATCACAAAAACAATCAAGAATCAAAATGACCTTCCGGCCTGCTCGCATGCTCAGCCCTCATCCGTGGGATTGGGCTGCACCTTTGGGATGCAGAGCCTTGCATGCGTGCCGTGCCCCGGTCCCCTCTCGTCGTTCTCGATGGCGAACGTGCCGCCGAGGTCACCCTCGACGAGCGTCTGGACGATGGTCAGGCCCAGCGACTTGCGCGGCATATCCTCGAACCCTTCCGGCAGGCCCACGCCGTCATCGTAGAAGTCGAGGTGCCAGTGGTCCGCATCCTCCTGGACGGCCAAGCCGATGAGGCCCGATTTCCTGCCCGTGAAGGCGTGCTCCATCGCGTTGAGCACGAGCTCATTGAGCACGAGCGCCACAGAGCTCGCGCACTTCGACGGCAGGATAAGCCGCGGCCCCTTGAACTCCGTCCGGATCAGGAAGTCCCGGTCGGTCATATTGCGCGCGGCCAGGTCAAAAATGTGCCCCATGACTTCCTGGACATCGATGTCCTCACTGCCCTGCTGCGAGAGGTACTCGTGGACGACCGAAATCGAGAGGATGCGGTTGACGCTCTCCTTCAGCGCCGCCTTGACCTCTGCCGTCTTGGCCCGCCTTGCCTGGATGCGCAGCAGGCTCGCGATGGCCTGCAGGTTGTTCTTGACGCGATGGTGGATCTCCTGGATGACGGCCGACTTGATACGGATTTCCTTGTCCTTAGCGCGCGTCTCCGTGACATCCGAAATGATGACGATGCGCATGCAGAGATTGCCGCCCTCGCGGACGACGATCTCGCGCCGTATGAGGATGAGCCCGCCCGCCGTGATCTCCTTCTGCCACGGCCGATCCGTCTCCACCGTCTCGCGCGTGACATGCTGCGTCATCTGGCGGTCAAAGAGATGGCCGCCGCGCAGGCTGCCGACGCCGAGCACGCGGTAGATGCGCACGGCTGCGGCATCCGCAAAGACGATGCGGCTGTGCGCATCCGTTATGATGATGCCGTCGCTCGCCGTGATTGGGCGGAACTGCTCCGGATTGAGGATGTGGCGCGCATGATAGAGCACCGCGACCGCCGCATCGAGGAGATGCGAGTAGCCCTCGATGGAGAGCTTGTCGAGGTCTACCTCGAAGTTCAGCACGCCGATGACCTTGTCGCCATCGTGGATGCCGAACGTGAACATGTCGACCATCGAGCCGTAATTCCACTCGCGCTTGCCGCGCGCCGGCTTGCCCGTCTGGAATGTCTCTTTGATGAGCGGCTCCTCGATGGAGCGCACGCGGCGGCCGACTGCGCTGTCCTTGCCTGGCAGGTAGACCGTATGCGGGCGCTGCTGTGCCACAATCAGGAAGGACTCCGGATCCTTCGTCCTCACGTAGACCTTGAGCTCCCCGTGCGCGAGGTCCGCCAAAAACGGGAAGACGATTGCCATGCGAGAGAGCAGGCTGATTTGCAGCATCGTGAGCCGCGTCTGCTCCCGGCACAGGCGTGTAATATCATCCATCTTATCCGCACCTCTCTTTTACAGATTCATGTTCTAAGTATAGCAGAAAACGCATACTTTGTAATGTTAAAAAATGAAGAGTACACATAATAGAAAAAAAGAGCCACCGCCCAAAGGCAGCAGCCCTTTCATCTATTTATTGACTCTCGATTCACTCTCGCTCTTCCAGTCCGAGCCCCGGCACCGCATTGAGGTAGAGGTCGCTGAAATCGCCGTGCTTAGCCTGATAGTAGCCGCGGCACGCGATCATCGCAGCATTGTCCGTGCAGAGAATGCGGTTTGGATAGAAGAAGCGCACGCCAGTCTCTTTGGCGCGCTCGCGCAGGCGCGCCTCGAGGCCGCTGTTGGCCGCGACGCCGCCGGCCAGCACGAGCGTATCGCGCCCAGCGCGGCGAACGGCATCAAAGGCCTTCTCGACGAGCACCTCGACGACGGAGTGCTGGAACGAGGCCGCGATGTCGGCCTTGCGCAGTTCGTGCCCCTTCATCTTCTCGCTGTTGATGTAGTTGAGCACAGCCGACTTGAGCCCGCTGAAGCTGAACTCGTAATTGCCCTTCTCCTCGAGCGCGCGCGGGAAGTCAATGGCGAGCGGGTCGCCCTCCTTGGCCAGTGCGTCGATGCGCGGGCCGCCCGGATACGGCAGGCCCATGACGCGAGCAATCTTGTCGAACGCCTCACCCGCCGCATCGTCACGCGTCTGCCCCATCATGTGGAAGCTGTCGTAGCCGCGCACGTCGACGAGTGCCGTGTGGCCGCCCGAGACGACGAGCGCCATGAAGGGCGGCTCGAGCGTCGGCTCTGCGAGGAAGTTCGCAAAGATGTGGCCCTCGAGATGGTTGACGCCGATGAGCGGCTTGTCGAGCGCAAAGGCCAATGCCTTAGCCGCCGAGACGCCGACGAGCAGGGCGCCAACGAGGCCGGGGCCGTACGTCACAGCGACCTGGTCGATGTCCTTGAGCGTCACGCCGGCCTGGCGCACGGCCTCATCGATGACGGGCATGATGTTGACGATGTGCTTGCGCGAAGCGATCTCTGGCACAACACCGCCAAATTTCTGGTGAATGGGGATCTGCGTCGAGATGACGTTCGACAGGACCGTGCGGCCACCGCGCAGCACGGCGGCCGACGTCTCATCGCAGCTCGACTCAATGCCCAGAGTCAGGATTTCTTCTTCCACTCTATCTCTCCTCACGCAGCAGGGAGTCCCTGCTGTCACAATTTCGTATTCCACATGATGATGGCATCCTCGCCATTGTCATGGTAGTATTTCTTGCGGACGCCGGCCTCGCGGAAGCCGTAGTGCGCGTAGAGGGCGCGCGCCGGTGCATTCGACGGGCGCACCTCGAGCGTCATCGCCGTCACGCCGCGTTCCTTCACAAGTCTGATGAGCTCCGCCATGAGGCGCGTGCCGACCTTCTGGCCGCGGTAGTCCGGCGCAATCGCGATGTTCGTGACCTGCGCCTCCTCGAAGGAAATCCAGCAGCCCGCATAGCCGATGACCTGTTCCCCGTCGAGCGCGAGCAGGTAGCACGTGTTCTCGTTGGCCGCCTCCTTCCAGAAGGATTCGCGCGACCACGGGATTGCGAAGCACGCCTGCTCCACTGCCTCGACGGCGTCGGCATCCTCCGGCTTCATCTCGCGGAAGGTCAGATTCATTTCGCGGCCTCCGGATGGCGTTTCTCCCAGAGGACTTCCGCCTCACTGCGGCGGATGTAGACGGGCTCCATGTTCATGACATTGTCCGTGTGGCCTGCGGCGAGTTCCTGCAGGCCGAGCATGGCGACACAGGCCGCCCGCGGCATGACGAGATGCGCCGGTGCGACTGTGACATTCGCTGGCAGGTCTACCTTGCCGCGGATGCGGCGCGCCGCGATGTCGCCGAGCAGCACGGTTTCACGGCCCGACTCAGCGCACTCCGCGAGGATCTCTGCAATCGGCAGGACCTCAACAGGATTGACAACCGTCAGGGTCCCCTTCTCCCACTCATAGCTCTCGCGGTAAGCATTGCCCTTCTGCGCGTCCAGGAGGCTCACGATGCGGAGGCCCGGCACCGGATAGTGATAGGCAAGCGCCTTGAGCGTCGAGACGCCGACGATCGGCAGGTCCAGCGCATAGGCCATGGCCTTAGCCGCCGCGAGGCCGATGCGCAGACCCGTGAAAGAGCCCGGGCCGATGCTGACCGCGATGCCCTCGAGCTGCTCTTTCCTGACATTTGCCATGCGCAGGACTTCCTTTATATGAGGCATCAGCGTTTCCGAGTGCGTGAGCTTGGCCTGCATCGTCAGCTCCGCTGCGAGCTTATCGGCCGAAGCCACGGCGACACTCGAGACCTGCGTTGCCGTATCAATGGCTAAGATAGACAAATGACTCCAACTCCTTTATGAATTCCTGATAGCGCTCTCCGACACTTGCGAAAGTGATGTGGCGTCCATCGCCATCGTCCGACTTCTCGATGCGGACGACGACGCGCTCTTCCGGCATGCACTGCGGGAATTTGTCCGACCACTCGATGACGACAATGCCCTCCGGGTCCTCCGTGTATTCGTAGAAACCGATGTCCTCCAGTTCCTCCTCCGTCTCAAGGCGGTAGAGGTCGAAATGGTAGATGGGGCAGATGCCCTCATACACATTCATGAGGTTGAACGTCGGACTCGTCACTTCGCCCTCGACCCCGAGCGTATGCGCAAGACTCTGGACAAACAGCGTCTTGCCGGCACCGAGATCGCCTTCGAGGCAGAGCACGGTTCCCTCCCGGATCTTTTGTCCAACAAGCTCAGCTAAATGGGCAGTTTCCTCGGGAGAATTCGTTGTACAGGTAAACATTTTAGTTTCGTATCGCTCCTATATATAGTCTATACTCAAAAACATGCGGATTCAGTTTTCCATTATATCACAGAGACATCATTCGGTAAATTGGCTGCTGCTCTTCATTTTAATAATTATTATCTGTAAATAATCTATCCGATAAAATGAGATATATGGAGAATAAAAGAGATATGGCGAGAATTATGGTGCTGTTCTATCTCAATCGCCTTATATAGATATTCCTATTTGCCGCCATATGCCGTATAATCAAAGCATAGCAAGTGAGCAACGCCGGTGAGCGAAAAGCAAAAGCGATGAGCCGCCGGTACCCACCTACGATGTGTATGAATATCAAGATATATTAGGAGGCTAACATTATGAAAAAGTTTGTTTGCACGGTTTGCGGTTATGTTTACGAAGGCGAAGCAGCTCCGGCTGAGTGCCCGATCTGCCATGCTCCGGCATCCAAGTTCGTCGAGCAGAGCGAGGATATGACGTTTGCAGATGAGCATCATGTCGGCGTTGCCAAGGACGTTGATCCGCGCATCCTCGAGGGTCTCCGCCAGAACTTCACGGGCGAGTGCTCCGAAGTCGGCATGTACCTCGCTATGAGCCGTCAGGCTGACCGTGAAGGTTATCCGGAAATCGCAGAGGCTTACAAGCGCTACGCTTTTGAGGAGGCTGAGCACGCTTCCAAGTTCGCTGAGCTCCTCGGCGAGGTCCTGACGGACAGCACGAAGAAGAACCTCACGATGCGCATCGATGCAGAGCACGGCGCTTGCGCTGGCAAGAAAGAGCTCGCAACGCTCGCAAAGCAGCTCGGTCTCGATGCTGTCCATGATACGGTTCACGAGATGGCTAAGGACGAGGCTCGCCATGGCCGCGGCTTCAAGGGCCTCTTCGACCGTTACTTCGGCAAATAATCTCGGACAAAGCTCCACAAAACTCCTAAACATCATATAACCCACACATAAAAGACCTGTCCTGCAGCGCATCCGCAGAGCAGGTCTTTTGTATGCTTAAAAAGACTGCCTGTTTTTTTATGCATTCCTATTGAAATGCCGGACAAAAAGTCTTATACTAAGCGTGACCTGAAAATGCAACGGAGCAAGACGGCTGGTGTTACCATGCCGCTTGCTCCGTTTTTTTCAGAGTGAATGAATATCTATCTATACGATACAGGAAGGGTTGTGTTATGAGAAGCTTTATCCTCAACGAAAACGAAATGAATGAACTAGCCAAGAGACAGCCGACGCCATTCCTCGTGCTGTCCGTCGACAAAGTCGCGGAAAACTACGCGTTCCTGCGCAGGCACCTGCCGCGCGCCGGCATCTACTATGCCATCAAGGCCAATCCGCATCCGCGTGCACTCGAGCGCCTCGCCGCGCTCGGCTCGCACTTCGACGTCGCCTCGGCCGGCGAGATGGAGATGCTCCATGATGCCGGCGTCGACGGCTCGCGCATGATCTACGCCAATCCGGTGCACGATGCGCGCGGCTTCGCGGCGGCCTCCCGCTTCGGCGTCAAGCGCTTCACGTTCGACGATGAAAGCGAGATACCAAAACTCGCGGCCTCTGCGCCCGGCGCCGATGTGCTCGTGCGCGTGCAGGTCCACAACAGCAAGGCGCTCGTCGACCTCAACACGAAATTCGGCGCACCGCTTGGCTCAGCCCTGCCGCTCTTGCGCAAGGCCGAGCAGGCCGGCCTCCACGCCAAGGGCATCTGCTTCCACGTCGGCAGTCAATCCCTGTCCACCGCGGCATATGAAGAAGCGCTGCTGCTCGTTCATCATCTTTTCCTTGAGGCTGAAGCCTCCGGCATGCACCTGACCGATCTCGATATCGGCGGAGGCTTCCCGATCCCGTCGGCTGAGGGCCTGCACGTCGACCTCGCCGCCATGCTCGAGGCCATCAACCGCCAGCTCGACCGACTGTTCCCGCAGACGGCCGTCTGGACCGAGCCGGGCCGCTTCCTCTGCGGCACGGCCATGAACCTCGTGACCTCCGTCATCGGCACGAAACAGCGCGGCGATATCCCTTGGTATATCCTCGACGAAGGCATCTACGGCGTCTTCTCGGGCATCCTGTTCGACCACTGGACGTATCCGCTGCACTGCTTCGGCAGCGGAGCGAAAACTCCATCGGTATTCGCCGGTCCGAGCTGCGACGGTATCGACGTGCTCTACCGCGACTTCCCCGCACCGAAGCTCTCGATTGGCGCGAACGTGCTCGTCAGCGACATCGGCGCCTACACGACCGTCTCGGCCACGCGCTTCAATGGTTTCGAGCCCGCCGCAGTCCTCGTCTGGGAAGACCAGGCTGATCTTGTCGCCAAGCGCCGCAGAGCAAATGAAACCAATGAGGCATCCAGCGCATCGATTGCACAGATGCCTTGATACACAGCGATACGACTGACACACGACAAAAGACTCCGCCCCTTCCGTCATTCCATGACGGAGGAGCGGAGTCTTTTTTGCTATCTGTCGTTTATCTGCTGCAATCAGACAATCTTCGTCGACCAGCTCTCGATATTCCAGACCGTGTCGACGAGGTCTTCGTAGAAGTCAGGCTCATGCGAGACGAGCAGCAGCGTGCCCTTGTACTCCTGCAGGGCGCGCTTGAGCTCCTTCTTGGCCTCGACGTCGAGGTGGTTCGTCGGCTCGTCGAGCACGAGCAGGTTGACGGGCTTCTGCATGATCTTAGCGAGTCGAACCTTCGCCGCCTCGCCGCCCGAGAGCGCCGTCATCTTCGTCGTGATGTGCTCATTCGTCAGACCGCACGAAGCAAGCGCCGCGCGCACCTCGAAGTTCGTCATGCCCGGATAGGCCTGCCAGAGCTCGTCGAGCGCCGTGTTCATGTTGCCCTTGGCCTCCTCCTGCTCAAAGTAGCCGACCGAGACGAACTCACCCTGCTCGATTGCCCCCGAGAACGGCTTGATGAGGCCGAGCAAGGTCTTTAAGAGCGTCGACTTGCCGAGGCCGTTCGTACCACGGATTGCGATCTTCTTGTTGCGCTCGACTTTGATGTCGACCGGCTTCGTCAGCGGCGTGTCGTAGCCGAGCACGAGGCGCTGTGCCTCGATGACGAAGCGCGAGGGCGTGCGGTCGGACCGGAAGTGGAAGTGCGGTTTTGGCTTCTCCTGGCGCTTCGTCAGGACTTCCATCTTGTCGAGCTTCTTCTGGCGGCTGTTGGCCATGCCGCGCGTCGCGACGCGCGCCTTGTTGCGCTGGATGAAGTCCTGCTCGCGCTTGATCTCCGCCTGCTGGCGCTCGTAGGCTGCCTCCTCTTGGCGGCGCTTCAAAGCGGCCATCTCCTCGAACTTCTCGTAGCTGCCCGTGTAGCGCGTGAGCTTGAGGTTGTCGACATGCCAGATGACATTCGTCACCGCATTGAGGAACGGCACATCGTGCGAGATGACGATGAAGGCATTCTCGTAATTCGTCAGGTAATTCTTGAGCCATTCGATGTGCTCGGCGTCGAGGTAGTTCGTCGGCTCGTCGAGCAGCAGGATTTCAGGGTTCTCGAGCAGGAGCTTCGTCAGGAGGACCTTCGTGCGCTGGCCGCCCGAGAGCTCGTCGACCTTGCGCTCGAGCCCGATGTCGCGCAGGCCGAGGCCGCCCGCGACCTCCTCGATGCGCGCATCGATCGTGTAGTAGCTGCCCGCCTCGAGGATGTCCTGGATGTCGCCGACATCCTTCATGAGCTTGTCCATCTCTTCAGGCGAGGCCTCGCCCATCTTGTCGTAGGCCGCGAGCATCTCTTGCTCGAGCGTCACGAGATGGTCAAACGCCGTACGCAGCGTCTCCCGGATCGTCATGCCCGGCTGCAGCACCGCATGCTGGTCGAGATAGCCGACCTTCGTGCGCTTCGCCCAGGTCACCTGTCCCGCATCCGGCGTCAGCTTGCCCGTGATGATCGACATGAACGTCGACTTACCCTCGCCATTCGCACCGACCAGTGCCACATGCTCCCCCTTCAACAGGCGGAACGACACATCCTCAAAGATCTCCCGCCCGCCATAGCTGTGCGAAAGATGCGAAACCTCCAATACGCTCATACATTACTCCTTACATATCTTGGTACATCCATGATGCTATCGAAAAAATAGAGGCTGCATGCTGCAGTCTCTATCATCAGTCCAGATTTGATTATACCATAAGATGATGGATACAGCCATCACCTTCTCCTCACTTATCCGCGATAAAAGTCGGAACGACGTGATGTCGGCTGCCCTCAAGGAGCTTCCGGGAACAGGATGCACCGGAATTTGACTGGGTACAGTCGGCTTACTCGCATCTGACCGAGCATGGGCCAACGAATTGACCAGTCCTTTTATGTCCGCAAGCCGCCAAACGGACCATCATCATCTTATCGTATCAGAGATGCCAAGCCCCGTTGCAGGATATTGCAGGCCGCATTCCTGTCACGGTCGTGAAGCACATGGCAAGAAGGGCACTGCCACTGACGGTCGGACAAATGCAGTCTCTGGCCTACAGGCAGAACATAACACAAGCAGAACATCGCTGAGTCGTATAGGCAGGATTTACAATCTAAGTGCAACAACTCCCAAAGAGCCAAATTAAAATGACACATAGACTTCTCTGCTATAATGGTGTTTGACGAAAATACCTATACAGGAGAGATTGTGCCACTACACCCATCTTACACCATTTGAGCGCGAAAAGATACTCTTTTTTCTCGCTGTCGGCAAATCCATCACGGAAATCGCGCATCTGCTGAGTCGGAGCAAGTCCACCATCTCGCGTGAGCTTCGCCGCAATGCGGCTCCTTCCAAGCAGTCCATGCCATACTACCCTCTGGCTGCGCAGGCCCGTTACAGGCGGCACAGAGCCGCCTGCAGGCCGCACAAGCGCTTGGAGAATGCTTCCCTGCGCTCCTTTGTGCAGATCTGCATCCTGCAGTACCACTGGTCACCAGAGGAAATCGTCGGCCGCATCAAGCTGGAGCATGGCTGTCGTCTCATCAGCGTTCCGACCATCTACCGCGCAGTACGTGCTGGCCTGCTGAATCCAGCAGGGACATCTGCGAAGTTCGTCCTCCGGAGACTGCTTCATCATGGGAAGCGCCGCCACAAGAAAGGAGCGGAGGAACGTCGTGGGAAGTTCATCATCTCGCATCCCATCGAGGAACGTCCTGCCAGTGCGGAAAAACGCACCGTCCGTGGCCATTGAGAGGCAGATACGTGCCATTCTATTTCTCCGCTCCGCATCATCCATGGGAACGCGGGAACAACGAGAACACCAACGGGCTCCTACGGGAGTTCTTCCCGAAGGGCACAGATATCACAGATACACCGGAAGATTACATCCAGCGGAAGTTCCATGAACTGAACCTTCGCCCGAGGAAGTGCCTTGATTACAAAACACCATATGAGGTCTATTTCGCAAAGGTGTTGCACTTAGCTTGACAATTCGCCCGACAAAAAGTTCCTCGGCAATGCACGCCGAGGAACTTTTCTGTATCAGTGAATGCTGGGCATTTCTAAAAATCTATGCTGTCGCAGTTTGAGATGCACTGTCAGCCGAAATTTCTCTTGATGACAGCTTCCGACTTTTCCTTGCCGATGCGATAAACATCATCCGGATCCATCTTGTAGTATTCCGGACGGAAAAGCTCGAGCGAGACGACATCTTCCTTCCAGCCGATTTTCTTGAGCGTCTGGAAGATGGCATCGAGATCAATGCAGCCATCGCCCGGCCAGACGCGATCTTCATCGAGCAGCGAGCCAATCGGGAAGTCCTCAGTATCATTGAGATGGACGATGAAGATCTTCTTGCCATCTGCCTTGGCGAGGTCTTCGATCTTCGAGCCCATGCCATGGAAGTGGAAGCAATCGAGCGTGATGCCGACATTGTCCATGTCGACGTCCTCGATGACCGACCAAGCCTCACCGAACGTGTTGATGGAGGCAGCCGGATGGCCGATGAACTCGACGGAGATGCGCATGCCGTATTCCGCTGCAATCGCGCCCATCTCCTTGAGGCACTTGACAGCAGACGCATGGATTTCCTGACGCGTGACCTTCTTGAGAGCGACAGTCGGAACCGTAATCACGGTCTTGCACCCAATGGCCTTGCCCCATTCACACATCTGGCGAAGTTCCTGTAAGACTTTCTGATAATCCTCTGGCGTGCGGTTGTTGAAGAAGCAAAGCGTATTGAAGGCCAGCGGCTTCACGTTGTGGCTCTTGAACCAAGCGGCGAGTTCATCGATCGTATGGTTCTTGAGGTAGTTCGGAATACCGTCCATCGTGCGCGGCTCGATCATATCGTAGCCGTATTTCTCGCAAAGCTCGAGATCTTTTTCAAGGCTGGATTTTTCCAGGCACGTTGCCTGATTCATGCTCAATTTCATATTTTTCTACTCCCTTCAAATTTCAAATTTCGTCAGATTCCGCGTACTTTCGCATAGAGGTTTACAATCTCCACAGCCATGTCTTTCATCGCCATAGAAGTCATGAGATAGTCCTGCGCATGGCCAACGATGACATTGTAAGAGTCTCCGAGCCCGCCTTCTGCCTGCTTCTTGATAAGCTCCTGTGTCTGTATCTCGTGCGCATGGAGGAGAAGCTCGTCCGCATCCTTCAACAGTCCTTCCGCTTCGCCAAAATTGTTATTCCTCGCAGCCTTGAGTGCGGACATGATTTTCGCCTTCGCATCCCCTGCTTTCGCAATCATATCAAAGGCAATCTGTTCTACATGTGTCATAAAATATCCTTCCTTTTCCGAATCCAACATCAATTATGATTGTTCGCCATATTGAGCGTTCCCTCTTTGTGAGAAACTTCTCTGTTGTAATTCCTGAATTCTCGCTCAATCTGTTCCAGACTCTTGCCCTTCGTTTCCGGAACGAAAATTTTTGTGAAAATTACTGCAAACACACCAATCACCATGAAGATCATGAATGTGCCTTCAAGCCCGACCTTGTCCAAGAGGACAGGGAATACGAGCGCAATGACGAAATTGACCATCCAGACAAACAGAACGCAGATACCCATTCCTAAGCCGCGAAGGCGCATCGGGATCATCTCCGGCAAAATGCACCAGAATATCGGGCCGATGCAACTCTGCATGAAGGCTAAGAAGAAAACGGTGAGCGCAAGTATCACATATGGAAAAATTGGGCTTCCGTTCAACGTCATAGATGCCACCGTGATGAGGGCAAGCGCTGTCGTCGTCCCCGTGAAGCCCACGAGCATCATCCTGCGTCTCCTGACGCGCATCATGAGATGCATGCCGACTGCGACCGCTACTACAGAGGTCAAGCCGTTCAGAGTATTGGCAATGATAGATGCCTGCGTGCTGAATCCGGACTGGTTGAGGATTGTAGTACCGTAATACATGATTGAATTGACGCCTGTCAGATGTACAAAGCAGGCAAGCCCTATGCCGGTCAGGATGATACGACGAACCCAAGGAATCGTGATATCCGAAAATGTGATGTTCACAATGGCGCTCTGCGCCTTGATGTTATCCTGTATTTCATTAAACTCGGCGATTGCCTTCTCTTCGGTATTACGAATCTTCCTGATTACGCTAAGACCTTCCGATATGCGTCCCGCCATAACGAGCCAACGGGGGCTTTCCGGCATACGCAGCATGCCGAAGAAGAGCACGAATGCGGGGAGCGCACAGATAGCAAGCATGTAACGCCATACATGAGGATCATTGCCGAGCGTGACGGCGAGAATTGCATTGCAGACGAAAGCCAGGAACTGTCCTGTAACAATCATGAACTCATTCTGCGTGACCATCCGGCCGCGTATCTCGGCCGGTGACATTTCTGCCAGATATGTTGGTACCGTGACGGAAGCACCGCCTACCGCGATACCCAAGAAGAACCGCGTAACCAGCATGACGTGGAAACTCGGTGCAAGACTGCAACCGATAGCAGCAAAACAGAATATGACAGCTAATGCGATGATATTGCTGCGACGCCCGTAGTGGTCGGCAATTCTACCGCCACAAAGTGCACCAAGCGCGGCACCGAGCAACAGGATACTGACAACCATTCCCTCATGACTCGGTGTAAGATTCAGCTGTTCCGGCCGAGACATAAATGGAAGCGCACCATTGATTACACCCGTATCATAACCGAACAGCAGGCCGCCAAATGTCGCTATAATCATTATTTTGCGAAGATTCGCTAAAGCACTGCCACTCTGACTTGTCTGTTCCATATCTGAATCATCTCCTGTTATAGAAACACATTATCTTCGAACAATAAGCAAACTTTCCTTTCCATATCTTCCCATATAGAAATCTATGAGATGTTACCAGTGATTCCTTAAAAAAACGGCTGCCCTTTGCATAGCTAGGGCAGCCGCCTACATTGCCCAATCATTCAGGCATAGAGTCCAGTCAACCTACCATTAGTCGAAGCTGACCCACTTGTTACCATTGTCAGCAGATTCTACGCACTTCGTGATCCAGCGGATTCCATCGATTCCGGCATTGATATCAGGATAAACCATCTTCTTCAGAGCTTCCTCATCGCCGCGATTCTTGGCATCGATTGCCAGGGCAATCTTGAGGTAGACATTCGCCCAGCTGTCGCCGAGGCCTTCCGTATGAAGTGCAGCCATGCGCTCGTACGCATTGCACGAATCATCCAGATAAGGCATGCCACGATGGAGCGTCTGGTTCGGTTTTCCCTGTACCTCATAAATCAGTTCGTTCGGCTGCCAGTCGTTGAACTCCAGCGAAGCTTTCGAACCGACGATGCGGAGATGCTGAGAATCCATGCTGCCGGCATCGACTGCGGAAACCCACATACGACCGACGACTCCATCATTGTAGTGCATGAGCACGTAAGCATTATCCTCGAGCGGTGCACGGCTCTTCACGAAGCTCTGGCGATCGCAGAGGACTTCCTTAACACGGTACTGCGGGCAAACGAGCTGCGACATGTAGAACGTGTGCGTGGAGAGATCGCCGAGAACGAAGGACGGACCGGACTTTGCAGGGTTGACGCGCCATTTCTGACCTTCTGCTTTCTTATCAGCCAGCGCATCACAACCAAAGCCATGCGTGTAGCGAAGCTCAATCATGTGGACATCGCCAATCATGCCGTCCTCAATCATCTTGCGCATCTGCAAGAGGAGCTGGAAGCCAGAGAAGCCATAGGTTACGCCAACAATCTTACCCTTCTCCTCAGCGAGCTTCTTGATCTCTTCGCCCTGCTCAACCTTGAAGAACAGCGGCTTCTCGCAGATTACATGGAGGCCTGCATTGAGTGCTGCCTTTGTGATCTCATAATGCGTGAAGTTCGGCGTAGCGATGGATACGACTTCGATGCCATCTGGGCGTTTCGCTTCTTCTTCGAACATGGTCTTGTAGTCCGGATAGAGGCGATCCTCTGCCACACCGATATTCTTACCGAAATCCTTGCAGCGATCGAAATCAACATCGAAAGCGCCCGCGAGCAGCTGGTATGCCGTATTGTCACGAAGCGCGCCCGTGCGATGCTTATATCCGACCTGACCAGTACGTCCGCCACCAACGACGCCCCAACGAAGCGGTCTCTCGATTTTTTTCTCACCATTTAGCATTTTGACACCCTCCATTATAATCTAAATACAGATGATTTCTGGGGAAATTTCCCTCTGAAATGGGTTGTACGTGCGCACGTGTCGGGATTTCGCAGGATGCTTGAAGGACTTGATTATGAGGAATCTTCTTTGATTTCCCGTCCTTCAGTTCCTTGCTTCTTCCCTTGACTTGTTTATAGTATAAATCATGATATAATAGAATTAAATAATTGTAATTGCTATTTGGTTTATCATTCTTGCTATATCATGAAAGGGGTTTAAAATCATGCAGGTACTAGACAGAGGCGTGCTACCGCCATCCATCTGCTTCTCATTCACGCCATCCGATCTGATGCAGCACCTTTACTTCTATATGAGCTGGTGCGGCCACTATTATTGTAATTCGAACTATTCTATAAGAAGGAAGCATTTCCCATACCTGCTCCTCGCCTACGTCTGCAAAGGCAAATTCCATATAGAATATGAAGAACATGTATTGGATGCCCATGCCGGGGATGTAGTATTCATAGACTGCAGCAGGCCCCATTTCTACAGTGCGAAGTGCGGGCTGGAATTTCTCTACGTGAACTTTGCAGGCGCAAACTCCGCTGACATCTTCCAGCATCTGTACGCGGAATATGGCCCGTTGATCAAGAAAAAGTCCAACCGCATGATTGGAGAGAACATCAATAGCATCGTGGCATCGTATCAGAACGGGGAGATAGAGGATCCCGCAAAGAGTTCGCTGAGACTGTACCAGCTCTGCGCGCAGCTCTTGGCAAGAGACGAGAACGAGGAGATGAAGCCGATTAACAAGACCATCCGATATATCAAAGCCAATGTTGGGAACCCCATCAATCTGAACATGCTGGCCGGCATTGCGCATATGAGCCCTTATTACTACGCGCATGCCTTCAAGGAGCAGACGGGCTTCTCTCCAATCGAGTACGTGATAAACAGTCGCATCGAACGGGCAAAAGTGCTGCTTCTCACAACGACAGATACGGTTGAGCAGATTGCTTATCAGGTTGGATACTCGGCAAGCAGCAGCTTCATCACGATATTCCTGAAGAGAACCGGAAGCACGCCAACCGATTATCGGTACGGAAGGTAAGACTTGCCCCTTTATCCGGCGAATTGTCAAGCTAAGTGCAACACCTTTGAGAAATAGACCTCATATGGTGTTTTGTAGCCAAGGCACTTCCTCGGGCGAAAGTTCAGTTCATGGAACTTCCGCTGGATGTAATCTTCCGGTGTATCTGTGATATCTGTGCCCTTCGGGAAGAACTCCCGTAGGAGCCCGTTGGTGTTCTCGTTGTTCCCGCGTTCCCATGGATGATGCGGAGCGGAGAATTTGGCTCTTTAGGAGCTGTTGCACTTAGATTGTAAATCCATCGGACAAAAAAAAAGACTCCCTGTCTTCACAGAGAGTCTTATCATTTCAAAATGGTCGGAATAGGGAGATTTGAACTCCCGACCTCTTCCACCCCAAGGAAGCGCGCTACCAAACTGCGCCATATCCCGACGACAAGTTATATTATACGATAGAATCGCCGTCTTGTAAAGTGGCAAATGCGCGGCGCATCAGATGAAGTACTCGATCGTGTCCTGAGCGGTCTTCTTAGTGTGCTCGTTGAAGAGCAGGACGGCTTCGCGGTCTTCGATGGGACCGAGGGCGTAGGGGGCATTCTCCTCGCGGTTGAAGCACGCGGCGGGCACGATGCGGTTATACGCCTTGGGGTGCTGCAGGGTCATCGCAATGCCGGTGCCCTGGAATTCGTCGGACTCCTCGGGCACGTACCAGGGGTCAAACATCAGGATGCTGCCGTCCGCCGTCTCGCCCGTCAGCAGGGCGTAGTGCTCGACGTCGTAGAACAGGCGCACGACGGCGACGCCGCCGCGGTGCAGGGCATCGTTAATGAAGCTCTCCTGCCCGATGTAGACCGACTTGCCCGCGAGGTACTGGCTCGAGAGCGGCAGGTTCGTCGCGCGGCCGAAGCCATCGAGCCAGTTCGAGAGGAACATCATCGCCATGCGGCTCGTGCCCGCGCGCCCCGGTTCGCCCTTCTTGCTGTAGCAGTCGAGGCTGTAGAGCATGACATTGCGGATGATCTCCGGCGGGATCTCCTCACGCTCAAAGAGATAGCTGACTGCATTGAGCATCGTCGTCGGACCGCAGTCATACTCCGAGAACTGATAGCGCAAAGGGCTCTTCATAGATTCTATTCTCTCCTATCTAAAAATGCTTGTGTTCAGCGCAGCGAGCCGAGGTAATGCACGCCGTTGATGTACGGCACGCCGCTGAAATTGAGGAACGTCGCCGTCGACGCGATGACCTTGCGCAGGTAATGCTTGCCGTAGTCGCTGCCAAAGCTGAACCAGCTGCTCATCGACTGCAGGACAATCGGCGTACCATCATCATCCTGGCCGAGGTACATCATGACATGCGTGTTGTTGGCGAGCAGGGTGCCCGGCATGCACGCCTCCAGTGCGGCCAGCCGGTCCGCCTCGCCCATGCCCGAGAGGTCGACGACCTTCGGCATCGACTTGGCCTGCTGATCCGCATCGCGCGGCAGCTCGATGCCCATGCTGCGGTAGACGTCGCCGACGAACGAGGAGCAGTCGACGCTGTCGTCGAGGCCGCCCCAGCCGTACTCATCGCCGAGGAAGCGGAAGCCCTGGCGCACGAAATTGTTCTCGGTGCAGGGCAGGAAGCCCTCGTGCAGGGTATCATCAAAGGCAGCGGGACGCTTGACGATCTTCAGCGCGCCGTTATCGCTGACCGGCATCAGCAGCACCTTTGCCCCATTCGCACCTGCGGCGAGCGGGATCTTGGCGCCCATCTGGAAGAGCAGCGACTCCCCTGCCCCATTCGCGATTGTCGTCTTGTTGGCTGTGACGACAGCGAAGTCAGTCGGATGAACGAAGCCCTCCCAGGTCGTGCGGTCGGTCTCGGCAAAGTCGGACTTCGCGAGCCAGCCATCGTAGAAGCGCGTGCGGACGAAGGCGAACTTCTTGTCATAGCTGTCACCGAGCACGGCCACCGGCTCAGCCGGGTCGAGGGCCGTCGCCTGCAAGGTGTCGTAGTGCACGTCGCCTGCGCTCTCAAACCAGCCGACCGCCTCCGGCAGCAGGCGCAGGTTGGCGCGGCGCGTGACGACGCCGTAGCGCACCGTCACCGTCTCGGGAAGTGCCGCGATATTGCAGTTCTTGCGCGCAAACGAGTAGCTGTAGGCCGTCAGCGCGCTGCCGTTCTTGTAGAGGTCTGGCTGCGAAGCCGTATCAAAGTCGCCGATGGCCTGCACTTTCTCGATGCGCTCTTGCACCTCAGCGCCAGAGACCGACTCCGGCATCGCGCTAAGGTCTGTCAGCGTATCGTTGCGGCGGCGGAGCGATTCATTCGTCGCTTCGACCTGGGAAGGCGTCAAGAGGACCGTGTCGCCCTGCGGGTTGCGCTGCGTCCAGTAGGCGGCCGTCGCGCGCGCGTCCGTGAGCTCTGGCGAGGCCTCCGCCAGCACCGTACCCGTCAACAAGACGGCCAGCAGGAAGACGGTCGGCAGGAGGCGTTTCAGGATAACTGTCATCGAATCCATCCCTTTCTATTTAGTCTGCTCGAGTTGTTCTGCGTGTATTGTATCTATTATAGCGCAGAGCTATGCCGCTGTCATCTCAGATGTTTTAGATGTTCTAGATGTTTTATCGTCTTTTTGTTATAATGAAAGCAAGCCGTCACGGCGTGTATCAGCAGGTACGGCAGTGACGGCTTTTTATTTGGCGCAGAGGGGGACGGGCACGATGACGATCTTAGAAGAAATCAAGGCAAAACGGCAGCAGCTCCGGCAGTCGCCGGGCGAGACCATATCGAGAGAGGGAGGCCTCGTCATCGTGCCGGATGCGACGGCCTTCCGCCACATTCTCGCTGTTGGGGACATCCACGGCAACTGGCTGCGCCTGCTGTCGCTCTGGCAGCACGTCCCCTATGACCCGCAGCAGGACCTGCTCCTCTTCCTCGGCGACTACATCGACCGCGGCGACTACAGCGCCGAAGTCCTGGAGATGGTCATGGAACTCGCCGAAAAGAGCCCGCATGTCATCACGCTGACGGGCAACCACGAGGCCATGATGCTGCATTACTTCCAAGACCACAGCATCCGCGAGCCGATGGACCTGAATCACGGCTGGATGCGCAGCGGCGGGCAGGCGACGTTCGCGAGCCTCGCGCGCGTCTACCGGCAAGACCCCGGCCGCTATCATGCGATGCTCGAGTTCGTGCTCTCCCTCGACCACCTCGCATCAGTCGGCGAGGACTACATCTTCACACATGCGGGCTTCCTGCCCCGTCAGTCCTACGAGGAGCAGGTCGACGACATGCTCTGGATCCGCACGGAGTTCTACGAAGAATATGCGGGAGACGAGACCGTCGTCATCGGCCACACGCCCGTACAGTGCTTTGACGTCAACCGCCACCATCCCCTGCTGTTCCGCAACCACATCATCGACTGCGACACAGGCTCCTATCTGCCCGGCGGCCACATCAGCTGCCTCAATGTCAAGAAGATGACGTGCTGGCAGAGCGACCCCGACGATATGTTCCAAGAGGACTGAATCAGCGCAGCGGAATATTGCTCTTGCTCACGCGTTCCGCGGCATTGGGGATGCCGAGCTCTTCGAGCATGCGCACGAAAGCCAGCTCGATGACCTCAGCGTACTGGCTCGGGCCGATGATGATCTCCTCGAGCGCCTCCTCGAGCGGCACACCGGTCTGCGGAGCAGACGGGCTGCTGAGCGGCAGCTTGTAGATGACTTGCGGGATGCCGTCGACGACGACGATGTCGTGGTGGAGGTGGCTGCTGGACGACTCATGGTAGACAAAGCGCCATTCGCGCTCCTCGTTGAAGCCCGGGTTCTTGATGGAGAACAGCGAGACCATGAGCATGTTGACGAAGTATTCGAGCACCTTCGCTGGCTCGTAGCGCTTGAGAGCGTCGAGATACGTCTCGACGTTGTTGAGCATCCAGTCAAAGCCCTCCGTGAACTGCGCCTGCGTGAGGTATTCGACCGGCGTCAGGCGCAGCGGCAGGGGCTCGAGTCGCTGGAAGATGGCCGTCGGCTTGAGGACAAAGGCCACGCCCGTCTTGCGGCCGTAGGCGCGCCACATCGAGAGCCGCCCCTTGCCGCGCTCGCGCGGGCGGTGCTCCGAGACGCAGGCCAGATAGGTGTTCGTGATGAAGCGCTGCTCATTCTTGTTGAGATCGCTCATCATCGAGTCGAGCACGTTCTCGCCCCAGTCGAGGCGCGCCGCGAGATGCTGGATGCGCTCGCGCCGGTAGTCGGAGCCGTAGACCGTCTTGTTGAGCAGCTGGATGCCGTAGTCGATCTCGCGGTAGTCATTCATGCAGGCCGCCGCGCGCATCCAGAGCGCATGCCCCTTGAGGATGTTGATGCCCGTGCCCGCGCTCGTGTAGTAAGCAAAGCGCATGCGCTCGAGCCGCGTCTTTTCCAGGCGCCGCGCGTAGATGGGCTGAAAGATCTTCAAGAACGCGCCGAGTTCTTCATATCGCCTTAGTTCCATACTGCCTCTCTCCCCTTCCGACTTTTCGACTTGCCGACGATTCAATCGAGCCGATTATCCAACAGTCGGATAATCTGACTGTCCGACTGTTGACCATCGATTCCCAATCCGTCCAACCGACATTCATCATGTCTTTATTATACCACAGAAACCAGGAGGTTTTTTCATGAGCAGACGCCCCAAGATCAAGATCACCATCACCGACCGACGCGGCAAGATGGGCTGCCATCGCGGCCATCATGTCGGCGAGGTATTCGACTTCGACGAGGACCGCGGCAAGATCTGTCCGATGGCCATGCACTGCGCCTTCCCCTACATCGACATTCTGCGCTACGGCGGCACCATTCCCAGCCAGGAAAAGGGCAAGGCTGAGTTCTGCTGCTCCGACGCCGACACCATCATGGTGTTCGAAGCCGAGATTGTCGAACAATAATAAATTAGTATCCTGATTATCAAAGAGCCTGCTCAAAAAGAGCAGGCTTTTTCGTATTCTTGACTGCATTCAAAACATCACGACTCCTGCCCGGCGAACTGGGTTTCGTAGAGGGCGCGGTAGGGGCCGTTGTGCTCGATGAGTTCTTCGTGGCGGCCTTGCTCGACGATGCGGCCGTGGTCCATGACGATGATCTCGTCGGCGTCGCGGATGGTCGAGAGGCGGTGGGCGATGATCAGGCAGGTGCGGTCGTGCATGAGGCGCGTCATGGCATCCTGGATGCGCGTCTCGGTGCGCGTGTCGACGTTCGAGGTCGCCTCGTCGAGGATCAGGATGCGCGGCGAGGCAAGGCAGGCGCGGGCGATGGCGAGCAGCTGGCGCTGGCCAGCCGAGAGCTCCGCGCCCGCGCTCTGCAGGACCGTCTCGTACTGCTGCGGCAGGTGCGCGATGAAGTCGTCAGCATGGGCGAGCTCAGCCGCCCGTTTTACCTCCTCCATCGTCGCGCCGGGCTTGGCATAGGCGAGGTTGTAGCGGACTGTATCCGAGAACAGCACGGTGTCCTGCAGGACGATGCCGACGAGCTTCCGCAAACTGCCCGGCGCATACGTGCGGATGTCCTGACCATCGAGCAGGATTTTCCCCGCATCGATTTCGTAGAAGCGCATCAGGAGGTTGACGATGGTCGTCTTCCCCGAGCCCGTCGCGCCGACGAGCGCGATCTTGCGCCCTGCCCCAATCTTGAGGCTGAAATCGTCGATGACGCGCTTCTCCGGCACGTACGAGAAATTCACATGGCAGAACTCGATCTCGCCCTTCACCGTCTCTGGCACTTCGCGCCCCTCCTGCCGCTCGCCCGGCTCGTCGAGCACGGCAAAGATGCGCTCCGCGCCCGCGAGGGCCGTCTCGATCTGGCCGTAGAGCTGCGCAAGCTCGTTTATGGGCCGCGAGAACTGCTTCGAGTAGATCGTGAAGGCCGAGATGACGCCGACCGTGATCCAGCCCTTGAGCGCGAAGTAGGCGCCAAAGACCGAGACGATGACAAAGGAAAAGTTCGAGATGGTGTTCATGATTGGCCCCATCGAGGAGCCGATGCTCTCCGCGCGGATGCCGGTCTTCGTCAGGCTGTCCGCCGTCTGCACGAACTTGGCCGCGACCTGCGCCTCGCGCGCATAGGCCTTGACCGTGCGCACGGCCGTGACCTGCTCCTCGACCATGCTGTTGAGCTGGCCGAGCAGGTCCTGGCGCTCGCGGAAGTAGCGGCCCATCTTCGCGGCGATGTACTTCGTCGCCAGGACCGTTGCGACAGCCGTCAGATACGTCAGCGCCGTCATCGGCACGCTGAACGACAGCATGACCGCCGTCGTGCCGAGGAGGAACAGGATGCCGGCAAACATCGTGCCGAGCGACGTCGAGATGACCGTCGCGATGTTGTCAGCATCGTTCGTCATGCGGCTCATGAGGTCGCCGTGCGGATGGCGGTCGAGATAAGCGAGCGGCAGGCCGTTGATCTTCTCGAAGAGGTCCTTGCGCAGATGCCGGATGATGCTCTGGCTCAGGCGCGCACTCAGGCGCCCCTGGAAGAAGAGCAGCACGGCGTAGAGCGCGCAGGCCCCGAACATCCAGGAAAGGATGCCCGGCACCTTGTCGTAGTCGGCGGCCGTGATGGCGTCGATGGCCCAGCTCATGAAGACCGGCGCGCTGACGCCGGCCGCGACGCTGACAGCGACGATGAGCGTGAGGAGCGCAACGCGCCAGCGCTCCGCCCGGAAGTACTGCATTAGGCGCAGGCAGGCTGCCTTGCGGTCCATAGCATGCTCGACCGGCGCGCGCATATGGCGATGCGGCCCGATGAGCGGCGCAGCTTGTTTCTTAGCCATTTGCCTTCTCCTTCCCCGACGCACCCGCACGGAACTGCGAGGCACAAATCTCCCGATAGATGCTAGAGCGCTCGAGCAGTTCCTCATGCGTGCCGCAGGCGAGGAGCCTGCCGCCGTCGAGCACGGCGATGCGGTCGGCATGGCGCGCCGTCGCGATGCGCTGTGCGACGATGATCTTTGTGAGGTCATGCCCCTCGCGGCGCAGCTCCCGCGTATAACCGTCGAGCGCCGCGTAGAACGCCGACTCCGTCCGCAGGTCGAGCGCGCTCGTGCTGTCGTCGAGCAGCAGGATCTCGGGCTTGCGGATGAGTGCGCGCGCGAGCGCAATGCGCTGGCGCTGGCCGCCCGACAGGCTCGTACCGCCCTCCGTCACTTCTGTACCATAGCCCTCCGGCTGCCGCTCGATGAAGTCCGCCGCCTGCGCGATCTTTGCCGCCCGGCGTATCTCCTCATCGGATGCCGCATCCATGCCCCAGGCGATGTTCTCGCCGATCGTCATCGAGAAGAGCTCCGTCTTCTGCAGGACGATGGCCATCTTCCCGCGCAAGGCGTGCAGCGCATACGTGCGGACATCGCGGCCATCGACGAAGACCTCGCCCGCCGTCGCATCGTAGAAGCGCGGCAGCAGCGCGAGCAATGTGCTCTTGCCCGAGCCCGTCGCGCCGACAATGGCCAGCGTCTCCCCACGCGCCACCATGAGAGATATATCCGTCAGCACATCTTCCTGCTGGCCCGGATAGCGGAAGGAGACATAGTGCAGGGCAATGGCCGCTGGCCTTCCCCTTGAGACTGCCCCGTCCGTCTCGCCATCCTCGCCATCGCGGATTGCAGGCTTCGTCTCCAGCACCTCCTCGAGCCGCCGCTTCGAGGTCAGGCCGCGCGCAAAGATCTGCAAGATCATCGCGAACATCAGGATGCCGTTGAGGATCAGCACGACGTAGGTCAAGGCGGCCATGACGGTGCCCGGACCGATCATGGCCGACTGCACGTCGAAGGAGCCGATGTAGATGACGGCGACAAGTGCCGTGTTCATCACGATGTTGACGAGCGGCAGCAGGCAGGCAATGAGCAGGAGGACGCGAAGCTGCGCCGCCGCGAGGTCGTCGTTGGCCACGCCGAAGCGCTCATTCTCGCGCGCTTCCTGCCCGTACCCCTTGATGACGCGCGCGCCCTGGATGTCTTCCTGCATGACGCCGTTGAGCGCATCGATCTTCTGCTGCACGAGCAGGAAGAGCGGGTTGCTCTTGTGGACGACGAGCGCGACCTCGATGAGGATGACCGGCACAGCAAGCGCGGCGATCAGGCTGAAGTGGATGTCGAGCGTCAGCAGCGCCGCCGTGCCGGCAAACAGGAAGGTCAGACTGCGCACGACGCCGCGCAGCGCCGCACTGACCATCGTCTGGACCTGCGTCGTGTCGCTCGTGATGCGCGTAATCAGCGAGCCCGTGCGGAACGCGTCGATCTGCTCCATCGAGAGCTGCAGGATGCGCCGGAAGCAGTCCTTGCGGATGTCATTGCCGAAATTCTGCGCGCAGAAATTGACGCAGACGCCGCCCATGACACCGCAGACACCGCCGATTGCGACAATCAGGGCCATCCAGAGGCCCGTCTGCATCACGAGCGAGAGGTCCGGCACACCGCCGTGATGCAGGCCCAGCACACCCTCATTGACGATGGCCTCCATCAGGCGCGGCTGATAGAGGTCGATGAGAACCTCACTGACCATGAAGACGATCGTCAGCACAGCATAGTGCCGGTATGGCTTGATATAATGCAGCATAGCTTCTCCTAAAAAAATCCTGCCGCCCATCGGGCCGACAGGATTTTCGATTCTCTCTCAACACATACGATCAAAGATCTACTTGTAGCGACTGCAGCGCCAGCTCACGGCGCTGTCACATCGTCGGCGGCAGGATCTCGATCCAGTAACCGTCCGGGTCATTGATGAAGTAGATGCCCATCTCCTCATTCTCGAAGCAGATGCAGCCCATGGCCTTGTGCTTCGCATGCGCGGCCTCGAAGTCGTCCGTGCGCACGGCGAGGTGGAACTCATTCTCGCCGAGGTTGTAGGGCTCCTTGCGGCCGTGGATCCAGGTGAGCTCGAGCTCGTGTGGCGTCTGGCCGCCGTCCGAGAGATAGGCGAGCGTGAAGCCCGGTCCCTCGAGCTTGCGCGCCGGCTTGAAGCCGAGCGCCTCATCGTAGAACTTGAGACTCTTCTCGAGGTCAAGCACATTGAAATTATTGTGGGCAAACTGGAATTTCATAATCATGTCTCCTTCTGTCGGTCTATCAGTATCCCAATTTCTCGCGGATCAGGATGAGCTCGCACGCACCGATCTGCATGGGCTTCTCCCAGAGGATGTTGAGGCTGCGGCAGATGCGCTCCGGGCTCTTGCAGTCGTAGCAGCGGTCCGCCTTGACGGCGCACGGCGTCTTGCGGTGCAGGCGCTGGGCGTTGAGCGGGCTCGCGATGTTGCGCGCGCGGTCGATGGCACGATGGAGGTCCGGCGCGATCTTGTTCTCGCCGACGACGAAGTAGAGGCGCTCGTGCTTCGTCAGCGTCGCTGCCACGCGGTTGCCGCTGCCGTCGATATTGACGAGCTCGCCCGTCTCCGCGACGCCGTTGAGCGACGTGATGTAGACATCCGCGAGGTAGGCCTTCGCCTTCGCCTCGTCGCCCGTCATCTCCTCGCGCCAGTGCCAGTAGACCGTGTTCTCCTTTTTGAGCTTCTCATAGAGGCCCATCTCCTCGAGCGTCATCGAGCCGCCGAAGCCGACCGTCTTGCCCTTGATGGACGCTGTCAGATAGGCAGCCGCCTCTTCCTTCGTATCGAATACCTTGAGCGCGATGCCGCGCCATTTGAGATTCGCTTCAAAAGCGCCAATATCCATACTTGCCCTCCTGTCGTACACACATGCGATTACTTTCTCTACACTTCAGTATAGCAGATTTGCGCCGTCAGGCAAGCGCGCACTTTTTTGTCCATCGCCCTCGCCCGCGCCGCCTTTTCATCTAACATTTTTGCGTTTATAATAGGAGTCGCATGACAAAAAGAAACGAGGTATTTCAGATATGGAAAAGCATTTTGACATCAATGAGCAAGGCCTGAGCATCCGTTGCAAGCTCATCTGCAGCAATAGCGACAAGACGGCGCGCACCTTCGAGCACATCGCCATCGTCACACATGGCTTCGGCAGCAACAAGGAGACGGCCGGCACGGCGAATTTCGGCGAACACCTGACCTCCAAGTACAAGGGCTGGGGCGTCATCGCCTTCGACTGGCCCTGTCACGGCATGGACGCGCGCAAGAAGCTGACCATCAGCGAGTGCCTGACCTACCTGACCATCGTCACGGAGTACGCCAAGCGCGAGCTCCAGGCAAAAGACGTCTGCATCTACTCGACGAGCCTCGGCGGCTACCTGACGCTGCGCTACCTCATCGAGGTCGGCAATCCCTTCCGCAAGATTGCCCTGCGCTGCCCGGCCATTCACATGTACGAGACGATGTACAGCCGCATCCCAGACGCCGACAAGACAAAGCTCGCAAAGGGCAAGGAAATCCAGATCGGCTTCGAGCGCAAGATGAAAGTCGACCAGGCCTTCTTCGACGACCTCAAGTCCTTCTGCCCGCTCGACCACGAGTACTTCGACTTCGCCGACGATATGCTGATCCTGCACGGCACGAAGGACGAGATGGTCCCGTTCGAGGACGCAAAAGATTTCGCCGAGAACAACGTCATCGAATTCATCCCCGTCGAGGGCGCCAACCACCCGTTCCAGAACCCCAACCACATGGCACTCGCCATCCACAAGATCATCGAGTTCTTCCACGAAGACTGAACTGCCCGCTAGAAGTCATGCAAGTGGTTTCTCCCCCAGCCGTTCGAGCAGCAGATTCGCATCAATGACATTAAGATGATGCTCTAAGGCATACCAGATGATACTATCAAAGGAGTTGCGGGCGTAAAGTGCCTCACAGCCTGCATAGTACAGCAGATGCTGTGCTTCCTTGACTGTCAATCCCATTGCCAAGGCCAACAGCAGGACCTTGCTGCGCGCCGGATGCTTCTTGTGCCCGTCGAAGATGTGGTAGCCGTACGTCGGCTCCATCCCGGTTCGGCGGATTACATCGGCTTTCTTGAGCTGTTTCTCCTCGAGCAATCCCTGCAAGAATACTGCCAGCGACATATCCCGAAGCTCATGCCGGTTCTCCTCTAGATAATGCTCGACCGCCTTCGCCTTCTCAATCTCATGTTCCAGTTCCTCGGTATCTTTTTTCATCATCGCAATCTCCCCTTGCAGAAGTAAATGTTTCTCTCTATACTCAAAACTATAGAGGATTTACAGAGAATCGGCAAGGGGGTGACATCGATGGCAATGGAAAAGACAGAGGAAGCAGGAAAGCGGGCCAGTCAGCTCGTTGCAGACTACTTAGCGAGCCGTTACCATACGCTGCGCATCATCAAGGAATCCCCGCATGGCGCGATTTCTCTCGTCGAAGATACGATGGCAGACCAATCGCACGGCAGGCCCATCTTTGTCAAGAAGAGCCTCCAAGCCATGGGGCTTCCCTACAAAGAACTGCAGGACATCGGTTGCGAGGTCTTCCCCAAGGTATTCTACACGGCAGAACTGCCGCCTGCCGGCACGACCATTGTCATCGAAGAATTCATTGCCGGAGAACCGCTGTCCAACCGGCTCGAGCAGAAGCATTACCTGACGCCTCAAGAGGCCACTCGCCTGATCTTGACCTTATGCAGCGGCCTGACACTCCTGCACCAGCACGGCATCCTCCATCGCGACATCAAGCCATCGAACATCATGGAGCCGCCCGGCGCGAGCTCGAGCGGCCTCTACCGGCTCATCGACTTCGATGCCGCGCGGACCGTCAAAGAAGGGCACGAAGAAGACACGCGGCTGCTCGGCACAAAAGGCTATGCGCCGCCGGAGCAGTATGGCAGCGCCCAGACCGATGCGCGCAGTGATTTATACGCACTCGGCGTCACCGTCCGCGAACTTCTGGGCCCCGACTACCACGGTCCGCTGCGCCCCATCCTTGCAAAATGCACGGAACAGGACCCTGCTCGCCGCTACCAGAGCGCTGCCAAGCTCGCCCGCGCCGTGCGCCACGCGAAGCTCTTTTACTATGGCAGGCGCGCACTCATCCTGACAGGCATCGCATTCTGCTCTCTTGCCGCCATCCTGCTCTGGCATCGCTTCCGCTATCCCGAACAGCCTCTGCCCGGTCATGACGAACTGCAAAATTTCAGCCATGAGGTAAAAAAAGCCGTCAAGAACGAAGAGCAGTCTCTCAAAAATAGCGTCGAACAGGCAAAAAAACAGCTCGATCCGCCTGCACAACTGCCGGCTTCATCCGCACCAGCAAAAGACAGCACGGCTACAGCCCCACAAGCAGCACCCACATCCCAAGCTGCGCCAACTGCCACAAGATCTGCCACCACAGGCGAAGATGCCCCTGAGACAGCTCCCAACCGCGTGCGCGTCCGCCTCTACTGCAACGGCGACCGCCTCAACGCCTGGATGGATCAATGGGACACCCCTATCCGAAATGGTGGTGCCACTCAGATTGTCCCCGCCGCCGTCTGGCAGAGCGGCTCACTGTCTGCCTACAGTATCACAGCCAGGATAACGAATGAAAGCGACGAGATCTTTGCCTCCCCCATCCTTACCGTCTCCGACGGCAGCAATCAGGAGACTACCACCGCCGGTGCCATCGTCCCCGGCGCCACAGCCGAGCTCACTATCCCGCTCGGCAGTTTCCCCACACGCGACGGCGGCACCCATCTCACCGTCACCACCACCGGCATGGGTCCCCAGGTCATCTCCACCCCGACCTTCGCACTTGACTTCCGCGCAAAATGATACCGTTCCAGTAAGGCAAAATGTCCCCGCAGGACAACAAATCCTGCGGGGACATTTGTATAATGAAAAAAGGAGTCAATGTCTGTCTGTCGGTGCTTCGCCTGCAGCAGTCGGACTCTTTGGAGCAGCCGCCGTATTCTTCACACGCGGGCGGCTGCTTTCAGTCGACGATACATCATTGCTCTCACGCGCATATACTGCATCAAGCGTGATGTCTACGATATCCTTTCCTTCGTCGCTCAGATCCAGGTACTTGCGGAGATGACTGCTCGTCCGCGCATCCGCTTCGCGCAGCTTCTCCGCCAGTGCATCCTCCTCCCCGAGGATGTAATCCGTCGAGACATGATAGAGCTGAGCGAGTTCGCGCAACTTTCGCGACGGCGCGCTCGCGCCACTCTCGTACTTGTTGTAAGCTGTCCTCGTGATGCCGAGAATCCTCGCGACCTCTGTCTGCGATAGCCCTTCTCGCTTGCGCAGCGCACGCAGCCGTTGAGCCGTCAGGTTCATCCTGCCCCCTCCTTTCCTACCATATAGTATAGGTAGAAAATCAAAGGCACAAAAGATGTGAGTTATTTTAACAAATTAAGCAGGATTTCTCCAAAAAATGTAGAAATAGTGAATTATAATCACTAAGAGCGCTTCTTTAGGGTAAAATGCTCTGACTTTTTCTAATCTTTTGCTTTGGTGTAAAAAGTCGCTAGAGCTATAAAAAGGGATGATGTTATCCAACACAATACTCGTGTAAATCATTTTGCTTTATCATGTAGTAAAGGAGTACGATGACCATGGGAATGAAAAAATGTGCAGAATGCGGACAAGAATATTCTGACAGAGCCGAAAAGTGTCCTCACTGTGGCGCACCGAACAACACTGGATCGAACAAAAAGGGAAAGTTCAAGATAGGCTGTCTGGCAGCAGTCGGTATTTTCGTTGCCATTGCCTTGATTGGTAGCTGTTCAAGCAGCAGTAATAAAAATACTACTTCTTCAAGTTCATCTACTTCGTCCTCTAGCACTTCTTCTAAAAACAGCGGGCAAAAAGAAATCGTATATGAAGATGTAACGGTCAATGATATGATCAATGCACTCAACGAAAATGCCTTATCTGCAAACGATACCTACAAAGGAAAAGATTTAAAAATCACTGGCGGATTGATAAGAGATATCGATAGTGATGGTAAATATATTGCAATTCGCGGAACAGTTCGCTACAAGCAATTGGGTTTTCCAATTACCCTTTACCTGAAAAGTGACGATGTAAAAGAACAAGTCAAATCGCTAAAAATGGATGAGCATGTAACCGTTTGGTGTCATATAACAAAAGTTGGCGATACGGTAGGTTATCATGCCACGTTGAAAAAAATTGAAGCAGCAAAGTGAGGAATTCCTTATGTCCATGATCAATTGCCCTGATTGCGGAAATCAATATTCAGATAAAGCAGACAGCTGTCCGAAATGTGGCTGTCCTAACCCGTATGCAAAGAAAAAGAAGGCCGTCTGGTCATCCGGACGTCTTATCGTTGGTATTCTTTCCATGGTCCTACCTATCGGCATAACCTTTCAGTCCTGCGTTGCCGGTCTCGGGAATGCCCTCGCAAACAACCATGCCACAAGCGGTGAACAAGGTGTGATGCTGTCAGCGTTCATGTTCATCGGAGGTCTGATTGCCTCCGTCACCAGGAACTCCGAGTCAAGAATCGTCACCATGCTCCCTGCATTGTTTTACTGGTTTGGTGCGCTGATGACTCTCGGAAGTGGGGCAACCTACGGTGATCTACCTATTTGGGGCGGGTTTAGCTTCATTTTCGGTCTCGTCTACATCGTAGCCGGAATCAAAACCAAAAAGAATAAATAACTCAAACTTCGCAGTTGCTAAATTGCTGAGTACCTGCTCTCTGTAGAGGCCGAGGTTGTCAAGGATGGCAAGCACCTTCCCGTACGGCTGGTCTACGTCCGCAACAAGAACAAGCGCAACGACTATCTCGTCCTGGTCTCAACAGACCTGACATTATCTGAAGAAGAAATCATCCTGACTTATGGCAAGCGCTGGAACATCAAGGTCTTCTTCAAGATGTGCAAGTCCTACCTGAAGTTGGGCAAAGAGACGAGATCTATCTCCTACGACGCCCTGACCACTCATACGGCCATTGTCTTCGTCCGCTACATGATGCTCGCTCTGGAACAGCGGCGCAACACAGATGAGCGGAGCCTTGGCGAGCTCTTTTATCTGACGATAGACGAGCTGGAAGACCTGCTCTATCTGGACGCTCTGGCCTCACTCCTGAGCCTGCTGATGGACTGCGCTAAAGAGGCAGAAATTCTTGACGAAGAGCAGGTTAACCAGCTGCTCGACCTGTTCGTGGCAAAACTGCCCAATCTATGGGGGAAGTACCTGAAACAGTGTGTATGATGTGACGATGATGCATGCCTGAAATCCTGACAAAGCCTTGTCTCATAAGGGTTTCAGGTGTGTGAAGTTTGAGTCACCAATAAAAACAGAGGTGTAAGTATCATGGGGCTCTTTGGCAAAAGCAGAACAGATTCTTTAAATGAGATGGCGCAGGAATTCATTAATGAAGGTAATGAATTAAAAAATGAATATAATCAATTAATTAAGCAAGCTAAACAACGTGTTGATGAATTGAATCAAGCAATTGAAGAAGACACAAAATATAAAGAACAAATTATACATGAAATTGGAGATACGCTTCAAGAATCTTTAAAAGAATTTCAATTGAAGACATATAATCCAAAGGAAAGCACAATAGAATATCATTTAGATACAAAGGGGAACTCTCTATTGAAAAATATCATAAACTATCAAAGAGAATTACACCTATGGATTTACGAGGACCCCGGCAGACCACACCTTCCTAATGAAATATCGATATTTATGCAACTCTTAGATAGTGATGAAGCAGAGGAGCAGGCTTACCGTACAAGTTTAGATGCCAGACGATATATGGTACAAATGAACAATGCAGTTGAAAAAGTAAAGAATAATATTATTGGAATTGATGCAATGCTACGACTTGTTCATGAGGAACAAGAAACGGTTTGCAGACTGATGAAAAAAATACATTGTTTATCAAATTATTTGAAAAAATTATCCGACCAAAAAGAAATTACAGATGACGAAGTAAAATATGCAGAGAGTCTATATGTTATAGCCAAAAAAATTCGTGATTCTGTAAAATGGATGATCATAGATAGTCAAGGTCACCTCTCAGAAGATTATAAATACTATTTAAATAATTTAAAGAAAACTGATGCTGGTTTACCTGAGACGCCGTCACTCACTAATATTCACACAAAGACTTGGGCAGATCTAGTATTAACTCTTTGGGATAGGTGATTAAATGAACGAATTTGATGCAGTAAGAATCATTGCTCAAGCCTTGTATAATTACAGCAATCGCACACAAGAGAAAATGACCTATCAGGTGGAGCAGATAGCAAAATTACAACTGGCCTGTGCAAAATTAAGATTAGTAAATAAGCTTTCTATTCAATATATTAAGCAGTTTTTTGATGAACGCAAAATAACACAAGATACCATCATGACTGCATTAGATACCGCAATTCGATCTGGAGATACAGAAATTGCAGATATTGCATTAGAATTGCTTGCTAATGAATACGGAAAGAATCCCATACGAACAATTAGGTGTTTTAAAGAAGGATGATTTATATGCTACCTACCGCGGGTGCTGCTGCAGCCATACCAATTATCAAGGAAGTTATTTCCAGTGGAATACAATACTTGGCCTGCAGAGAACAAGAAAAAACAAAACGCGCTGAAATCGCAGCTAAATTAGAAGCATCTTTAACCATAATTGAAAAACAATATGGCGGATTATCTAAATTGATTGATGAAAATCATGATATGGCAATGGAAGCATATAAGACTATTTCTGAATTAATTCATGACAAGAAAATTCAAGAAGATACAGAACTTTTTAAATTTTTAATGCACCAATATATGGACGCTCATAGGCTTTATAGCGGTAATTTGAGGCATTTTGGAAATAATATTATGGGAGTTTATGGCAATTTGAATCGAGGGGTGAATCATGAACACTGAAGATAAAAGTAAAAAGGATTCAATGAAAAATGAAGAGACAATCAATGAAGTGGAAGAGGAGTTAGCTGCCAGCCAACAATTTCTAAGAAAGGTTCATTTCGAAGAGCAGGAAAAAAGAAGAATAATTTCTAAAAAATTAGCTGATTTTCATCAACTAACTGAAGCAATAGAACCTCAAATCAGAGAAAAAATGAAAAAAAAATACCTTTCTGATGGCAAAAACATGCTTGATAATATTAGAAAAATGAAAATAAAGTTAAATCAAAAAAATAAAATAAAATAATTTTAATTTTAAGGAGATTGATTATTATGAAATGGTTATTACCTGATGAGATTTTCCCCACCTTTGACGATGATGTTGACACAAAAGAATTATCAAAAGAAGATGTATATAATCTATGTGATTATTATGATCGTATGAGTTCAGCTAAATTAACGTTATTATTCGATAATTCTTTGGCGGGTGGATCACGTGGTGCCATCATAGAAAATGTCTTATTAAATCGTGGTCTAAATGTACAAGGACTTCCGCTAAGCAAAATTGAAAAAGAAACTGCCAGAGAATTTGGTTATCATATTTAAGCTTCCTGAATCCCTGCGCCATCCATTGGCGCAAGTTTACGCTGCTCTTGGGCACGGCCATCATCCAGAAGACATCGCGCCGCTGACGAGCGAGGCGCGCAGGAACGTCCTCATCATCGACGATTCGCTGTTCAGCCACAACCGCTCCAAGAAAGTGGAACTGCTGGCCCGCGTCTATGACCACGTCAACGGCACGTACGTGAAGGGCTTCCGCATGCTCACGCTCGGCTGGAGTGACGGGAATACCTTCCTGCCGCTCAGCCACTGCCTGCTGTCCTCGTCGTCGAAGCAGCAGCAACTGCAGGGCGCGTTGGAATACGTCGACCCGCGCAGCAACGGAGGCAAGCAGCGCAAGCTGGCACAGTGCAAGGCTCCAGAGGTAGTCCTGACACTGCTACGGGAAGCGCGCGAGGCGGGTGTCCCTGCCCAGCACGTTCTGTTCGACTCGTGGTTCTGCTCACCAGCATCCCTGCACCAGATCCACGAGTTCGGCTACGACGTCATCGCGCGTGTCAAGAAAAGCGAGAAGATGCACTTCTGTTTCC